>Ga0207695_10002997_pt1 | contig 24260 bp, 16 predicted proteins | sample KBSC54metaG_FD_184354 | JGI IMG/M metagenome (GOLD analysis project Ga0207695, IMG submission 184354) | Corn rhizosphere microbial communities from Kellogg Biological Station, Michigan, USA - KBS C5-4 metaG (SPAdes) (version 2) | ecosystem: Host-associated > Plants > Roots > Rhizosphere > Soil...
GGGGATTCCGCGCGACAAGCTCGGTCATGTGTTCGAGCCATTCGTTCAGCTGTTGTCCGAAGGTCAAGCGACACGCAAGGGCAGTGGGCTCGGCCTCACCGTGAGCCATCAGCTCGCGTTGCTCATGGGCGGAGATCTGACCGCGGAGAGCACGGGCGCTGGAGCGGTGTTCACGCTCTGGCTGGCGGACGGCTCCGTACCGTCAGCCGCATCACACGAGCTCCGAGTTGCCGAGCAGGTCCTCTAATTCGTCTTCTGGTAACTCATCCCAATCGGCCGGAACACGCGAGACGCGACGACGGCTGGTGGCGGACTCGAACGATAACCAAGGCAAGTCGAGCGGCCGAGTCGTGAGCCGAGTGGACTCGGCCGCTCGCCGGTTCTCGGACCGCGCTTCGGCGCGCCGTTCTCGATTCTCGACGAACGCGGGAGCATCCTTTGTCACCTCCGAGACCGTCCACAGGATTCCATTGCGATCCGTGAACGCGCGATGACGCATGACGATCCTGTTTGGCGAGGGGGCGGACGAGGGCTGGCGGGTGGACGTGTCACGTCCGCTGAGGATTGTTTCGCACGAACCGCGCCGTAATCGCTCCCTCCGAGCGGCTGGAAGGCGTTCCCGAACGGCGTAGGACTCTCTCACCCGTTCGTGTGATAGTCGATCCTCACGATGAGATCTATTGTCCAAGAGGCCGGTGAGACCGCGCGTCCACGGTGATCACTGAACGGCGGTCTTGCCAGTTGTCTTATTCTCGAGTGCACGCATGGGATTCTTCACGCGAATGCTGTCGTACGTCACGCTCGGCTCTTCTCGGCCGATCCGGCGTCTCGCCGCGTACTACGGCCTGCTGTTCATCGCCGCGTTTCTCGTCTTTCGATTCGTGCCCGTGCTCGATGCGCTGCTCACCGGCGATCGCCTCGATCATCTCTCGAAGGTGCCGGCGATGCTGCAGGATGGACTCTCGAGCGGCCAGGTACAACCGGTCGCCGCAGCGACGCTGGCGTCGCGCGCCGAGTTCGCGCTCAGCACGGGGGTCATTCTCCTGAGTACGTTGGCCCTGATGCTGCCCGTGACGTGGGTGTACATGTCGGCTCGGCTCGGCCAGGGTCATAATCAGTCCGTCGTCCAGGTGCTGATCGTGCTCCCGATGATCGTGGCGGGCATCGTGCTCATCGTGAGCAACAGCCTTGCGCTTGCGTTCAGCCTTGGCGGCGTGGTGGCCGCCGTGCGCTTCCGAACGAATCTGACCGACGCTCGCGATATCGTGTTCATCTTTCTCGCGATCGCGGTGGGATTCGCCGCCGGTGTTCAAGACATCACGATCGCGATGATGCTCTCGTTCATCTTCAACTTCGTGCTCGTGCTGATCTGGCGATACGATTTTGGGCGTTCCGTTCTCGAGCCCACAGCGTCGTCGCAGTGGGCCGATCCGCTCGGCGACCTGGCCGGCAAGGACAAGGGCGGCAATATCATACCGGACCGCGACCTCGTGCTCGCGCTGACACCGACCAAGGTCGAGGCGCTCGCCGAACGATTCGCGCGCGTGCAGATCATTCTCGGCCCCAACGGAAAGAAGCCGAGGTACGACGCCGTGCTCACGGTCCTGACGAGCGACGTTGGCGACGCGCAGAAGCACGTCGAAGCTGCGCTGGACAAGATCACCAAGCGGTGGCGATTCGACGAGGTCGTGACCAACATCGGAAAGCCGTCAGAGCTCTACTACCTCGTGCGCAAGCGAAAATCCGTCAGCCGCGATGCGATGTTGACGGCGATCCGCACTGGCGGGAACGGTTCCATCACGCACGCCGACATCGAAGTTGGCGATGCGGTCGCGAAAGAGGCTGGAGAGATCCGCGCCGAACGAAAGAAGGCCGAGCAACCCGCATGAACGCGGCGTGGCGCGTCGCGTCGCTCGCCGGTTGGTTGTTCGCGGCAACCGCCTGTGAGCGCTCTCACGGCGAGTTGGCCACGCTGATGTCGGGCAGCACCTCGGTCGCCCGCGAGGTGCGTCTCGAGGCGGCGCTTGCCGATGGCGACACCACGGCAACTCACGGTCGCCCGATCGCGCGATGGCTGCTGCCACAGGATCTACGAGAGATCTCGGGACTCGCGCTCACGAAAGACGGCTACGTGCTCGCGCATCAGGACGAGGACGGACAGGTCTGGGAGATCGACTACCGTCGCGGCGTGGTGATGAAACAGTTCTCGCTCGGCGACCGTCGCGTCAAGGGCGATTTCGAAGGCATTACGATCGCCAACGACGTCGTGTTCATGCTCGCAAGCAACGGCAAGCTCTATGAATTCCAGGAAGGCGCGAATGGAGCGCACGTCGCATACAAGATCCATGATACCGGCCTCAAGGCGCAGTGCGAGTTCGAGGGCGTCGCGTTCGATCCGACCATCAACGCGCTGCTGCTGGCGTGCAAGCACGTTCACGACAAGACGATCGAGGGCGCCATCGTCATCTATCGCTGGAGTCTCGTCGCGAGCGACAGCGCATCGCGATTGACGCGGATGATCGTGCCAGTCGACAGCGTGCTTGCCGCCAACGGATGGAAGAATCTGAATCCGTCCGATATCACGATCGACCCACTCACCGGCAATTACGTGATCGTCGCTTCGCTCGAGAAGTCGCTGATCTCGATCACCCCCGCCGGGGTGCTTGTGTTTGTTCGTGCGCTCCCCGCATCACACCCGCAGCCTGAGGGAGTAGCGATCACGAAAGACGGCATTCTCCTGGTCAGCGACGAAGGCGGCCAGGGGTCGGGGATCATCACACTCTATAAATGGCCCTGACACTATGCGTCTCATTCGATACGAAACGTGGTGGATTGCCGCGGTGGTAGCGTCGGTCGCGCCATCGCTGGTGAATGCGCAATCCGGGCTTTCGACCGCGCCGATTCTGGCGAAGCCGGAAAGCGTCACGGTCGCCGCCGGCGCGCGATATCAGGCCGGGGCGGTGCATCGCTGGTTCTCGGGCGACACGTACCGCGATCTTTGGGCAACGCCGATACGAGTCCCCGTGCTGGATTGGCAAACGTACGCCGGCGGTCTCCATCCGACCAAAGAAGGCGGCGGCATGCAGACCAAGTCATTGCGATTGGAAACGGCGGATGGATCCGAATATGTGTTTCGGCTGTCGGACAAGACCGAGACCGGCACGCCCAGTCGATTCAAAGACACGCCGGTCAACGCATTCTTCCAGGATGCGGTGAGTGCGATGCACCCTGCCGCCGCCGAAATCTCGGCGCCCATTCTCGAGGCGAGCGGCGTCATGCATCCGACGGCCGTGCTCGTCGTCATGCCGGCGGATTCATCGCTCGGGAAGTACAGCGCCGATTTCGCGGGCCGTCTCGGCATGATCGAAGAATATCCGAACGTGCCGAAGCACAGCTCGGGCTTTGGCGGCGCCACCAAGATCATCGACAGCGATGAGTTGCTGAAACTCTTGAACCGCGACGCCAAGGAGCATGTCGATGCACGCGCATTTCTCGCCGCGCGGCTCACCGATTTCTTGATCAACGACAACGACCGACACTCGGGACAATGGAAATGGGCTCGGCTGGAGTCGGGCCCGAAGACCGAGTGGCAACCGATCGCGCGCGATCGAGACCACGCGCTGATCTCGTATGACGGCGCGATCCTCACGATTGCGGCGATGGCGCAGGCAACACTCGTCTCGTTCGGGAACGCGCCGAACGTCCCGGGACTCACGTGGCCGCGCGAGTTCGACGCCCGACTCCTCGGCGGTCTCGAGAAGCCTGTGTGGGATTCGATCGCGGTGGCGATTCAGGGTCGCGTCACCGATGCGGTGATCGATTCCGCCGCGGCACGAATGCCGATCGAGTATTCGGCGTCGGCCGCAAAGCTCAGAGCCGTGCTTGCGAAGCGTCGCGATGCGCTGCCAAAGGCGGCGGCGGAATACTACCGCATGCTTGCCGCGCGAGTGCTGGTGCACGGAACCGATTCATCGGATCGGGCGACGATTCGCCGTGTGGCCGATGGCGTCGTCGACGTTCGCCTCGCGTCTGGCGGAAAGACATTCTACTCGCGTCGCTTCGACGAGAGAGAGACGTCGGAGATCATCGTCGATCTCCACGGCGGCGATGATACGGCGTTCGTGACCGGCAACGTCCGGCGGAGCATCGCGCTCCGAATCATTGGTGGCAACGGTACGAACACGCTCATCGATTCGTCGACCGTTGACGGCGAGCGGAACGTCGCACGCGTGTACGACGCGGGAACGGTCGAAGGTATCTCGTACGGCGCCGATACGATGTTCGATCGGCGGCCCTGGGAAAAGATGAATGGCGCGCTCGCGCCGCCGGGCGCCGACGCGGGTCAGCGGTATGCCCCGATCGTCGGAGTCAGCGACCGTCGCGGCGTCGGCATCACGCCGCGCGTTGGCGGCGCCAAGTACACGTACGGATTCCGTCGCCGTCCCTATGAGTCGATGATCAAGGTCGAGGCGGAGTACGCGACACAGTTTCGCGGCGGACGAGTGAGCGTCGCGGGGGAACGACGATTGGAGACTTCCCCGATCTATTTCGCGGCGACGGCAAGAGTATCCGACTTTCAAGTCGTCAACTTCAACGGGTTCGGCAACGCGACGACTGACTCGGGGAGCTCGAGTCCATACTTCGCCGTGCATCAGCGACAGTGGATGCTGCGTCCCGCCGTCGCTCTTGCGATCGGTTCGACGACGAATTTGTCGTTCGGTCCTGTCATCCAGCACTCGGTCACCGACGCGGCGCGGAGTCCCTACTTGACCGCGAGTGGCGCGTACGGCGGCGGTTCGTTCAACCAGGCAGGCGTGCAATTCAGCGCGCGGTACGAATGGCGCGCGGCGCCCGACAGTGAGGAGCACACGCATCACAGAGTCCTCATGGAGCTCGACAACGAATACTTTCCCGCGGCGATGGACGTTCGTTCGCCGTTCGGGCAAACGACGCTCTCGATCGGAACCTCCGTGACCATCCCGTTGCCGTCGGCACCGTTGTTCATCGTTCGCACGGGCGCAAAGAAGCTGTATGGCGACTTTCCGTTTTACGAAGCCGCCTCGATAGGGGGAGAAGGCACGACGCGGTACATGGATCCGCAGCGGTACACGGGCGACGCGTCGCTCTACGCCACTACCGAGCTTCGAATTCCGCTCGCGCAGTTCCAGTTCGTCGTTCCGCTCCGCGCGGGAGTCATCGGCGTCGCCGAGGGCGGCCGGGTCTACGTTGGTGGCAGTTCGCCCGGAGGTTGGCACTCGCGAACCGGCGAGGGCGTGTGGTTCGGGCAGGGAAGCGCGTCGCCGATCGTGACGATCATGCGAACCACAGAGCCGGGCCATAAGGGAATCGGTGTGGGACTCGGACTGAACTTTTGAGGCTGTGGCAAAGCGCGGCACCCGCAGCCAGCGAATTGGGGTCGGTCAATTGGGGTCAGACTCCATTTCGCGCAAATGGGGTCAGACTCCAATTAGCCAAAATGGGTGTTGACCCCAGTAGCGAGCGCCAAATTCGCGAATTGGAGTCTGACCCCAATTCGCGCAAATGGGGTCAGACTCCAATTAACCGACTCCAATTAACCCAAACAACGCCAGCAACCAGCAACCATATGCGGTTTATGCGACAGGCAGGATCTCTCGTGGCGCTTCTCGCGACCGCCACGTGCAAGCCATCGGTCAATCTCACACCGCCGCCCGCGGCGTCGCCGGCGCCGGTCATCGCCCTGAGTGGCGCATCGGTAATGGTTGGTGTGGGCGACATTGCCAGCTGCAGCTCGCGCCTGAGCATTGGCACAGCGCATTTGGTCGACAGCGTTCTCCGCGCCGACAGCATCGCCAAAGTCGACAACGCGGTCTTCACGCTCGGCGACAACGTCTACACCTCCGGGACCACGGCGCAGTTCAACGAATGCTTCACCCCGACCTGGGGCGATCCGAACAAGCGAATCATCAAGAACATCCACCCGTCGCCGGGCAATCACGAGTACTACACGCCCGCCGCCGATCCGTACTACAAGTACTTCGGCCCGGCGGCCGGCGTCGTCGGCAAGGGCTACTACAGCTACGACGTCGGTGCCTGGCACATTGTCGTCGTCAACAGTGAGATCATCGTGAATCCGATCTTTTCCGACTCCGCGCGCGGCGCGCAGATGGACTGGGTCGAGAAGGATCTCAAGGCGCACAAGAAACTCTGCACGATCGCCTATTGGCATAATCCGCGATTCAGCTCCGGATGGCACGGAAGCGATCGAAGGCTCATTCCCATCTGGCAGCTCCTCTACGACAACGACGTCGATCTCGTACTCAACGGTCACGATCACGACTACGAGCGGTTCCGGGCGATGACGCCCGCGGGCGTGACCGATACGACGAAGGGCATCACCGAAATCGTTGCCGGCACGGGCGGCGAAGAGCTGCGCGGCTTCAATAACGTCAACCCCAACAGCGTGTACCGCATCGAAGGTCGAGCCGGTGTCTTGCTGCTGACGCTCGGCGCCGCGGAGTATCGATCGGCGTTCATCGAGATCGGCGGACGCGTGTGGGACCAGAGCGGTGGAAAATGTCACTGAAGCTGGTTGAACCCGGCAGCGGCGCCGAGCCGCGTCATGCGAGTTCTGGCATCATCCTGATTGCCTCCGCGGACAAGCTCTTTGCCGACGCGGTCGGATACCTCGTCGCCGAAAGCGGGTTCACGCCCGCGTTCCCCGTTGGACTGGAAGCTCCGTGGATTTCCGTCACGCGGACGCAACCGCGCGTCGTGATATGCGATCATGACGCGCCCGTCAAGCGCCTGCGACGTATGATCGCTGACGTCGCCGCGCGGCGCGTACCGCTGTTGATGCTCTACACCGCCGAGACTCACGGCAGCCCTCCCGCACTCGCTCGCGTCGAGCGCGTCACGTGGCACCGGATTCCAATCTCCGTCGAGGAGCTTCGCCGAGTGCTTCTGGCGTTGATGCCGCCGGAGCCAGACCGAGGCGGTCCACATGAGATCGAGCCGGGGGAGCCCGAACAATCCGATCGGCGCGCGCCGCCGAAGTCCGACGAGCCGATCGTCCGCCTGATGAGAACCGCGACGCGCTGGACCTGGGTCGCGTCGCTGCTCGTGAGCGCGTCATTGCGAATCGCGGGCGCGCAATCCGCTCCGACTCCGCTTCCCACTCCGAACCCGGCGTTGCGGGCCGACACGAGCATGCGACGCAGCAACGTCCTTCCGGTGCTCGAGACCGTTGGGTTTCTGACGCTTCTCAGCGCGTACGATCGCACCGTCCACGCGGCGGACGTCCAGGATGGAAAGAAGGTCTACAGCGCAACGCTGTCGAGCACGTGGGATCATCTTCGCCGCCAAACCTGGGTGCACGATCAGGATCCTTTCAACGTCAATCAATTCGAGCATCCGTATCAGGGCGCGACGATGTACGGGCTCGCGCGCTCGAGCGGGCATCGCTTTTGGACATCGCTCATCCAAGCGAACGCCGGAAGCTTCATTTGGAAAATGGCCGGCGAGACCGATCCGCCGTCGCTGAATGACATGATCACCACCGGGCAGGCCGGAAGCTTGCTCGGCGAGGCGTTGTATCGAATGTCCGACCTCGTGCTCAGAGACGCGCGTGGCGAGAAGCCGCATCGGCTGCACGAGATCCTCGCGGATGTGCTCTCGCCGCCGTCGGCGGTGAATCGTCGCGCGTTCGGGGAGCGATTCAGAAGTCAGCTCTCCGATACGGCTCCGGTGACGTCATGGCAACTTCGGCTCGGTGCCACAGCCGACGCGCTGTCGCACGACTACGCTGCACCGGTTTCGCTGCTGCGCCACGATGCCGCAGCGGAGTTCTGGATGTCGTACGGACTGCCTGGGCTCCCTGGCTACGACTATGCCCGTCCACTCGACTACTTCGACTTTCAGATGTCGTTCCTTTCGTCCGCGAGCAATCCGGTCGAGAACGTGATGATTCGTGGGTTGCTGATCGGCCGGCAAACGGCGCAGCGCGCGCGGTCGCGCGGCATCTGGGGCCTCTATGGAAGCTACGACTACATCTCGCCGTACCTATTTCGTGTATCGACGACGGCGCTGTCGCTGGGTACGACACGCCAATACTGGCTGGTGCCCGGACTCGCGCTACAGGGATCCATGCTCGGAGGCGTTGGCTATGGCGCCGCCGGCTCGACGACGGTGATCCCAAGCACGCCAACCAATGCCGCGATACGGGACTACCACTTCGGCATCACGCCTCAAGGGCTGGCAACGGCGCGACTCATCGCCGGCGATCGGATCATGCTCGACGCGGGGGCGCGAGAATATTACGTGAGCGGCCTCGGATCGGACGACACGCGCGGCTCCGAGACGATCTTTCGCGGCGACATCGGACTCAACGTTCGCGTCGTCGGCGACCACGCGTTCGGCGTCCGCTTCGTGGCGTCGACGCGCAATGCGCGCTATGGCAAGCTACCGGATAAGAGATTCTCGGAGGGCGCATTCACTTTCGCCTACTCGTTTCTCGGCCCGCGCCGCTTCGGTACGGTCAAGTGGTGAGTCGTTGAGCTTCGCGACCGTCGGGCGTAGCCAACGCATTCTCGGGACGTCGCTAGTTGTCGAGCAGGTCGCCAATGTGCGCGAGGGTCGGCACGTGATCGCATACGAGCTTCACGCACACCGTGAGAGGAACGGCCAGCACGGCGCCCGGAATTCCCCACATCCAGCCGAAGAACAGCAGTCCGAGGAACATCGCGACTGTGTTCACCGGAAGGTGTCGCCCGAGGACGACCGGCGTGATGAGGTTGCTCTCCGTCAGATGAACGAGTAGGAACGCGGCCGGAGCGAGCAGCGCGTGTCCGGTCGAATCGATGCTCGCCAGTGCGGCGAGTGCGATGATCGCGACCGTCACCATCGGCCCGAGGTAGGGCACGAAATTCAGCATCGCCGCGACGCCGCCCCAAAGGAGAGGACTCGGGACGCCCACTGCCCAGAGTGCAAGCGCCGTGATCGCGCCTACGCCGATGTTGATGAGCGCGACCGTCACCAGAAAGTGAGAGGCGGCGACCTCGATCTCGCCGAGCAAATGTTCTCGGCGCTGCAATTCGTAGCGGCCGGGCAAGAGCCGCGACAGCTTCCGCCGTACGAGAGCTTCATTCGCCAAGAGAAAATACGTCAGGAACACGACGCTCAACGCGACGGGGATCGTGGCCAGCGACTCGACCGACATCCGGCCGAGGATCCCCGGCGTCGCGATTTGCACGGTGCGAGGTGCGTCGCTGGCCGGCAGCGCCGTGACCTGTTGCATGCGCTCTGCCGATCGCTGAAGGGCGGTGAACGGCAGCATGACGCGACGCACCTTCGTTTCGATCGTCTTGATCGTCTTCGGCGCGGACGCAATCCAGTCGATTGCAGGCGACGCGAGCAGTGTTGCCGCGCCGACGCCGGCGCCGAGCGCGCCAAAAACAACCAACGCTGCGCCGAGTCGCGCGGGAACACGTTTGCGTCGGAGCCAGCGAACGGGCGCGCTGAGGGTGAGCGTCAACAGCATCGAGATGACCACGGGCAGCACGAGCGTGCGCCCGAGTCGAAGCGTCGCGACGACCAGCAGGCTTGCGATGACGGTTGTCGAGAGCGACGACGGCCGATCCGACTCCTCGCCGGCGGCCGCAGACGGAGCGTCGATCCGTACGGTTGCCAAGCGGGCCTACACTTGCACTGGCGTCGGCGGCAACTCGACGATCTCCAGCCAGTATTTGCCGAGCACGTTCATCGCCTCCACCAACCCCGAAAACGTGACCGGCTTCGTGATGAAGGAGTTCACGCCGAGCCGGTAGCTCCGGATGACGTCCGCGTCCAATCCCGACGTGGTGAGAATGACGATTGGGATGTCGACGAGCGTCGGATCGCCCTTGATGCGCTGGAGGGCTTCGCGGCCGTCCAACCTCGGCATGTTGAGATCGAGTAGGATCAATCCGGGCCGCGGGGCCGCGCCTGTCTCGCCCGCGTACTCTCCTCGTTGGTACAGGTAGTCGAGCAGTTGTTCGCCGTCTTCGACGAACCGAAGCGCGTTCGAGATGTGTGCGTCCTCGAGCGCCTGCTGCGTGAGCATCCGATCGTCTTCATCGTCGTCACAGATGAGGATCGTGATCGGGATCTTGTGCTTGTCTTGCATCATCATGGCGCATACTCCGTTCCCGCTTGCGTGACCGGCAGGTTGACCGTGAACGTCGTTCCCTCACCGGCGGTGCTCGTCGCGGCGATGGTGCCGCCGTGTCGCTCGACAATCTTTCGGCAAATCGCGAGGCCGATGCCCGAGCCTTCGTACTGCGTTCGTGCGTTGAGCCGCTCGAACATGCGGAAGATCTTGTCCCCGTGCCCTTGCTTGAATCCGATTCCGTTATCCGCGACCGTGATCGTGCACACGCCATCGCTGGAGCTCGCCGCGGTGAGCCGGACCACGGGCTTGACGTCCTTCCGTCGAAACTTGAGCGCGTTCCCCAGCAGGTTCTGAAGTAGTTGTCGCATTTGCAATGGATCGGCGTCGATGACCGGCAGATCGCCCACCTCGAGTCGTCCGCCCGAGTCTCCGATTGCGGTCTCGAGATCGGCGACCACCCCGCGCGCGACCGCGGCGAGGTCGGTGGCCACGAACGGCTCCGCGCTCGTCGCGATCTGCGAGTATGCAAGCAGATCATGGATGAGCGTTCGCATACGCGCCGACGCATCGAGCATCCGCTCGAGATAGTGCGTCGATTTCTCGTCGAGTCGCGGCCCGATCGATGTCGCGAGCCGTTCGCCGAAGGAAGAGATCTTGCGCAGCGGCTCCTGAAGGTCGTGGGACGCGACGAACGCGAACTCGTTGAGCGCGTCGTTCGACCGTTGCAGCTCGATGCGCTGGGCGGCGAGACGGCGCTCCGTGAGGCGGCGCTCCGTGACGTCCTCGATCGCCAGCAGGATGACGCGTGGCACGTCGGGTCCGTGCGTCACGAGCCGCGCGTTCAGCAACATGATCTTCCGCCCAATCCGCGGAAAAACATGGTCGACTTCGACATCATACAACTCGCGCTCGGGGCCGAGCCGATCGCGCAAGAGCTGGCGAAACGGTGGAATGTCCCATTGGCCGTCACCGAGATCGAACAGCACTTCGCCGATCGTATCTTCGGACGCGACACGAAACGTCTGGAAGAATGCCCGGTTCGTCTGCGTGACGCGAAATTCCGAATCGAGCACGAGCAATGGCTCGCGCACGGTGTCGATGATATCGAGCAGGAAGCGCTCGGCGGTGGTGACACCGTTGCTCGCCGGACCTGCGCCCGCCTTTGAGAGATTGTCCTCGCGCATGATAGGACGGAGGCTAGGATTCGCGGGGATCACACGCAATCGCACGATCGGAGTAGACCGTCTCATACCGCGTGAAAGTCGGGGGTGGGCGAAGCCGCGGCTCGACGGTAGGTTCAAGTCATTGGCGACCGATTGGCCGCATTCCTCTTGCACCATTCGCGCACAGGCATCTGCCTAGCTCTTCCAGTCCGCACGAGATGATCACCGTTGTCATCGTCGACGACAATCGCCTCGTGCGTGAGGCGCTCGCTTCGATGCTCGATCGGCTGCCCGACGTGCACGCCGTCGCGACGGGAGTGGCCGATCCAACCTTCATGGACGAGACGAAAGCCAACGTCGTGCTGCTCGACGTCGGATTGCGCGATGAGGACAGCTTGGGTCTCGCCGCCGCGCTCACCAAACACGCGCCGGCCTCGAAGATCATCGTGATGGATCTGATTCCGATCAACGACGACATCGTGAATTTCGTGAACGCGGGCGTGTCCGGCTTCGTGCTCAAGGACGCCACGTTCGAAGAGTTCGTCGCGACGATCCGAACCGTCGCCGCGGGCGGAAAAGTGCTGCCGCCGAGCATGACGGAATCACTGTTTTCTCAGATCGCCATGGCGGCCGATGCGCGTGGCCACGAACAGGTGCTCGAAGACGTTCGCATGACACGCCGGGAGCGCGAGGTGATCGAGCTGATCGGCGAAGGATTGAGCAACAAGGAGATCGCTCAGAGGCTGAACATCGCCGCGCACACGGTCAAGAGCCATGTGCGGAATGTGATGGAAAAGCTGGCCCTGCACACGCGGTTGCAGATCGCCGCCTACGTTAGGCGAGACGGGGCCACCTAGCGCGGTTCGTCGCTGCGCTCCTCGGGATGACGGTTCTGTACACCGAATCGACCACATGGCGTACGCCGTTCTTCATCCCTTCGTGCGATGGCCCGACCGGTCGGATCAGTAGTAGTCTCACTGATGCGATGCCCCCGCCATTCAAAGGAGCGCAGACCGGGATGACCAACCCAGAATCACCGACGGCCCGCGAGTTGGCCCGCCAACTGCTGGAACGTGAAACGGCCAGCGCGACGGAGGTGGCGGATTTCGGTGCGGCAATGCAGCGCGCGTGCGCCGGCGTATCGGAGACACTCAGGCGATCGGTGGGGGATGACGGATACAGCGCCTTGCTCGCGCGGGCGCTCGTGCGAGCCGAGGTGGCGCAGCCCGTGTTGACGAGCATCCGCCGCAATGGCGCGGGCGGGATTCACCTCGACGTCGTCGGCGCCGTCGAAGATCATGGACCGGTTGTCGTCGGTGCCGCGCTCGAATCGTTGCTCGCCGCGCTCGTCGACATTCTCAGTGACCTCATTGGAGCGGACATGGTGCGCAGCCTCCTCGAACACGACATCGGCCTTGGGACGACAGACGCACGGAGGAGACAATGAGCACCTCGGAGTCACTGATCATTCGCAACGTTGCCAGCGGCGTCCCCGGCCTCGACACGGTGCTCGGCGGCGGACTGTGTGAGTATTCGTTCAACTTGATCGCCGGCGCGCCAGGCTCCGGCAAGACGACGCTCGTTCAGCAGATCTTGTTCGCCAACGCGACGCCTGAACGACCAGCGCTCTACTTCACGGTCCTCGGCGAGCCGACGATCAAGATGCTCCGCTATCAGCGGCAGCTGAGCTTCTTCGACCCGGCGCGCGTTCCCTCGGCGGTCCGATTCATCAACCTCGCAGCCGAAGCGACGAATGGCGATCTCGACGCTGTGCTGCAGCGCATCGTCTCGGAAGTCGGAAATGCGGCGCCGGGATTCGTGGCCGTTGACTCGTTTCGAACGATCACTGATACCCGCCGCTCACCGACCTCCGACGGGTCGATCGAGATGGCCCACTTCGTCAGTCAGCTCGCACAACAATTGACGACGTGGGAAGTCACGTCGTTCCTGATCGGCGAATACGCCGAGGAGGAGCGTCGCCACCCCGTGTTCACCGTGGCGGACACGATCCTGTGGTTATCGGAAGACGTCGATCGGAATTCCACCACGCGCAAGCTGCGTGTCGTCAAGATTCGTGGACGAGGCCCAATGCCGGGCTTACACACATTCCGACTCACCGCTGCCGGAGCACAAGTGTTCCCGCGCATCCCGGAGCAGCAGCGCCAACGCGTCACGCGACAGACCACGCGTCTCGCCACCGGCGTTCCGGGGCTTGACGAGATGATGGGCGGAGGAATCCCGGCAGGCGATGTCGTGCTCCTCACGGGTCCCGCGGGGAGTGGCAAGACGACTTTCGCCACACAGTTCGTTGCACAGGGGCTGACCGATGGCGAGAGCTGCGTTGTCGCGGTGTTCGAGGAGTATCCCGAGGCGTACTTGGCGCGAGCCAAGACGGACATGGTCAATTTCGACAACATGATCGAGCGCGGACGACTGGCCGTCACCTATCTCCGACCGCTGGATTTGTCAGTCGACGAAATGTTGGCCGAGATTCAGACCGCGGTCGAACGCGTGGGAGCGACGCGCGTGGTCATCGATTCGCTCTCCGGATTCGAGGTTGCGCTCGCACCGACGTATCGCGCGGATTTTCGTGAATCGCTGTATCGCCTGGTCGGCGCGCTCACGGCGACCGGTGTCACTGTGCTCATGACCGACGAAGTGGTTGACGCGCATCCCGGCGGACGATTCACCCACGAGCGCGTCTCGTTCATTACGGACGACATCTTGGTGCAGCGGTACATCGAGCTCAATGGCTCGCTGGAGAAGGTACTGTCAGTCGTCAAGATGCGCGGAAGCGACCACGCCACCGATTTCCGACGGTACCGTTTGACGGCCGATGGCGCCGTGATGGGCGAGACGCTGTCGAACTATCACGGAATCACCACGGGCGTGCCGGACCTCGTCTCGCCTGCGATTGCGGCGGGAGCCGATGGCTGAGACGACGTACGACCGGCCCGATGGCGGCGATTTGGGCGCGATGGCGCTCGCGCGTCAGCGGACGATCACCGAGCGGTTGCTGCTCGCTGCACTCGACGCGCGCGACGCTAGCAGCGAAGCGATTGTCGCCAGCCAACGCGCCGCATTTCTCGCCGCGACGAGTCGTGATCTCGCAATCTCGCTCGATGGTGCAGGCGCGCGCGAGGCCATTCGCCGGCGTACGCTCATGCGCGACGGTAGTTGGTGCATCGTCGACATGGTCGAACAGGATGGCGCCGTGCATCGGCTGTCGGTCGTTCATCCGGATGCGTCGAAGCAAGATTTGGCCGAGCACTTCGCTGACCGATGGTTCCCGATTCAGGCCGACGTCACCAGCGACGCGTCCCCGGCGCGGATCGTCGACGGCAAACAAACCCAGGGCTACGCCGCGCTCCGCGATCTGGGCTTTGGCGGCCTCCTCGTCGTTCCTCTCGTCGTGCGCTCGACCGTGCTCGGAGCAATCACGTTCGTCACGCGTGAAGACGACCCGCCGTTCTCGCCGGAAGAGATCACGCTCGCATCGGATCTCGCCGACCTCTGCGCGATCGCACTCGATAACGAGCGACTGTACCAGCAGGCCCACACGCTCCGCAAAACCGCCGATGCCGCAAACCACGCGAAGTCGGTGTTCCTCGGGACGATGACCCACGAGTTGATGACGCCGCTGAACGCGATCGGCGGCTACGTCACGTTGCTCGAGATGGGCTTGCGCGGTCCGGTGAGCGCGGAACAAATCGTCGACCTCGGACGCATCCGACACAACCAGGTCCATCTGCTCGCGCTCATCTCCGACGTCCTCACCTTCGTCCGAACCGAGCATGGAGGACTGGAGTACAATTGCACGGCCGTGTCTGCCCAGGCCGCCCTGCAAGAGGTCACCAACATGCTGCATGGCACCGCCGAGGAGCGGGGGCTCGTGTTGGCGACTCCGAGAGATCCGGCCGACACGATGATGTGGGCCGACGCCGAGCGCGTCCGCCAGATTCTTCTGAATCTCGTCATGAACGCGGTGAAATACGCGACGGCGGCAGAGGGCAAGATCACGTTGAGTGTCAGCTCGACGTTCGATACCGTCGCACTTCACGTCGACGACGATGGCCCGGGCATACCGGAAGACAGGCTGCAGGACATCTTCGAGCCTTTCGTGCAGCTGGCGACTAGCCATGCCGATCGTCGCGGCGGCGTTGGCCTCGGTTTGGCCATCAGTCGCGACCTCGCGCGTGGAATGAGCGGCACGCTGACCGTGGTGAGCACGGTCGGAGTTGGCTCGCGTTTCACGCTGGAATTGCCGCGCGCTCCGCGTCGAGCCTGACGAGACATTTGGAATTGTAGAACATAGAACAATCGCACCGGCTGGACGATCACACGCATAGGTGCCGCGACAGTCTCGAGTGCAGCCACATCCGGCGGCCTCGCCGGCGAATTCGCGGATTATGCTCGACTGGAGACAAGGCAGATGAAGTCTATACGAGTTCTCAGCGCGGCAATGCTCTTCCTGAGTGTTGGTGGAACCGCGGTTGCGCACGCACAAGGTCGAGGGCAAGAGAAGCAGGAAGAGCGCAAGCGGAAGCAAGACGACAAGGATAAGAAGACCGGGCAGGTATCAGCGCAGGAGCAACAAGAGCGGGTCCAGCAGGAGCAGCAACGTACAGAGGCGTACAAGCAACGTCTCGACGAGCAGGTTCGGGTCGCCCAGCAGCAGGCAGCCCAGCTTCAGGAACAGAAGCGCGCTGCCCAGGCTCGCGCGCAGGAGGAATACGCAGCCACGCTGCGCCAGCAGCAGCAGCAGCTCCAGAGCCGGCGCGACTACTCGCACGACCCGTACGTGAGCACCGCACCCACCTACCGCTACGTCGTTGCTGGCACGACACGCCAGACCAATCAATATGGGGCCGACGTCCTTCGCGCAGCGGTGAACAATGGATACCAGCAAGGCTACCGCGCGGGTCAGGCTGACCGTCAGGATCACAGGCGCAGCTCCTATCGCGACTCGTTCGGGTACCAAGACGCGAATTTCGGTTACCGGGGCAACTACGTCGATCAATCCGACTACAACTACTACTTCCGCGAGGGCTTCCGCCGAGGGTACGACGATGGCTTCAGCAGTCGATCGCGTTACGGGTCGTCGTCCAACGGCAGTCAGACCATCCTGGGCGGCTTGTTGACGTCGATCCTTGGACTCCAAGCGATTCGATGAGGAGCGGTAGAAGCTAGAGCTCCAATATGGAAATACTAAACGGCGGGACGGCGCTGACGCTTGTAATCTGCGCCGCGCTCGCTGGGGCGGGGCGACCAGAGCGTCCGGCGGCGATCTGCGACGGCAAGATCGTCAGCGCGATCGACATCACACCGCGCGACCCGTCGTTCGTCGCAGTTCCACATCAACTGCGCGGCGTGGCGCGCGCGATCGGTGTGATTCATACCACGTCGACCCGGCAAACGATCAGCCACTTCCTGCTTCTCCAGGTCGGGCAGCCGTGCACGGAGCGTCATCGCGCGGAATCAGAGCGCATTCTGCGTTTGCAGCCCTTTCTCGCGGACGCGACTGTTCTCGCTGTGCCGGATAGCGCCGGGGGCGTTCGCATCGAAGTCGAGACCATCGACGAAATTCCGACCGTGGTCGATATGCGCGTGCGAGGCAAGCGCATCTCCCAGGTGCGGTTCGGCAACGCGAACGTCGGCGGACAGGGTCTGTATCTCGCGGGGAACGTGGAGCAAGGGTTGGCCTATCGCACAGGTTTCGAGCTTCACGCCGTTGCGAATCAGCTATTCGGCCAACCACAGGTCCTCGAGCTGGTCGCCGAACGCTCGCCTGTTGGTAGCGAGCTGACCGTGGGATTCGGCCAGGCATTCGTTACCGATCTGCAGCGAAGCGCATGGCACGTGGGCATCAGCGACATCAATCGCTACGTGTCCTTCAGCCCACCCGACGGCGATGCGCTGTCGCTCGAGGTGCGGCGGCAGTTGTGGGACGTCGGGCGCGTGCGTCGCATTGGCGGTCGTCAACGAAGCGCGTTTGTCGGCGGGCTCATGACCCACGAAGATGTCAGATCGGCCAATCAATTCGTTGTCGTCTCGGATTCGGGGCTGCTCGCAACCAACGGTCTGCACCTCATCGACTCCGTGGTTCCTTTCCGCAACGCGCGATTGAATGCCGTGGCCGGCGTGCGCGCGCTTTCTTTCATGACGGTGCGCGGTTTCGACGCACTCCGCGCCGTCCAGGACGTGGCGGTTGGCACACAACTCGGCGTCTTGATCGGACGAACAGTTGGTCGGTTCGGAAGCAGCGACGACGACGTGTTCGCCGCGGCCGACTTTTACGGCGGCGTCGGTTCGGCAACCTCCTTCGCCGCGGTACGCCTCGACGGAGAAGCCCGAGACGATCGTCGCGCGAACGATTGGGATTCGATGATCGGCAGCGGACGGCTCGCGTGGTACCGCAAGCCGGCGCCCGCGCACGTGCTCATTAGCAGTCTCGAATTTGCTGGGGCCCGGAACGAGCGCGTGCCGTTTCAGCTCATGCTTGGCGATCGGCAGGGGGGTGTGCGGGGCTACTCCGCGTCGCGCGACGCTGGCGCGCTTCGAGGCGTCGCTCGCGTCGAAGAACGTTGGTCCATCGGCGGACTCACGTCGCACGACGCGCTCGGCGTTGCGAGTTTCGTCGATGTCGGTCGCGTGTGGGCGGGCGACGCGCCGTTCGGCGTGACCAGTCGCGCCAAGGTAGGAATTGGAGCGGGGCTGCTCGCCGCGTTTCCGCCACAATCGCAGCGACTCTGGCGATTGGACGTCGCCGTTCCAGCGAGTCCGGATCCCAACGCGCACTGGGAATTACGTCTGACCGGTACGTGGACACGAAGATTTTGGCGTGAGCCCGACGATGTTGCGCGCGGGCGGAGCGGCGCGGCCCCATCCGCGATCTTCACTTGGCCATGAGCTCGATGCACCGGTGACCTGCTGCCTCGCACGGCATCTCGAGCCTGCTGAAGGGTTTACGATGAACGCGTGAGAAATTGGGGGAGGCCGGGACGCTGTCAACGGTTCGGCGATCCCTACCAGGTATTCCTCGGCTGTATCGTAACGGATGCGAAATCGATTGGCGGACGTCCTGCTCCCCGGTACATGACCGCCGTGCGCGCAAGCCTCGACGACGCGTATCATCTCACCGCCGCGGAAGTCGCCTCGGCGCTCGCGACAGATCTACGCCGCGGTCTGAGCAGCGCCGAGGCGCGCGTCAGACTCGAAGAGCTCGGGCGCAATGAGCTCGAGAGCGAACCGCCGATTCCCGCGTGGCGCCGGTTCGTCGCGCAGTTCAAGGATGTACTCGTGCTCCTGCTGCTCGTCGCGACCGCCGTATCTGTCGCGGCGTGGTGGTTCGAGCGCGAAGAGACACTACCATACGAAGCGATCGCGATTTTCGCGATCGTGCTGCTCAACGCGGCGATGGGGTTCGTTCAGGAATCACGCGCCGAGGCCGCCGTTGCGGCGCTGCGGGCGATGTCGGCCGACGCGGCAACGGCGATCCGCGATGGCGACCGGCGACGCGTTCCGGCGGCGGAGCTCGTGCCCGGCGACGTCGTGCTCATCGAGGAAGGCGACACGATTCCGGCCGACGCGCGCGTGATCGAATCGCTCGCGTTGCACACTGCCGAAGCGGCGTTGACGGGCGAGAGCCTTCCGGTATCAAAGGACGCCGATCCCATCAGCGCCGATGCCGCGCTCGGCGACCGCTCGAACATGTTGTTCAGCGGGACGGCGGCCACGTTTGGCCACGGTCGCGCCATCGTGACCGCGACCGGAATGCGCTCGGAGACCGGGCGCATCGCGGGAATGCTGCGGGACGCGCCCGTCGAGTCGACGCCGCTCCAACAGGAGCTCGATCGAACGGGCAGAGTACTTGGCATAGTCGTCGTCGCCATCGCCGTGATCATGATCGCAACGATCATTTACGTCGAGCACATTCACGGACTGACGGCGATCCTCAATGTGTTCATTCTCGGCGTTGCGTTGGCGGTGGCAGCCGTTCCAGAAGGACTGCCAGCGATCGTCACTGCTGTGCTGTCGCTCGGCATGCAGCGCATGGCGAAACGCAACGCGATCGTTCGGCATCTCGCCGCGGTCGAGACCCTGGGTTCGGCGAGCGTGGTCGCATCGGACAAGACTGGAACGTTGACGAAGAACGAGATGACGGTGCGAGTGGTCGTCACGGCGAGCGGGCGGGTCTCATTCACCGGGGCTGGCTACGCGCCGGACGGCGAAGCACGCTGCGAGAGTGGTGGGACAATCGAAGGTGCGTTGCGCGTGGAGCTCGATCGCGCGCTGGCGGTCGCCGATCGAGCGAACAACGCGACGCTGACCCAACGAGCAGGGCAGTGGGTCGTTCAGGGAGATCCGACCGAAGGTGCGCTCCTCGTGGCGGCGCGCAAAGCCGGCATTGACGCGGGCGAGTTGGGCGCACGGCTGCCTCGCGTCGGCGAAGTGCCGTTCACGTCCGAACGCAAGTTGATGACGACGCTCCACCGGGATGCGGCGCGAGAACAGCAGATGGTGGCGTTCACGAAAGGTGCGCCGGACGTGCTGCTCGCGCGTTGCTCGCGCGAGCTTGTCGGCGAAGAGCCGCGCGCGTTGACACCGGATCGCCGCCGCGAGATCGAGCGCGTCACCGAGTCGCTCGCCGGCGAAGCGCTGCGCACGTTGGGCGTGGCGATTCGACGTCTTCCCGATGCCGTACCCACGGACGTCGGATCCGCGGTCGAAGAAGACTTGGTCTTCGTGGGCCTGATCGGCATGATCGATCCACCGCGCGACGAGGCGAAAGACGCGGTGCTCCGGGCGAAGAACGCCGGCGTGCGGCCAATCATGATCACCGGCGATCACCCACGAACCGCGAGCGTCATCGCGCGCGAGCTGGGCATCGCCAATGATTCGCGGGTGGTCACCGGTACGGAACTGCAACGGACGAGCGACAGCGACCTTGGGGAGCTGGTCCGTTCCGTCTCGGTGTATGCGCGCGTCAATCCGGAGCACAAGCTGAGAATTGTGAAAGCGCTCCAGCGGGGCGGCGCGATCGTCGCCATGACTGGGGATGGCGTCAACGACGCCCCAGCGCTCAAGGCCGCCGATATCGGAGTCGCGATGGCGATCACCGGCACTGACGTGTCGAAGCAGTCTGCCGACGTCGTGCTCGGCGACGATAATTTTGCGACGATCGTCGCCGCGATCGAGGAAGGCCGCGCGATCTTCGCCAACATTCGCAAGTTCCTTCGCTACTTGCTGTCGTCGAACATCGGCGAAGTGTTGACGATGTTCTTCGGCGTTGTGCTCGCCAAACCACTCGGACTGCCGGCGGAGCACGGCACCATCGTCCTCCCACTGCTCGCCACGCAAATCCTGTGGGTCAATCTGGTCACCGACGGCGCTCCCGCGCTGGCTCTCGGCGTCGATTCAGCCGAAGGCAGGTTGATGGAGCAACCACCGCGGCGGCGGAGCGAGCCGGTCGTCACGGGGCGAATGTGGCGCAACATCATTCTCATCGGCGCCGTGATCGCCGCAAGCACCTTGCTCGTCATCGATGCGTCGCTGCCTGGTGGACTGATTGCCGGTGTCGGCGATCTGCGGTATGCGCAGACGATGGCCTTCACGACGCTCGTGTTCGCGCAGCTCATCAATGTGTTCAACGCTCGGTCCGATGACCGGAGCGCGTTCGTCGGACTCTTCACTAATCGCTGGCTGTGGGGCGCATTGGTGGTGTCGCTCGGATTGCATGTTTTCGTGCTCTACGTGCCGGTGATGCAACGTGCGTTTGGCACCGTCCCGCTCTCGGCCGCGGATTGGGGGCGCTGCGCGATTGCCGCAAGCGGAGTGTTGTGGGTGAGCGAGTTGGCCAAGTTGCTCGGTCGCACGCGGGCGCGGCGCTTGGCCTTGCACCGCCAGTAGATTTCTCTCCTCCCGCTTCATCCGCCACACTCCGCCGTCCTCCGTATGTTCGCACTGCCGATGCGCCTTCGCGCGCTCGCGTTCGTTTCGATTGTTCCGCTCATTGTACTAGCGGTTGCTTGCGACCACTCTCAGCCGAAAGCGTTCGTCCCGCCTCCAACACAGGTTGGTGTCGTCAGCGTCACGCCGGCGAGCATTCCTGAGCCGTTCGAGTTCGTCGGCCAAGTCGAAGCATTTCGGCGAGTCGAGGTACGCTCGCGGGTCGACGGCATCGTGCTCGACCGGCCATTCACGGAAGGCAGCGTCGTCAGCAAAGGCCAGGTGCTTTACAAGCTCGATCAGGTCAAATACGAGGCCGCTTATCGCAGCGCATTGGCTCGCCTCGACAACGCGAAGCGGACGTTAGCCCGACTAGAGCCGCTCATTCCAACGCACGCCGTCGCCCAGCAGGACGTCGATAACGCGAGGTCGGAACTGGAGTCGGCGCAGGCGACGCTCGACAACGCGAAGAAAGATCTCGACGACACGGAGATTCGCGCCGGCATCTCAGGCCAGGTCGGACGCGCGCGGCTCGAGTTGGGTGCGCGCGTTACCGGTCCGGCCGATCTCTTGACGACGATCGATGAGCTCGATCCCGTCTACGTCACGTTTCATCCGTCATCGCAGCAGTTGCTCGCATGGCAGCAGGATCCCCGATCGCACGCGTTGCTCCAGCCGGGCGCCGGCGGCGTCGCCGTGCGCGTCCTCCTGCCCGATGGTTCGCTGTTGCCGCGCGTCGGCCACATCAACTTCGTGTCGCCGTCGCTTGATTCGGCGAGCGGCACGCAAGAGTTCCGCGCCAAATTCGACAACGGCGACCATCGGCTCGTACCGGGACAGTTCGTCCATGTCCGCCTCGAGGGTTTCGCGCGCTCCAGTGCTCTCGCTGTTCCGCAGAGAGCGGTGCAGCAGGGCCTTGGCCGCCAGTTCGTCTATGTCGTCGGAGCTGGTGATACGGTCACAGCGCACGACGTGAAGACGGGATCTTGGAGCGGCACGTTGTGGCTCATCGACTCCGGTCTCGTCGCGGGAGACCGCGTCGTGGTCGACGGTGTGCAAAAGGTCGCGCCGGGCCGAGTGGTGAAGCCGGTGCCGGTCGTCGACAGTGCGGCGAGCAAATCGCCCGGAGCTCCGGCGAACGGGGTGGCACGGTGAGCGCGCCGACACACGCGTCACCGCCGGCCGCCTACGGCCCGGCGGGCGATCCGAAGCCGCAGCCCGAGGCCAGATACTTCTTCATCCGGCGCCCTGTTCTCGCGGCGGTGATCTCGATCGTGATCACGCTCCTCGGGCTGTTCGCCATCCAACTGTTGCCGATCGCGCGGTATCCGCAGATCACGCCGCCGGCCGTTCGCATCTCGGCCAATTATCCCGGCGCGTCGTCGGAGGATGCGGCGCAGGCGGTGGCTGCACCGATCGAAGAGCAGCTCGCCGGTCTTCAAGGAATGCTCTACTACGCGTCGTCGAACTCGAGTGACGGGACGACGAACATCACCGTCACTTTCGACGTCTCCCGCAATCAAGACCTCGCGGCGGTCGACGTTCAGAACGCGGTCAAGCTGGCCGAGCCGCAGCTTCCGGAAGCGGTGCGGACCAACGGCATCACGATCCTCAAGGCAAACACCGACATCCTCGCCGTGGTCGCATTGCGTTCGAGCGATCCGCGCTACGACGCGACCTATCTTGCCAATTATCTCAAGCTCAACGTCATCGACGAGATCAAGCGCGTCCCTGGCGTCGGAGACGCGACGCCGTTTCCGGCCCGCGATTTCGCGATGCTGCTCCAGCTCGACCCCGACAAGATGGCGCAGCTCGGCATCACGGTGAGCGACGTCGCGGCCGCGGTGCGCGAGCAGAACGCGACGAATCCCGCCGGGAGACTCGGTGCTGAGCCGTCGCCGGCGGGCACGCAGCTTACACTGCCCATCACGACGCTCGGCCGCCTTCAGACGGCAAAAGAATTCAACGACATCGTGGTTCGCGCGCGGCCCGACGGCTCGATCGTGCGCGTGTCGGATATCGGCGTCGCGACGCTTGGCGCGCGGAGCTACGACCTCAAAGGTCGGCTGAATGGAGTGCCGACGGCTTTCGCGCTGCTCTACACGCGACCGGGCGCGAATGCGCTCGCGGTAAAAGAAGCGGTGGTGCGCCGGATGGAAGAGTTGCAGACGACGTTTCCGCAGGGAATCCACTACGCCATTCCGTTCGACACCACTCCGTTCGTCAGCGCATCGATCAAGGAGGTTGCGATCACGCTGGTCGAGGCGATGATTCTCGTCACGGCCGTGGTATTTCTGTTCCTTCAGAGCTGGCGCGCCACGCTCATTCCGATGCTCGCCGTCCCGGTGAGCGTCATCGGCACGTTCCTCGGGCTGCTCGCGTTCGGCCTGTCGATCAACGTGCTGACGTTGTTCGGTCTCGTGCTCGCGATCGGCATCGTCGTCGACGACGCAATCGTGGTGATCGAGAATGTCGAGCGTATCATGGCGACCGAAGGCTTGCCGCCGCGCCTGGCGGCCGACCACGCGATTCGTCAGGTAGCGAGCGCGCTCGTTGCGATCGTCCTGGTGCTTTGCTCGGTGTTCGTACCTGTCGCGTTCATCGGCGGTGTCACGGGCGCGTTGTTCAAGCAATTCGCCATGACGATCGTCATCGCCGTCGTCCTCTCGGGAATCGTCGCGCTCACGCTGACACCGGCGTTGTGCGCGCTTCTGTTGAAGGAGTCGAACGAGGCACACACCACCGGATTCTTTGGCTGGTTCAATCGCGTGTTCGCGAAGGCGACGCGCGGCTACACCGGCGCGGTCGACTCGGTGATCGGGCGTCCGGCTGCCTGGTTCGGTGTGTTCGCCGTGTTGCTCGTTCTCGCGGGTCTCCTCTGGAAGCGGATCCCAACGGCGTTCATCCCAACGGAAGACAAAGGCTACATGGCGATGGCCGTGCAGCTACCGGACGCCGCATCGCTGCAACGTACCGAGGCGACGGTCGGGAACATCGAGAAGATCATTCGCACCGAGCCGAGT
>Ga0207695_10002998_pt1 | contig 24260 bp, 20 predicted proteins | sample KBSC54metaG_FD_184354 | JGI IMG/M metagenome (GOLD analysis project Ga0207695, IMG submission 184354) | Corn rhizosphere microbial communities from Kellogg Biological Station, Michigan, USA - KBS C5-4 metaG (SPAdes) (version 2) | ecosystem: Host-associated > Plants > Roots > Rhizosphere > Soil...
GCTTGCGGCCAGGGCGTCACATGCTGCGGTGGCGGGTGTGTCCGTTTCCATGGCAAAAGGAGCAATTACAATCATGGCGTGGACCAAGGCAAAAACAGCCGCCGTCGCGGCCGTGGCTCTGTTGCTCCTCGGCGGTGGCGCGACGGCCACTTGGCAGATGATGCATGGAAGGTCTGCCCGACGAGTCATCGTGCTACCTCCCGGGCAAATTGCGCCCGGGACGAATTTCACCTGGCAGGACGCGCCAGCTCCGGCAAGCGATCACGTGTATCACGGCCCGCCGATCGTGGGAATCGTTCGCACGTCGGACGGCAAGCCGGTCACGGGGGCGACCGTCAAACTCGCGACCTGGGACGCTGACGTGATCCTCGACGCGAGCCCCAGGGCCAAGCCTGTGCCAACCACACGAACCGGCCCGGACGGGCGCTTCGAATTTCGTCCCACAAGCACACCCTATGGCATTCTTGCGACGTGCGATCAAGGCATCGGTTTATCCAAGGTCGCGGGGGTGGTTTCGGATCTGGTCATCCAGCCGTGGGGACACGTCGAAGGCACTGCACGTCTGGGATCCAAACCGCTCAGCAATTCGCAAGTCGTGCTCTGGTATCAAAACAGCGCGGAAGCCAATGCCGCCCGCGTCGACTACAACGGCCGGGTAAGGATCGCCCAGACCGATGAATCAGGGCATTTTGTGTTTGACCATATTCCGCCTGGACTGGTTGACATCACGTGCCGGCTTCCCGGAACTCTGCGCGCCCAGCATTCGCCACGGTTCCACATTCAGAGCGGCACAACCACAATCATCGTGGCAGGCGGCACCGGCCGTCCCGTCATCGGACGAGTCAATCCGCCGCCCCGCGAAGGGAATGACCATATTGTTCGACTTGAGCGGCTGATGCCCGAACCCTTTGCCAGTGAGGATTGGGACCACCTCACACCGGAACGGTTGACGCAGCTCATGGCAGAGCTGAAAGCGTCGCCCGAATTCCCTGTATGGGAGCGCGATCGCAACCAGTTCGAAACCGAAATCGGCGCCGACGGAGCGTTCCGCCTTGAAGATGTGCCGGCCGGGAAATACGCGATGCGGGTAGCTTACTGGAATTTCTCGACCAGCCGCTATTTAGAATCCATCGCCGACCTGCAACGCACGCTCACGATTGACCCAATGCCGGGGGGCCGAAGCGATGTGCCACTGGACCTGGGGACGATTGACCTGCCCCTGCATAAGCGGTTGGCAATTGGCCAGCCCGCTCCAGAAATCACTTGGCGCGACGCCGATCGAAAGCAGTCTTCGCTTCAATCGCTTCGCGGGAAGTATGTCCTTGGCATCGTGCTGCGCAATTCCATTGAATCCGATGACATGTGGGAAGATCTGCTCAAGCTCAAGCCGGTGTATGACCACTTCGGCAGCGATCCGCGGCTGGCAATCCTCGCCATCTATGCCGGAGACAGCGTCGACGCGGCGCGACAGAACGCCGCGCACGATGGCATCGCATGGCCATTCTTCGACGCGGGCAAATCGCTCGATAGCGTGCCGGAACCGTATCGAAGCTCCGGCGAGATGATGTTTATCATCGATCCGCAAGGGGCCGTGCTGGCAAAAGACCTGGCGCCGCAGCGCGCCTGGTACGTTTTGGATCAGGCGCTCTCCCACGGCGGCGCGGAGGACAGCCTCGCGAGCATCAATGTGCGACGGTTCGCGCCTGGCGATGATCTACGTTCGGTGCTTGCCTCCGCAGGCACCAATGCCGGGGCCCACGGCACGTTCACGATTGTCGATGGGATTCCCGCCAAGTCCCCGCCCTCGCTCCTCGTCAGCGGAACGCTTCCCGATAACGATGACGCCCCGACTCAGAACTTCTGTTTCGAGAGCGGCACGCTCGAAGGCCGATTGAAGCTTGACCTGGGCGGCACGGTCGAAATCAAACAGATCATCACTGTCTCCCGGCATAAGAGCGCCCGCGCCCCGCAGGTCTACACGCTTTACATCAGCGACGGAACTTCACCCGGTTTTGATCCCGCTCCCAAAATCGGCATCGACCCCGCCAAGCATGGCTGGACGCGATGGGCCAGCGTCGACTCACGCCCCACACCGCCGGCCTCTCCCAGCGGAACTTACGCGGTGATCCTCACACCCGCCTCGGGCAATTTGCCAAAGTGTCGCTATCTGCTCTTTGAAATGTTCCCCACCGAAACGGTCGACCCATTCGGACACACGTTCTACAGCCAAATCAGCGTGAATGGGACAAAATTGACGAGGGAGTAATGGGCGAACCGCTTTGACTGCGCTATCCATCTGCCGATCCTGGGCGGGTCTGCACATCACTTCCCAGCCGTTTCCAATCGAGCCCGAAGCGGGCCAGATATTTGCGGAGGCGATCGGCGTCGTTGGTCGATCCTTTTCGCGATCGCGAAACCGCAAAGAGCCGCCGCCCTGCTTCAGACAGGGAGCGGCTGGCCTGGCAGATGCGCAGCACTTCGGCAAGCTGGGCGCGATCGAACGGATCGATCTGGCTGATCTGGGAATCGTCCAGAATTTCTTCAAGCGCGATCGCCGTGTCCAACTTTGGTTCAGTCCACGAATTGCGGAGTCGCTGGATTTCATCTTCAACGACTTCCACGGTAATTCGTCCGCCGGCCGAAAGCGTTGCCATTCGCACGACGGCTGCATTGAGGTCGCGAAAGTTCCCGGCCCAGGTCGCATCGGGCGAAATCGCGAATTTCAAAAATCGCTGACGCGCTTCTTTATTGAAGGTGACCTTTATCCCATTGAGGCGCGCGAACTTCGCCAGTTCGTAATCCAAATTCGGCTCAATGTCTTCGCTTCGATCGCGCAACGCCGGCATGCAGAAGGTCCACATGTTGATGCGTGCCAGCAGGTCTTCTCGAAACTTGCCGCAGGCCACTGCCTGTTGAAGGTCGCGATTGGTGCCGCCGATGAGCTGAAAATCGCTGGCGATTTCCTTATCCGATCCGACCGGTAAAAATCGTTTTTCCTCGACGGCGCGCAAGAGCATCGCCTGTTCGTCGAGTCCAAGCTCGCCAATTTCATCGAGAAAAAGCAGCCCGCCTTCAGCGCTGCGCAGGAGGCCCGATCGCTGGCTCATCGCACCGGTGAAGGCGCCTTTGCCATGTCCGAACAGCGCGCTCATGGCGCCGTCGCCGCGCAGCGTCGCGCAGTTGACCTCGACAAAATCGCCCGATACCTGTCGGCGATGTTTCTTCAGCTCGTAAATCCGCCGGGCAAGCTGCGATTTTCCCGCGCCGGTTGGGCCGACTAGCAGGATCGGCGCTTTGGATCCCATCGAGACCTGCTCGATCTGATCGATCAGCCGATTGAATTTGGCGTTGCGCGTTTCGATTCCCCCTTTGAGCATCGAACTGCTCTGGCGGGATTCTTCGTTGAGTCGTGAGGCCAGGCGATCATATTTCGAAAGGTCCAGATCGACGATCACGAACGAACCAGCCGCATTCGGCGGCTTGTGGGGTGGAATCGTCTGAATCAGGCGCCCTGGGATGTAGCGCGCTTCGGTCAGCAGAAACAGGCAGATCTGCGCAACGTGCGAGCCGGTCGTGATGTGAACGAGATATTCCTCCTGCTCGGGATTGAAGGAGTAGCTGGATGCGAAATCATGGAGGGTGCCGTAGACCCCTTCGAAATCCCACGGATCTTCGAGGTGTTGCGGGCGAGCGCAGACCTTCGTCTCGGGGCTGATGACTGCTATGTCCTGGCAAACCTGCTCGCAGATCGGCAGGAACTTGGGCTCATATAACAGTTCGAACCGATCGACCAGCAGGTCCTCATGCTGACAGATAGAAACGCTGGGCCGCCAGTTCTCCCACCGCTCTGGCCCGCGGCCGCGATCAAGACTTGTTCCCAACAGGCCAATGACGACGGTGCGCTTTCGGTCCATCGCTCAGAGTATACGTTCTTATCTGAAATTATAAAAACAGGCCCATTTCCTTGATATCGCGCGCCCGGAACTCCATCGGAATAATTGACTGCAAGTCATTTTCGCATCGCCAGTTGGATTGATTCCAAAGGTTCGCATCGCGCACTTGGCACATTCCATGCTTTAACTGGGCTCATCAGACAGGAGCAGATCATGGCTAACAAGACGCTTTTCAGTTCGACCTTCGGAAAACTTCTGCCGAAGACGGATGCGGTCAATGAAGCCGGCGGCTCCGCTTACAAGCTTTCGCCCAAAGCGGCGCTGGCGCAGTACGCGGCAACCGGTTGCCTCAACGCGACCTTTTACGCGTCGGCCGAGGAGCAGCTTCAGACGATCCTCAATCTCTGCGCGCATCCGGAAATCGAGCCGGAGTTCATTGCCCGCACGGCGCTGTATTGCCGGGACAAGGGCAACATGAAGGATCTGCCGGCCCTGCTGACGGCGGTGTTGAGCGTTTTCAGTCCGGGGTTGATGGCCGAGATTTTCGATCGCGTCATCGACGACGGGCGGATGCTCCGCAATTTCGTTCAGATCATGCGCAGCGGCGCGGTCGGCCGGAAGAGCCTGGGCACTTTGCCCAAGCGCCTCGTGCAGAACTGGTTTTCGCGGCGCAGTGACGAGCAGATTTTCAGCGCGTCGGTCGGCAACTCGCCGAGCATCGCGGATGTGATTCGGATGGTTCACCCCAAGCCGCAGTCGGCTTCGCGTGCTGCCCTGTATGCGTATCTGATTGGGCAGCCGTACGAGTCGAAGGATTTGCCGGAAATTGTCCGGCAGTTCGAAGCGTTCAAGGCCGGGGAATCGAAGGAATTGCCGAATGTTCCGTTCCAAATGCTCACGAGCCTGAGTTTGACGGACGAAAACTGGAAGACGATTGCGACCAACGCGAGCTGGCAGATGACGCGAATGAACCTCAACACGTTTGTGCGTCACGACGTTCTGAACTCGAAGCAGATGGTTCGGCTGATTGCCAACAAGCTCAAAGATCGCGCGGCCCTGGAGCGGGCGCGTGTTTTTCCGTACCAGTTGCTGGTGGCCTATCGCAATGCCGGCAGCGGCGTTCCCGAAGAGATCCGCGAGGCGCTGCAGGATGCGATGGAGATCGCGACGCATCAGGTTCCGTGCTTTGGATTGAGCAAGCCGGTCTATGTGCTGCTGGATGTGTCCGGATCGATGCACTCGCCAATCACCGGCGTTCGTCAGGGCGCAACCACGAAGGTGCGCTGCATTGACGCCGCGGCACTGATTGCCGCGACCGTTGCCCGAAACAATCCGGGCTCGATCGTGGTGCCGTTCGAGAGCAAGGTGCTGAGTTTTCGCATCAATCCGCGCGATAGTGTGATGACCAACGCGGATCGGCTTTCGTCGCTCCCGGCCGGCGGCACGAATTGTTCGGCGCCGCTGGTGGAACTGAATCGCCAGAATGCGCTTGGAAGTCTGGTGATCTATGTCTCGGATAACGAGTCGTGGGTCGATTCACGGACCTACGGCCGTTTTGGAGGCAGCCAGACCGAGACGTTGAAGCAGTGGGCTGCATTCAAGCAGCGCAATCCGGATGCGAAAATGGTTTGCATTGACTTGCAGCCGTACGGAACGACCCAGGCGCCGGAGCATCAGGACATCTTGAACATCGGCGGTTTTTCCGACCACGTGTTTGAGATCGTCGCCGAGTTTGCAAAAGGAACGCTCAACAGCGACCACTGGGTCGGCGTGATTGAGCAGATGAGGCTGTAACAAACGGAGGACCCCCGCCGTCGGCTCGGTGAAAACCGCGCCGACGGCATGCAGGAAAAAATCGGCGGGCCGAATGCTGATCGGGACTACATTTACCCATGTGGTGTCTCGTCAAAACGAATTGGTCGGCCCGCCGACTTTTAAAAAACGGCAGATGAATGCTGGTCGAGAGTACATGGCGAAGGGCGAAAGCCCGAGCGGGTCGAATCCCGCAAACGTCGAGAGCTTCGGCTATCGATGTCGAACTCCCGCCGATGATTGTCATCTGCTGTCCCTGGCTCGATTCCATCGGCTCAACCCGATGGCGTCGATTGGATGTGACGAATGCCGATGGAACTACATCACCCCGGAGATCCGCGAGGAAGCGGTCGGCTGAGCGATCAGCCGATAGTTTAGAACGAAAACGTCGGGAATAACTGTTTCTTCAATTTCGTCGTCGCGTCCGCTGAATTCGGCGAATGCCGAAGGAACTACATGGAGGCGTAGGTTGCGGGTTCGAGTCCCGCCTGGCCACTTATTCGTGTGAATTTGAACGGCCGGTAGCTCAATTGGCAGAGCGACGCTTAAAAATGTTTCTTCACTTTAGTCGCCGAATATTTTTTGGTGCAATATGACAATGCTCGAAGAAAAAACTAATCCGCACATCATTGCGACCGACACGGCGCTGGGCATTTTGCCGGTGCCGGGCTCGAAGCCGATCACGGTGGTTGGGAACAACTCAATCCGCGCCGGCTTTGAGACGCAGTGCCTACGGCAGGCGATCAACTCTCGGCTCGCGCCGGGCGTGACGGATCTCGTGCTCAATCCTGATGCGCACCTTGGCTATGGCGCGCCGGTTGGCTGCGTCATGGTTTCGCCGACGCACATTTACCCGGGGCCGGTTGGTGTGGACATCAAGTGCTCGATGAGCCTGCTCCAGTTGAACGTGCCGGCGGATGCGATTGCGGACCGCGACGTACGCCGCGCGCTGATCGATCAAATCGGTCAGCGCATTCCCACCGGCGCGGGTCGAGGCCAGCGCATGGCGCACAAGAGCCGAAAGATCGGGCCAGATGCGGGCTGGAAAGTCGCGGTCCAGGGAGCGTCTGCGGACGTTTGCTGGGCAGCGGGCATTCCCGCGCATTGGTCATCGCGCTGCGAAGACTCGGCCCACCTTGGCCATGATGGTACGAGCGATGCGCTGGCGCAGCGGCTGGATCTTCTGTTGAGTGAAGATCGTCTTGGCGATTTTGCCGAGAAGGTCAGCCAGCTTGGAAGCTACGGCGGCGGCAATCATTTTGGTGAATGCGAAGTCGTTTCGCTGGTGGGAAATGAAAGTGATCGCGCGATTGCGGAGTCATTTGGCCTGCGCGATGGCTGTGTCGCTTTTCTTTCACACTGCGGCTCGCGCGGGTTTGGTCATAAACTGGCGATGAACCAGTTTCGTTCGCTCCAGCAGCATTTTTCGACCTGGAGCATTCCGTTGCCGGGCGGAGATCGTGAACTGGTTTACGCGCCGCTGGGAACATCCCATGCGGATGCGTACCTGGACGACATGGCGCTGGGCGCGAATTTCGCGACGGTCAACCATATGTTGATCAATGTGATGGTGCTGGAAGCGTTCCAGGAGATTCTGCCTGGTACGACCGGTGAGCTGGTTTATTTCATCAGCCACAATATCGCGCGGCAGGAAATCGTGGACGATCGGCTCGCGTGGGTTCATCGCAAAGGTGCGACCCGCGCGTTCCCCGCGGGCCATCCTGGATTGAAAGGGACGGCTTTTGAGAAAACGGGTCATCCGATCCTGCTGCCGGGAAATCCGCGCGAAGGATCGATGGTAATGGTCGCGACACCTGGCGCGGCCAAGAGCTGCTACAGCGTCAATCACGGCGCGGGCCGGCGAATGGGCCGACGTGTCGCGAGCCAGACGCTCGATCAGGGGTCGATTGACCAGGAATTGGACCAATGCGATATCCTGAGCAATTGTCGCAAATACCCGATCGACGAAGCGCCCGATGCCTACAAGGACTTTCGTCAAGTGCTGAATTCCGTCCAGGATGCAGGCCTGGCGCGGCCCGTGGCAAAGTTGAAGGCGCGATTTGTTTTGAAGGATTCCAGCCAGGCGGATGATTGATCCGCCTGTGCTGACTTCCTTCCGCAAAGAGGACTACCATTGGGCCGCCATGGAATTGATTGTCTTTTGCGGGATTCAGGCCTCGGGAAAGAGCACGTTTTTCAAAGAGCGATTCTTTGACACGCACGTGCGGCTGAGCCTCGATTTGCTCAATACACGACAGCGGGAAGATGCGCTGTTGCACGCCTGTCTCGCTGCGCAGCAAAAGGCGGTGATCGACAACACCAATCCGCTTGCTCGCCAGCGACAGCGCTACTGCAGGATCGCGAAGGCATCGGGGTTTCGGGCCGTGCTGTATTATTTCGAGGCTGAGATCGAGCAGGCGCTCTTGCGAAATGCCGGTCGTGATGCGGCCCATCGCGTTCCGGAGATCGCGCTTCGAGGAACCTTGAAGAAATTTGAAAGGCCTACGGTCGAAGAGGGTTTTGACGCGATGTTTCAGGTGCGTGCAGCGTCTGAAAATGGATGGTCGGTCGAGGTGATGGAATGAACTTTGACGAGATCGACAAAACAATGCGCGTCTTCGAGACCGCGGCCGACCGATGCGTTCTGCCGGACGTGTATATGGTCGCGCGCATCGACGGGCGAAATTTCACAACGCTCACGAAAACGAAACATTCGTTCGAAGCGCCATTTGATGAGCGATTTCGCGATCTGATGCTCCAGACAGTCGAACATCTGATGACCTGCGGATTCGAAATCAATTACGGCTACACGCAGAGCGACGAGATTTCCCTGCTTTTCGCTCAGCAGGATCAGACCTTCGGCCGAAAGACGCGAAAACTGGTTTCCGTGTTGGCAGGTGAGGCGAGTGCGAAATTTTCGCTGCTTCTCGGAGACCTTGCGGCGTTTGATTGCCGAATCTGTGAGCTGCCGAATCTCACACGGGTGCAGGATTACTTCCGCTGGCGGCAGGAAGATGCACATCGCAACGCCCTGAGTGCGCACTGCTACTGGCTGCTTCGGCGAAATCAGCTCAGCGCGGCCGAAGCAACCGCGAAACTCATTGGTATGAACGTCTCAGCAAAAAACGAGCTCCTGTTTCAGGCCGGCATCAATTTCAACGATTTGCCATTGTGGCAGAAACGCGGAACGGGACTGCTGTGGGAGAATTATGAGAAGCAGGCGATCGATCCGCGTACGCAAACGCAGGTGAATTGCATTCGCCGACGCATCAAGCGCGATCTGGAGCTTCCTATTGGCGAGCCATATGCTCAATATGTGCGCGGCTTGGCGATGCAAGACGACGACGTAGAACTCAGCAAAAGGGGCGAAAAGAATGACTCAACCGCTGATTCAACTTGACGGCTCCCTCGGTGAGGGAGGCGGGCAGATTTTGCGGACGGCGTTGAGCCTGTCGATGGTGAGCGGCCAGGCGTTTCGCATTGAGAAGATTCGGGCTGGGCGGGAGAAGCCGGGTTTGCTGCGGCAGCATCTGACGGCAGTCAATGCTGCCGCGCAGATTTGCGGTGCGACGGTCGAAGGCGCGGCAATTTCATCGCGGGAGCTGACCTTTTCTCCAGGGCCGGTGAAGGCGGGACAATACACTTTTACGGTGGGCTCGGCGGGAAGCACGACACTGGTGCTTCAGACTGTATTGCCGGCGTTGATGATCGCGAAAGAACCTTCGTCGCTGACGTTGGAGGGCGGGACGCATAATCCACATGCGCCGCCGCTCGATTTTCTGGAGAAGGCGTTTGTGCCGCTGGTGAACCGGATGGGGCCGACGGTTCACTTGAACCTCGAGCGCGCGGGTTTCTATCCCGCGGGCGGCGGAAGGTTTTTTGCGGAGATTCAGCCGGCGGCGAAATTGTCGCCGCTGCATGTTCCAGCGCGCGGTGCAGTGAAGAAGCAATTGGCCGAAGCGGTTGTCGCGGCATTGCCTGGCGACATCGCCAAGCGCGAACTAGCTCAGATCGAGAAGAAGCTCGGTTGGACTGGCGACCAATTGCAGATCCGCCAGCTTCCGCAGGAATGGGGGCCGGGAAATATTTTGACGCTCGAGATCGAAAGCGAGCGAGTCACCGAAGTCTTTACCAGCTTTGGAATGAAGGGCGTGAGTGCGGAGGCCGTCGCGGAGCAGGCGTTTCGCGAGGCGCGCCGATATCTGGCATGCGATGCGCCGGTTGGCCCGCACCTCGCGGATCAGCTACTGCTTCCGCTTGCGATCGCCGGCGGCGGGTCATTTGTAACCTATGAGCTCACGGAGCATACGCGTACTAATATCCAGGTGATTCAACGGTTTCTGCCGGCCCGTTTCGAAGTCATCGAACGGAAACAAGAAGTGTGTGAGATTAAAGTCGTCGCGTAAGTACTTTATCGCGATGTACCAAATTTCCCGATTTTTTCCTTGCTTTTCACAGGTGGTACGGAATAATTCAACGCCTCGGCACGTTATGCCGATGGAGTTCACGATGATTACGTTTTTGAAACAGTATCAGCCAGTCCAACGCGAAGCCCTCGAGCGACGCGTGGATGATCTAATGGATTATCCGCGCCCATAAGCTCCCTGCCTCGCCGGCCGGGAGTTCCTCCCGGTCGAAATCAGTTTTCGCTTTTTTATACCGGGAAGAACGCATCAGGCCGTCAGATTGCCTTGGCGTTTGGTTGCGCCGTGGTGCTTCTGTGACGGTGTAATGTTTCAGGCGCAATTGACAGCGCCTGCCGCGATGAGACTGCGCGCAGTACAGACGTACTGGTAGCTCAACTGGAGTTGGAGCACCGGTCTACGAAACCGGAGGTTGGAGGTTCGATCCCTCCCCAGTACATAGCGGGTCGTATTTGGTTGTAGTTACAATATTTAGAATGTTTGGTGTTATAAAAATGATGCCGGTAACCCAAAAGAAATCTGTTCGCTGATATCGCACCGGTAGCTCGAAGGCAGAGCATCCGCCTTTTAAGCGGATGGGTGCGGGTTCGATTCCCGCCCGGTGCATTGGCGACGGCAGGTATATCGGTTCAGTAGCCCAATCGGCAGAGGCGCCTGACTCAGATTCAGGATGGTGCAGGTTCGAATCCTGCCTGAACCATTAAGACCTCCTGGGAGGTCTAAAGATTGCGGTAGCTCAACTGGACGAGCACGGCTCTCCGAAGGCCGAGGTTGGAGGTTCGAATCCTCTCCGCAATGCTTGAATCGCTCTGGTAGCCCAATTTGGCAGAGGCGCGTGAATGAGAGTCACGTTGTTGCAGGTTCGAATCCTGCTCAGGGCATCGGATCTTTGAAAAGTGGATGCCGCCATAGCTCAGCGGGACGAGCGTCCGGTTGTCAACCGGAAGGTCATGGGTTCGACTCCCATTGGCGGCGCTGATTCAGGGATAGTTCAATCGGTAGAACGTCCGGCTCTGAACCGGAAGGTTGAAGGTTCGAATCCTTCTCCCTGAATTGAGTCGTAGTTCAAGCGGTAGAACGCCGGGCTTTGGTCCCGGAAGTTCGTGGTTCGAATCCACGCGACTCAATGTCGCCGAAGCGCTCCGCGATCGCTCGGCCGAAATCAAAACGCTCCTGTCGTCTAAATGGTCAGGATATCCGGCTTTCAACCGGCCGATGCAGGGTTCAATTCCCGCCAGGAGCAGTTTCAGCGTGTGGTGCAGCTTGGTAGCACGCGTGCCTCGGGCGCACGAGGTCGAAGGTTCGAATCCTTCCACGCTGACTTTTTAAATCTCATATGCGTGGGTCGCACAATTGGCTGTGCAGCGGGCCGTAAACCCGCCGGCCCTTTGGGCCATTGGGGGTTCGAGTCCCTCCTCACGCATTGGATCAGATCGAATGGCGCAGAAATTTCTCTTGACAAAGACGGCTGCCTTGTTAAACAATGGTTTCAAACAGTTGTTTAACTCGGATCGAATCTGGCTGCTTCACTTCCAACTTCGCACGATGACACGCGTCTTCGGCTGCTCCGCGCAGCCGGGGAAATTTTTGCGGAACACGGATTCCGCAACGCCACCGTCCGTGATATCTGCGAGAAGGCCGGCGCTAATGTCGCCGCGGTCAATTATCATTTTCGCGATAAATCCGGCCTTTATGCGGCAGTGGTGACGCATTACTTCGCTGCCGCATGGGACAAACATCCCCCTGATGGAGGCTTGTCAACCACCGCCCTTCCCGAGGAGCGCCTCGAGGTATTCATCCGTTCCTGGCTGTGGCGCATGATGGATAGCGGTGCGCCGGCTTGGTATGGCCGGCTGATGGCGCGGGAGATGGCCGAGCCGACGCCCGCGGTTACCGAGGCAATTGTCGAATCGCACATTCGGCCGCATTCCCAGTTATTGCAAAAGATCGTCGCGGAGTTGCTGCCTGATTCGGAGCCCCAGGAAGTCGCGATGACTGCGATGAGCATTGCCGGGCAGTGCCTTTTTTATTTTCATTGCCGGGACATGATTCATCGCCTTGGCCGATCGCTTGGCTTCTCGCCCAATGATCCCGACCAGATCGCGCGGCACATCATCGAATTCTCCATGCGCGCCATGGGATTGAAGGCCGCGACCAAACAACTCGCGCGCGCCTCAAAGCGCAACGGCCACAAATCCAACGGCAAAAGGAGCCATCGATGATCGCCATCGCGCTCAAAATGCTCATCGGCGATCGCGCCAAGTATTTTGGCATCATCATCGGCCTCACCTTCGCTTCGCTGCTGATCACGCAGCAGGCCGGCATTTTCGTGGGCCTGATGTCGCGAACGTATGGCGCCATCGAAGACCTTCGGCTCCCCGACATCTGGGTGATGGACAAGCAGGTGCAGTTCATCGATGACGTGAAGCCGTTGCAGGAAACGATGGTTTCCCGCGTGCGCGGGGTGAAGGGCGTGGAATGGGCCGTGCCCTTGTATAAGGGCCTGATCAAGGCGCGGCTCGATAACGGCGCGTTCCAGACCTGCAACGTCATGGGGCTCGATGACTCGACGCTCATCGGCGGGCCTCCCGTCATGGTGAAGGGAAAGCTCGCGGACTTGTGGCGAGCCGACAGCGTAATCGTGGATGAATTTGGCGCGGCAGAAAAATTGGGACATATCCTGCCCAATGGAGAAACGGTGCCGCTGGACGTTGGCGATGTGATGGAACTGAACGATCATCGCGCCGTCGTGGTTGGCATCTGCAAGAATACCCGCACCTTTCAATCGCAGCCGGTCGTTTACACGACCTACACTCGCGCCACGACCTTTGCTCCGCACGAACGAAAGCTGCTTTCATTCGTCCTGGTCAAAGCAAAACCGGGCGTCGATCCCAATGCGCTGTGCAAAACTCTGGAACACGCGACGGGACAAGCCGCTTATACACGTGATGGTTTCGAGCAACTCACCTACGACTACTTCATGAAAGCGACGGGGATTCCAATCAATTTTGGGATCGCCGTAGGCCTTGGATTCCTGGTGGGCACGATCATCGCCGGCCAGACTTTCTACAACTTCACGCTCGACAACCTGCGTTACTTCGGCGCGCTCAAGGCGATGGGTGCATCGAATCATCAGCTCCTTGGCATGATCCTGATGCAGGCGCTGCTCGTGGGTGCGATCGGCTATGGGCTTGGAGTCGGAATCGCCAGCGTGATGGGCTGGTGTCTGCGCAACACCGAGCTTTCATTTCGGCTTCCCGCCCCACTGCTGGGAGCCAGTGCCGGCGCGGTGATGCTGATCTGCATTCTGTCGGCCCTGCTGAGCATCCGCAAAGTGATGCGCCTGGAGCCGGCGATTGTTTTCAAGAGCTAAAAGCGGATGGAGATGTCTGTGCTGCACGCGATTCAAGAATTCGATTCATCCGCAACAACTGCTGATGCGCCCGCAGTGCATTGCGATGGCGTGAAGAAGCATTACGGCGAAGGTGCCGCGCGCGTGGACGCCTTATCGGGCATCGACCTCGAAGTGCGGATTGGCGAGCTTCTTATGCTCGTCGGCCCCAGTGGATGCGGAAAGACGACGCTCATTTCAGTGATGGCGGGAATTCTCAACCCTGACGCGGGCGTCTGTCGAGTATTTGGTCGCGATTTCAGCCAGATGAGCGAGAAGCAGAAGACCTGGCATCGCGGGCGCACCGTCGGCTTTGTCTTCCAAGCCTTCAATCTCATTCCCGCGCTGACCGCGGCGGAAAATGTCGCGGTGCCGCTGCTCATTGAAGGCATGCCGCGAAAACAGGCGATCGAGCGCGCTTCGAATTTGCTCGACCGAGTAGAGCTGGGGAATCGGATTCATTCATTGCCCAACCAACTGTCGGGCGGGCAGCAGCAGCGCGTGGCGATCGCCCGTGCCCTAATCCATGAACCGAAATTGATCGTCTGCGATGAGCCGACCAGCGCGCTGGATCATGAGACGGGTCATAAAGTAATGGATCTGCTTCGCGAGATCGGCGTTGGCCGCGACCGCGCGCTGATTATCGTCACGCATGATGCGCGCATTTTCAGCTTCGCCGACCGCATCGCAAAAATGGACGATGGCCGAATCGTCGAGCTCAATTCGAATCACAACTCGCCAGCCGCAACGGGCGAGGGAGTCAAATTATGATCAGGAAATATCTGCTGCCGATCCTGGCGGTGTTGGGCGTGCTGTTCTCAGTGTTCGTCGTCGTGAAGGGCAACAAACCCATGCCCTCCGCGCCGCCGGCTTCCGATCCATCGCTGGCTCCGTTCCCGGCATACGTCGCCGGTACAGGTATCATCGAAGCCAGCACGAATAACATCTCGATCGCCACCGAGCTGCCCGGCGTCATCAAGAAATTCGACGTCAAGGTCGGGGATCATGTGAAGGCCGGCGCGCCGCTTTTCGAACTGGATGATCGCAATCTCCGCGCAACGCTTGCCGTTCAAAAGGCGGCTCTGAAGCAGGCGATGGACAAGCTCGATCGCCTTGCGAGCGAGCCTCGGCCTGAAGAAATTCCGCCAGCCGAGGCTCTCGTGAGCGAGGCACAGGCGACTTTTGAGGATGCCCAGAATCAGCTCCATCTGGCCCAGAGCCTGAGCGATCCGCGGGCGTTGAGTCGTGAAGAATTGACCCATCGGCAGCAGGCTTTCCTGGCGGCGCAATGGCGCTTGAAAAATGCACAGGCTACTCTATCCCTTTTGCGCGCCGGTGCATGGAAGCCTGATGTGGAAATTGCTCAAGGTGACGTAGGCTACGCAAAGGCGCAGATGGAAGCGACGCAGACCGATCTCGATCGCCTGACGGTTCGCGCGCCGGTGGATGGACAGGTCTTGCAGATCAATTCCCGCGTTGGCGAATTTGCCCAGACCGGGCCGCTGGCGACGCCGATCATGCTGTTTGGCAATGTGGATACACTTTATGTACGCGTGGAAGTGGATGAGAACGAAGCGTGGCGCGTGCGGGACGGCGCGCCGGCGGTGGCATTTGTGCGCGGCAATCGCGATTTCTCGACGCCATTGAAATTCGTTCGCATCGAGCCTTACGTTGTTCCCAAGAAGTCGCTGACCGGCGACAGCACCGAACGCGTGGACACGCGGGTGCTGGAAGTGATTTACAGTTTCGAGCGCGGCTCAATGCCGGTATATGTGGGCCAGCAGATGGACATCTACATTCAAGCTGCCGACCGGCCTGTGCAGACGAGGCCATCGAGTCCGCAGACCTAGATGGAACCTGATCGGCCTATCATCCATCTCGAAATCATAAGAGCCTCTAAGGGTTTGGAGCATGAAAGCAAAAACACGTGTCGCTGCCGTCCTGCTGCCGTTGATTGCCGCTGGTTGCATGGTCGGGCCCGACTATAAACGGCCGAACGTTGCGGTTCCTGCGCGCTTCGCCACCACGCAGCCCGCGGCTACGCAGCCTGCCAAGCTGGTGAACCTGAGCCGATGGTGGGAATCCTTTTCCGATCCGGAATTGGATTCGCTGATCGACCGCGCCATCAAATCGAATCTCGATCTGCGCGTAGCCGAGAATCGCGTGCTCGAGTCGCGAGCCGAGCGACAGATTCAAACCAGCGGCCTGTTTCCCGTTGCCAACGGCAGCGCCTCCTATTCGCGCGATCGATTCAGCAAACAGGGCTTTTATATTCCAGGCGCGGGCGGCGCCTCCTCTTCGAGCTCGTCAAACAGTTCCAGAGCGAGCCGGGCGACGCCACCCACCGGTGGCACCGGCGGCAGCAGCTCCAGCTCCAACGGCCTCGCATCTGCCTTCAACCGTTCCGAAATCGATACTTGGCAAGGCGGGTTCGATGCGAGCTGGGAGATCGACATCTTTGGCGGCGTTCGTCGCTCTATCGAAGCGGCGCGGGCGGATGAGCAATCTTCGATTGACGCACGCCGCGATGCGCTGGTGACGCTTCTCGCTGAAGTCGCGCGAAATTACATCGACCTGCGAGGCGTACAGCGCGAACTTTCCATCGCCCGTGAGAATGTTAAGTCGCAGCAGAGCACAGTCGAGTTGACGCGCTCGCGCTTCCAGGCGGGTTTAGCAACGGATCTCGATGTGGCACGCGCCGAGGCACTTGTCGCCACCACGCAGGCACAGATTCCAGGACTGGTCACATCCATGCAGCAGGCGATTCATCATCTTGGAATTCTGCTTGCCAAAGACCCCACAGCGCTTCAAAGCGAGCTTGAGGCGTCTGCGCCGATTCCCAAGCCGCCGCCCGAAGTTCCGGTCGGACTTCCTTCGGAGTTGCTCAAGCGCCGTCCTGATATTCGTCGCGCTGAGCGCGATCTGGCCGCGGCGACCGCGCGCATTGGCGTGGCCAAGTCGGATCTATTTCCGCACTTTGCCCTCACTGGCGGCATCGGATTGGCCGCGGGGCATGTGGAAGACATCTTCCGTACCGATGCCGTCTATTATTCGGTCGGTCCTGCCGTCAATTGGCGCATCTTTGATGCGGGTCGCATCCAGGCCAACATCCGCGTGCAGAATGCCCGCGAGCAGGAGGCGATGGCGACTTATCAATCGACGGTTCTGCGATCGCTGGAAGATGTGGAGAATGCGCTCGTCGGCTATGCGCAAGAGCGCCAGCGATGGGAGGCTTTGCATCGCGCCGTCGATGCGAATCAGCGTGCCGTCGATCTGGCAACGCAGCTTTATACGAAGGGCCTGACCGATTTCCTGAACGTACTGGAATCGCAGCGGAATCTCTTTGCTTCGCAGGATCAGCTTGCACAAAGCGAGCATAATCTGGCATCTGATGTGGTTGCACTATATAAGGCGCTCGGCGGAGGGTGGGAATCGCAGGAACCTGCTGAGCAACCGCAACCGAAGTCGGATACGAAAGTGTCTTCAGTAGTTCGGTCGTGACGGAGATTCGATCGGAGCTTTTCCGTCCGCGAATGCGCAAGCGAGTATCGATAACGCCGCGGCGATTACGATACTCGCTTGCGCCTTCGCGAACCGGTGCGCGCTTTCTATCGCGCGACACTCTTTCCCGCAGCAGCCGTCTTCATCGCGGTAATCGACTCTCGGTTGGATGCTACGTTCGTCGGCGCTGGCGCTCCATTTTTTTCGCGATCGTAAGCACCTCGCAGCAAATTCTTCAGCGCCATGAGAACCGTATCCGCTTCCATGAACACCGCGGGCATTCGCAAATAAACCGTCTTCTCATCAATCACCCGCAACGTTCCCGGCGCGCCCACCAGTGCATTTTGCGCTTTGAGCGCATCGGAAACGGTCAACACGATATCCGGATCTTTTTTGATGATGCTGCTGATTCCGAAGATGCCCGCCAGCAATCGCACTTCCATCATGGCAAAGAGCAGCACGGTCTGCCGGGGTGGCTCTCCAAACGCGTCTTTCATGTCCTGCTCGAGCATCTGTAGCATATCGACGCTCGAGCAGCGCGTGAGCCGGCGATAGATGTCCATGCGCTGGCGGTCGCCGGGGATGTATTGCTTGGGAATGAAGGCGGAGAGTCCGATGTCGAGGTGCGCCTCGGGGAGCGTGGCCTTGGCTTCGTTCTTGAGCTGTCGCGTGGCCTCTTCCAGAAGCTGGCAATACATCTCGTAGCCGACCGAAGCAATGTGTCCCGATTGTTCGGGGCCCAATATATTTCCCGCGCCGCGAAGTTCCAGGTCGCGCATGGCGATCTTGAATCCAGCGCCCAGATGACTGTATTCCTCGATCGCTTTCAGTCGTTTCGACGCGATCGGCGTCACCGGTCGATCGGCCGGGAGAAGGAGATAGCAATAGGCGCGATGCTTCCATCGCCCCACCCGTCCGCGAAGCTGGTGCAGCTCGCTGAGGCCAAAACGATCGGCGTTGTTGATGATGATCGTATTCGCATTGGGAATATCCAGACCGCTTTCAATGATCGTCGTGCAGACCAGTACGTCCGCCTCGTGGCGGATGAATTTGAGCATTACCTCTTCCAGCTCGCCCTCTCCCATTTGCCCGTGGCCCACGATGATGCGGGCATCCGGGGCGAGATTCTGAATTTCCTCCGCGACTTCCAGGATGTTGTGCACGCGATTGTGAACGAAATAGACCTGCCCCTCACGATTGAGCTCACGAAGAATGGCCGACTTGATGCGCTGCTTGTCGTAGCTCATCACTTCAGTGACGACGCTGCGCCGGTCCTGCGGCGCGGTGGTCAGCGAGCTGATGTCGCGCAGGCCGAGCATGCTCATGTGCAGCGTGCGCGGGATCGGCGTGGCCGACATGGTCAGCACATCTACCGTTTTTCGCATCTGCTTCAATCGCTCTTTATGGGTGACGCCGAAGCGCTGCTCTTCGTCCACCACGACCATGCCGAGATCGGAAAACTTGATGTCTTTGCTCAAGAGGCGATGGGTGCCGATGAGGATATCGATCTCCCCCGCGGCGGCGCGCTTGATGATTTCCTTCTGCTCGCGCGCGGTTTTGAATCGGCTGATCGACGCGATCTCGAATGGATAATTAACCATCCGCTCCCTGAATGAGCGGTAATGCTGTTCCGCCAGCACCGTCGTCGGCACCAGCACCGCCACCTGCTTGCCGAATTCGCAGGCTTTGAACGCGGCACGCATGGCGAGTTCGGTTTTGCCATACCCCACGTCGCCGCAGAGGAGTCGATCCATCGGACGCGGCTTGGCCATGTCAGCTTTGATCTCTTCGCTGCTGGTTACCTGATCGGGCGTGGGTTCATACGGGAATTCCGCCTCAAATTCGCGCTGCCATTCGGTATCAGGAGGGTAGGCAAGGCCAGGTTCCGCAGCGCGGGCGGCTTGGATATCCAGCAGCTCGGCGGCCATGTCCATTACCGCCTCGGCGACCTTGGCCTTTTGCTTTTCCCACGCGCCGCTGCCGAGCCGTGAGAGCTGCGGATGGCCGCTGAAGTTGCCAATGTATTTTTGAATCAGGTTGATTCGGGCGGCAGGAACGTGCAGCGTCGCATTCTCGGCAAATCGCAGCGTCAAATACTCATCGCTTTGGCCATCCTTGCTGATCGTTTTCATCCCCATGAATCGCGCGATGCCATGGGCGACGTGAACGACGTAGTCTCCGTCTTTGAGATCGAGGAAGGAATCGACTGGCCGCGAAGCGATGACCTTCTTGACCCGGCGGCGCTGCTCGTAACGGTGAAAGAGCTCATGGTGCCCCAGCAGCGCAATCGGCCGGGCAAATTCGCTTTTGGCTTGCGGCGCAGACGAGGTTTCTTTTTCGCTCGGTTCAGTTTCGTCCCAGACGAAGCCGCGATGCAGATAGCCAACCGGCGTGGAAATCTTCTTCGACAAGCCCGGCTGCGCCTGTTCCAGAAGCTCGTTAAATCGCTGCGCTTCACCAGCATTTTCGCAGAAAATGGTGATGTCATGCGATGCCGACATTTCCGCCAACTCGGAAATCGCCTTCTTCGCTTCGGTTTCAAATCGTTGCAGCGAATGGATCGGCAGATGAACCTGCGGCACTTCCTTTCCACCAATCAGGCTGTCGATCGCTGTCGTGCCCTGATCGAACTGGCTCAGCTCCAATCGAGTGAAATCGCGCGCCAGCGTCAGCACTGCCTGGAGCGGATACATACCCTTCGCGTCGGGGAGTCGATCGAGATAAGCCTTGGCCTGCTCGGCAATTTCCAGCGGCGCCCAGAGCACGACGATGGTTTCTTCGGGCATGTAGTGAAACAGGCTCACCGAGCCGCTGGCTTCGGGAAGCTGCCCCTTGATGTCCACGATGCGCAGCGAATCGACCGCTTCCAGCGACCCCATCGTGTCCAGATCGAATCGCTTCATCGACTCGAGCTGGTCGCCAAAAAAATCGAGACGAACGGTCAGCCCGACCTGGTCCCCCGCCGCTTCAAATTCACCAGGCAGATAGATATCAATAATCCCGCCGCGAACGGCAAAATCGCCCGGCACCTCGACCTGCTCCAGCCGGTTATACCCATGCTCGGCCAGCCAGACGATGAGCTTCTCCGGCTCCATCGCGTCGCCGACCTTGAGCGTCAGCATCAGCTCCTTCATCTGCTGCCGCGATGGCACGGGTTGCATGAGCGACTGGATCGGCGCGACCAGCAGATTGTCCTGCGGGACATGGGCCGCGTAGCGCGCCACCAGAGCAAATCGATTGGCCACCTGCTCTTCGCTCAAGTGACCCATCGACCCGCCCAGTTCCAGGGCAGGCAGCACCTCAGGCCGGACGGATGCAAAAAGCTCGATGTCATCGGCCAGATCATCGGCCTCATCGAGATGGCCGCAGATCAGCATGACGGGCCGATGGAGCTGTGCGCGCAGCGCCGCCACCACGGCCGCCACGCTGCTCCCCCACAATCCTGACGCGGTTGCCGCGCGGATTTCGGCCAGGGTACGAGCGAGCTCTCGCAGCGGACGCGCAGCGACCAGCCGCCCGATCGATTCGGGTGGAGGGGTTGGTTGGGTCATGTCGAAAGCATCGTAGCGCGGGGAGGCCGGAGGTTCCAGTCAATCAACATCGGGAAGCGCGACGAATTTTTAACAATTTGACAATGGTGGAATTAAAAAGCTCGCCGAGAGAAACACTTTAATGAGGATCATGAAGAGGCGCAACGATTTTCCACTCAACGTCGTCGATCGCGTGCCAATCGCCCGAGCGAATGCTTGCGGCCATAGCCATGCCGGGCTCGAGCTTCTTTCCATCTGACGGATTGCGAAAGTGCAGGTCTCTCACCCACCCATCCGCTTCGATCCAAACCGGCGTGTCGCTGTACAGGGCCCTGCTTAGCTTTGCATTCGGTCGCTCTATAAACAAGAGTTGGACCGAGAATTCTCCGCAGCGAAGGTGAGGCCCCGCCTTTCGATTCTCCAAAATTCCCAACACGCGGACGTGATCCCCGTTGTGACGTTCCAAGTCTTTGTACGTGCTGACCGGAAAAATCTCGTCCGAAGGTCGTGTCGCCGGGCGTGTTGAACTCGCGGGTGGCTGGGCCGGCGTGACTTTTTTAGCCTCTATCGCAAACCATACGTTACCCTGCTCATTTCCTGATCGCTTTGCGAGCGTCCCAGTTACGGCAACCGCACCGGCGCGAAGGTCGTCTTGCCACTTCTGAATTCCAAGAATCTGCACCGCCATTGGCCCGCGCCTGAGCCATGGACCTGATCTGCGCTGTTGTGTAAACCCGGTAAAAGAGACTGATTTCCCAACACCGCGCAATAGTGAATCAGCGTCGGTAATTTCGATCGCCGACTTTTCAAGCTTTGGTCCCTCTCCAGACGCGATCCGACCGGAGACAAAGAGGATCGCGCCGAAAACGGCCGTCGCCACCACTGCTGGAGCGATGAGGAGCTTGTTCATGCGACTCCTGTTTGAGACAGGAAAGCATCGCACGCGGCCCTGACTATGGCAAACTGAATCTCATCGTTCTACTTCACCCGCTATCGGCTTCTAACACATCTCGTGCAACGCGTTGTACACCTTGGTATATAGCGGCGCAAATGCTAAACTGAGCGACGAATCGGCGATGCCCCCGGCGCCGGCAGGAACGGATCGCCGGCCGAATCGAGCAGGTGTTCGAGCTGGATCTGCAGGTCGCGATAGGTACTCAGGACATGTCGGCCCAGTTCCGTGAGCTTCGCGCCGCCGCCTTGATGGCCGCCGGTGGCGGTGTGAACCAGCGGCTGCGGCCAGCGATGGTTCATCGCATCGAGCAGCATCCAGGCCCGGCGATAGCTGAAGCGCAGTCTTCGTGCAGCTTCGGAAAGCGAGCCGCAGACATCGATCTGCTCCAGCAGATCGGCTCCGGGTTCGGTCAGGGCGGCCTTGCCCTTGCAATCGACCCAGATTTGGCCGCGAAGGGTTCGGTGCGATGGAGGCGCATTTGCCCGCGGCTTGGATTTCTTTGATCCACGCGGCATGGCTAGCTTTCGGAATCGGACAGATCGGTGGAGACGATGACTTCCGTCGCCTTGATGACCGCAACCACAGGCGAGCCTTTCTTCAGTCCAAGCCGCCTGGCGGATGAGGCGCTGATGAGCGAGACGATGCGGTTGCCGCCGCCGATGTCGATCACGACTTCGCACATGACGGCACTTTTTTGAATGGAGACGACCTTGCCGCGAAATTGGTTTCTTGCGCTCAGAGCCATGGTGCGAATGATCTTCGCAGAGCGGAAGGCCGCGCACCAGTGGTGCATGCCGCAATCGGCGGTTGCTCTGGACTCCCTCTCCCGGTACTCCGGGGGAGGGCCGGGGAGGGGGTTGGCGATTGATGGCGAAGGGACAGAAGACCCCCACCCTAACCCTCCCCCGGAGTACCGGGAGAGGGAATTACTCACCTGCCGCCGATTACGTCAGGGACCCGCGCACGAGTCCTCGCGCCACGCGACCAACTTTCTTGCAATGCTGCTGATTCTCCTGCCGTTCGCTGGGGCGATTGGCTGCGACCGATCGACGAAATCCGCCGCGACAAGCACCGCAACCTTGACTGTCTTCGCGGCCGCGTCGCTCACTCAACCTTTCACCCAAATCGCACACGAATTTGAATCGCAGCGTCCGGGAACGCATGTGGTGTTGAACTTCGCCGGCTCGCAGCAACTGGTCGAGCAACTGATCCAAGGCGCGCCGGCGGATGTGTTCGCCTCCGCGGATCATCGGCAGATGGATCGCGCTGTGACCGCTTCGCTGGTCGATTCCGACACGCTCGCCGACTTCGCGAACAATCGGCTGATCGTCATTGTCTCGAAGAAGAATCCCAATCCGCCGCAGGCACTGGCCGAGCTGGCGCGCAAGGGACTGCGAATTGATGTTGCCGATCCCGTCGTTCCGGTCGGCCATTACACGCTTGAAATGCTTGACCACTTCGCAGCCGACGCTCAATATGGCCCCTCGTTCAAATCGGGCTTCTTGAACAATGTGGTCTCGCGCGAAGAAAACGTCAAAGCGGTGCTGACAAAGGTTCGGCTCGGCGAAGCCGATGCGGGTGTCGTCTACACGAGCGATACGGTCGCTGTTCCATCGCAGGAAATCAGCACGATTGAAGTCCCCGAGGCGTTCAATCCGATGGCAAGCTATCCGATCGCGGTTGTGAGCAAATCAGGTCACAAAGACTTGGCCAAAGCATTTGAGGCCCTTGTGCGTTCTGCCGACGGCCAAGCGATTTTGCAAAAAGACGGATTGACCTCCATTCATCATCCCACCACTCATCCATGACTGAGCCGCTCGATTCCAAATCCAGCGATCAGTCGGCGTCTCCTCGTTCGGGCGTGCGCTGGCTCGCGCCGTTCGGCGCGGTGCCGATGCTGGTGGTGCTGGTTCTGCCGCTCATCACGCTGCTTTTTCGCGCCCGGCTCGCGGTTCTGATGCAATCGCTGGCCGAGCGCGAGACGATCGACGCGATGGTCCTGAGCCTCGCCACCAGCAGTGGCACCGTAATCCTCACGATGATCTTCGGCCTGCCGCTGGCTTATCTTTTGGCGCATCGACTTCGTGGGCGACGGCTTTGGGAAGTGATGGTCGATCTGCCGACTGTCTTGCCGCCTGCGGTTGCGGGTGTCGCGCTGTTCACAGCTTTCGGGCGGCATGGTTTTCTGGGTCCCCTTCTCGCGGCCATGGGCATCGAAATCCCATTTACTCCCGCTGCGGTGATGCTCGCACAAACATTCGTCGCTGCTCCCTATTTCATCAAAGCTGCTTCGCTGGGCATCGCGAATGTCGAGCGCGATCTGATCGAAGCCGCGGCACTCGATGGAGCGTCTGGCCGACAGACATTTCGACATGTCACGCTCCCTCTTGCCTGGCGCGGCATCGCTGCCGGCGCGGCTCTCTGCTGGGCGCGGGCCCTGGGCGAGTTCGGTGCGACCATCATCTTCGCCGGCAATTACCCGGGCCGAACCCGTACGATGCCGCTGGCGGTTTATATGGGGTTCGAAATCGACTTCAATCGGGCGCTGACGTTGGCCGTTATTCTCCTGCTGATTTCCTTTACCGTGCTTCTCACGGTCCGCATGATTTTCTCGACTTCGTCAGATCCAAAAGAGCCGCGCACGAAGAAACTATGAAAGCCGGGCCTCGCGGGCGGCGGTGCTGAGGGGACTTTGTCCCGCACGAGCTTTCTCACGATAAAGTGAGTTGCTCAAGTACCAGCCGCCCAACTTGG
>Ga0207695_10002999_pt1 | contig 24259 bp, 16 predicted proteins | sample KBSC54metaG_FD_184354 | JGI IMG/M metagenome (GOLD analysis project Ga0207695, IMG submission 184354) | Corn rhizosphere microbial communities from Kellogg Biological Station, Michigan, USA - KBS C5-4 metaG (SPAdes) (version 2) | ecosystem: Host-associated > Plants > Roots > Rhizosphere > Soil...
CAGCGCGTCCCGGTCGGACTCGGTGCCGGCGGCGGTGTACGCGCACAGCGCCGCCCCCGCCAGACAGAGCAGGCCGACCAACGCCGATATGAGCACCCTGCCGTCCACCCGCGGTCTTGCCATCGAAGCCGCCTCTTCTTGAAGCATCAAGACATGACAAATGCTTGTCTTCAGGCCCCGCGGCCGACTCCCCCCACTGAAAGCCGGCCGCGGGCCAGCGCCATCAGAGCTCTAACGCGCCCCACGGACCGCATCGACCTCATCGACACCAACCGATGTTGTACACCCGCCGCTCACCCGCGAGAACGCCCCGAATGTTTGCATCCCGCTTGCGTTTCTCACGCCCTGCTCACGGCCCCGAGGGCGGCGGACCGGCCGGCGGATGTCGAGCGCGGGGGCTGTGACCGCGCAGCCGCCGCTGACCAATGGGAATCGTGAATCGCACTTCGGGAACCGGGGTCGGCGTTCAAGGTTGTTTAGTGTTCATCTTGCGGCGCACCTTTCGCAGGGTTCCACCGAATGGGTGAGAATCGCTGGCGCCAGATCGAGAACAAAGGCAGGTTTGCTGTTTAGGGGGAACAGATCGTAGGGGCAGCTTCTGGGGTGGGACAAAGTGGCAGGCCGCCCGTGGCGAGAATCTTCGACGCCAGATCGGGGGCTCACGCGTGAAGGACATATACGGGACGACGTGGTGGACTGCGGTTCGTGGGGGGCCGCCGGGCAACCAGGGGACGGGGCGCTGGGGGTCTTTCTGGAGGAGAACGAAGTGGCCGTTCGTCCTGACCGCCCGCCGCTGGCGTGAAGCGTGGCTGCTGAAGAGGGGCAAGCGCCCGCCGCGAAGCTGGTGGCGGCTGAACCGGTGGCTGCCGGTGGGGATCTACGCTCTGTTCGCCATCCTCTATGTGGCGTGGCTGATCCGGGCCGCCTACGTCGTGGCTTCCGGCGGGGAGGGCTGGAGCTGGTTCTGGGTACGGAACATCGGCAGCCCCCGCTACCAGTACTCGTTCGACTTGATCAGCAACGTGGTCCTGACGATCCTCGGCGGCGCGTTGGCCGCGGTCGGCTGGCTGTTCTGGCGCTTCAACAGGGTTCGTTGGTTCTACATGCGCCGAGCCCGGAAGCACCCGGATGAACTGGTCGACGCGGGGAGCATCACCGGGGAGGTGGTGGGCCGCGACCAGTTGTGCGACGCCCTCATGCGCGACCTGGTCTCCCGGAAGGACCGCCGGCCCCACATCGTGGTCGGTTCCATGGGGCTCGGCAAGACGGCCCTGATGGTGCGCCTGACCGAGCGGCTCGCGCGCAAGAGGGCCGTCCCGGTGCCGGTCCAGCTGCGCCAGGTCGCAGAGCCGTCCGAGCTGGACTTCGAAAAACTGGCCCGCAAACAGTTCTACGAGGAGATCCAGGGCCACGTGCTGTCCGCCGCCGAGGCCGAGAAGGTGTGGTTGCGGCTGCGCAAGAAGAACGACCGGGTCGTGGTCCTCGCGGACGGCCTGGAGGAGACGCTCAAGAACCACGCCGAGCGGGACAACTACATCCGTAAGGCGCTGGTGCGGGCGAATGACAACGACCTGCCGCTCGTGATCACATCCCGGCCGCACCGCACCCTCCGGGGGCTGGACGCGGCAGTCACCGATCTCGAGCCGCTCAGCGTCGAGGCCGCCATCGAATACATCTCCGAGAGCAGACAGCCGCCGGCGGACGACACGAACGTGGACCTGCTCGTCGAGGTCGCCAACGCCACGGAATCCCCCTTCTACCTCCAGCTGGCCAGGCAACTCGAGCAGGTGAACCTTCTGAAGGACGTGCTCGCGTGCAGAGGAGACAAGCTCGACGCGCCCGCCGACTGCGATCAGTGGGCGGTGCGCCACGATCTGCTGAAGACCTGGGTCGACGCCCTGACAGACGGCTGGTTGCACCCGGAACTGCCGATCACCCCACAGGAACGCAGGGTGGTTATTGAGTACACCTCCGCGCTGGCCTGCGTGGGCCTCCTCAAGGACTCCGGAGACGTGTGTTTCGCGGATCTCGAGGGGCAGCACATCGAGCAGCCGGAGGAACTCGACGATGTCTGGACGTGGACGACCGCCATCCACAAGAAACTGGTCACCAGTGTGCCTGATCACCGTCGAGGGTCCCCTGGGATCGGTATGCCCCAAGCCCAGGGGGTGGGCGTTTCGGCCAAGCTTGAGAAGGACGCACAGAGCGACGGCAGCAGGAATGCGCTCACAGTTCACACCTACGACAAGGTGTGGGAAAAGCTTAAGAAGGAACTCGAGAGCGAGGACCTCAAGTACGTCCATTTCGATCTGCGTGTAGCCGCCGGATGGGCGGCCCGTATGGGGCTGGTCGAAAGTTGCGGCGACCGCGTCAGCTTCGTCCACACGGTCCTCCAGGCATACCTCGGCTCTCGGTACTTCGAGGACATGATCAAGGAGTCGCGAGGCGCCGCGGCCGCACCGCTCAACAAGGCGCTAAGCGACCCCGGTCGGGAGATCCTCATGGCCATGACCCTGTTTTCGAGGTCGTATGACGCGCAGTGCGAGTGCCCCGACCCTTGCCTCATCAAGACCAGCAGCGAACTGCTCAGTCATTTTGCGTGCGATGCTCTCACGAGCGATGCGAAAACGAACACGAACGACGATGCGAAAACCAATGGGATGGACGACCCGGCTACCTGGCAGTCCAAAGCCTTGGAGATGTACGGCGCGGCGCTTGATGTCGACTGTTTCGACCACGTCCCGCAGCACAGGAAACTGGTAAAGGCCGTCAAGGAGCACTGGGGAGATCTTCAAGGCTCGGAACACCAGAGACTCGAGCCCTTCAAGAAGGCCCTCATCTGGAGGATCGGCGCTACAGCCCAGTTCATAGAAAAAAGGGCGAAGAAGGAACTGGGGTTGAAGGACACGTCCGGCTACGTGGAGCTCTTCGAACTCGGGTGCGAGGAGCGCTCGTACACGGTGCGCCTGGCCATCGCAGAGGCGATCGGCAGTGGCGGCGATGCCGCTTTTGAAGCGTTGGAGGCAAAAAACTACCTGAGCCCGTCGGTAGTGAAAAATCCGGCCCCGGGAACGGCGCAGCTGCAGAAAACCCCCAACGGGAGGCAAAGTGGATGGAGGGTAACTGGGGAACGCGACCGCCGCGAAGCCGAGCGCAAGAGGCAGCACACACGGTGGAGCGAAGAGCGCGAAAGGGAGGAGGATGCGCGAAAAGCAAAGGAACGCGAACGGTGGGCCTCGACCCTGCGTGCCTGGATCATCCCCATGCTCGTCGATTCCAGTACCTTCGGCAAGGGGCCGGGCACACCCTACGACAAGCTTCGCACGTGGGTGCGGGCGGTCTCAGGGGATTGCGCCGATCTCGCCCTCCAACTCGCGCTCGCGCAAGGGTTCAAACGCGCCGCCAATCACCGCCAGCCCTGTGAGAGCGCCTTCGTGGCCAGCCCGCTCATCGACGAGTGCAGAACCCTGATGGATGCCAGCAGGTTCTGGTTCACCCGGCTGACCCTGCTGCACGCGCTGACCCTCTGGGCCGTCGACGAGAAGGCGCGCGAGCAGCACGCGGGGCAGGACAAGCAACCGATGACGGGGCACGGATCCAGCGCCCTCAAACAAATGGCAGAGTGGCTCCCTCCCGAGCGGGATGCTGCGAAGCACCCTCTGGTGGACGCCGGCGCGAGACTCGCACGTCGCGCTATACAAACGTGCCGTCCCGACATCTTCCTGTGGATCGACGAGGCGGAAGTCGCCTCCCAGGTCGGCTCCGAGAGCGGACCGGCGAGCACTGTCCGCTACCACGAACTCTGGATCGCGCCCTGGGCGGGCTGGAGCACCCTGGACCCGGACGCCAGGCAACTCCTGGCCGACATCCTGATCCTCGTGGCGCTCACGGACGGGCTCGGAGACAGCATCACCGACCGGATCCACCGGCTTTGGAGAGCCAACCAGCGCCAAAAGAACGTGCTCCCACTCTGCCTGGTCAAAGACCGCAGCGCCCTGAACCCGCGCCGCCCAGCCGTGGTGGCGGCCGAGTCCTCCGAACCGAAGTGCGCTGACGGATGCGCCTTCCAGATGTGCCCGTACCCGTCCAAGGGGCCGAACTGCCGGGTCGAGTTCAGCGAGCTGTTCTGCATCAACCAGCACAGCCTGTACGACCGCTACCAGCCCGCGGCCTGGCTGCACGGACGTGTGCGGCGTAAGGCCAGATGGCAGCGCCACATCCCGGTCTCTGCGATGCGGTGGTTCTGGGACGAGATGGCCGACCGGGCACGTAACCGGCCGCTCGAGAAGTCGCCTAAGCAGGAGCGCGGCTGAGGGAATGCGTTCCTTCGACCTCCGCGCTCCCGACGACAATCACCACGTCATTGTCTGAAACGGCGGTTTACGGCCTGTACCTGCCAGGATCGTGCGCGGAAGTGAAAAACGGCCCTCGACCAAGAATCCCTGGTCAAGGGCCGTTTCCGTAATGTGGCGGGTGAAGGATTCGAACCTTCGTAGCTTTCGCGACGGATTTACAGTCCGCTCCCATTGGCCGCTCGGGCAACCCGCCAATAGCGCGTCCCTCGGTTCCGGTCGGGACCGGCTCCGTGGGGCGACGGCTCAACAATAGCGGATGGCGGGGGGTGCTTCGCCACTCGGTTCTGGGGTGGGGGTCGGGTGGGGCCGGTGGGGGGTGTGATCTGTGCGATCTTCGGGTTGGCCGGTGGTGGGGTTGTCCGGTTTTCGTGGGGCGGGGGCTGGGCGGGCAAGCGACCGGGCGGGTGAGCGACCGGCAGCGAGCAGCCGGAGACCATGCCCCGGCGGCGCTCAGCCGCTCAGCCCGGCCCCGCCTCCGTCAGCATCCGCCCCAGTTCCGTCCGCGAGTGCTGCACGCTCCGCCCCTCCCGGTGTGTGGTGATCAGGCCGGCGCGGCGGAGGGCGGCTGAGTGGGAGGAGGCCGAGGCGAGGCTGAGGTGGGCGGCGTTGGCCAGCTCGGTTGTGGTGTGCGGCGTCTCCAGCAGGCGGAGGATGCGGGCGCGGGAGGTGCCCAGGACGTCGGCGAGGGCGTCGGTGGCGGGTGCGGTGGTGCTGCTCGGGGTGGGGAGCGGGAAGCCGGGGCCGGCGGGGTAGACCAGGAGCAGGGGGTGGTCGGGGGAGTAGCCGATGAGCGGCTCGTCGGTCCAGTGGAAGGTCGGCAGGAGGGTGATGCCTCGGCCGGTCAGGTGGTGGTCGCGGTCTTTGAAGGCGGGGATGTGCCAGGTGCCGTCCCGCAGGGCCGAGCCCGGGACCAGGGTGGTGAGGGACTGCTCGGTGCCGGTCTCGGCGGCGCGGAGGGCGAAGCGTGTGAACTCGGCGGCGTGGCGTTCGCGGACCGTGTTCCAGGACGTCGCCAGGACCGACTGGTAGGCGTCGCGCAGGCTCCGGTCGAGCAGGTCCCAGGCCTGGGTGTCGCGCTGCATCAGGGCCTTGACCCAGGGGGTCGGGGGCCGGCGGAGTCGGGCGACGTCGGAGTGCACCACCGTGCTCGGCGTGCTGCGGACCAGGTCCAGGGCCTCTTCGAGGTCGCCGGAGACCGGATCGAGGAAGGCCGGGCCCTGGAACGGCCGGAGCAGGTCCCACAGCGGACGCGTGGTGGCCGGCAGCCGGTGCCCGACGTCACGCCGCCAGCGCCCGAACACCACCGGCGAGTCACTCCGGCGGGACATCATCAGCGAGACCTTCAGCTCCACCAGCGGCGCGGGACGGGGCAGGAAGCGGACCCGGGCGAAGTCGCCGGGGCTGAAGTGGATGCGCAACATCGGACCTCCGCAAGCCTTTCCGTCAGGATAGAAAGCTTCGCGCCGCCGTGTCGCGCGGTGCATCGTCGCAGCCATGGCCCTGGACCGGCGACGACCTTCCCGCTTCCTGTCCCCGCTGGTCCTGGTGCTGGCCGTCGCGGGCTGCCACGGGGGCAGCCCGCGCGCGGCGACAGGCACATCGCAGAGTCCTGCAACAGCGGCATCGCCCACGAAGACCGCGACGCCGCAGCCCGCATGTCCGAACGAACCCGCGTCCGCCCGCCAGCTGACCCTCACGACCAACGCCGACCTCCCCCTGCCCGCGATCGAGATCGGCAACGGCCCCAAAGGCGTCCTGCTCGTCCCGGAGACCGGCTCGCAAGGCGAATGCGGCTGGATGGCGTACGCCAACGACCTCGCCGCCAAGGGTCTGCACATACTCCTCATGGGCGAGGGAGACGTCTCGGCCGTCGACGCCGCGCTGAACGAGCTCCACTCCAACGGCGTCACGACGACCGTCGTAGTCGGGGCATCGGCCGGCGCGACGACGGCGCTCGCCGCCGAAGCCGGAACCGCCACGGACTCGGCGCCCGGCGTGGCGGCGATCGTCGCACTCTCCGCCGACGAACTCGGCACCCTTCCGGCCGAAGCACCAACCATCCATGTCCCGGTTCTGATGGCGGTCGCGGACGGCGACGCCTACGTCTCGATTGCCGATGAGCGCAGCCTCTTCAACGCGCTGGCAGCGCCTCCGTCCCTCAAAACCCTGGACGTGCGGCCGAGCGGCGCGGGCCACGGCTGGGATCTGCTGGCCGACGAAGGATTCAAGCGCACCGTGACCGACTTCATCACCGCGCACCTCGCCGCCGACTACACCGTCTGGGGCACCGGCGCGCGGACGATCGTGCTGAGCAACCAGAGCGACGAGGACCAGTCGTCCTGGCAGGCGTACGCGGACCATCTCGTCGCCGAGGGCTACAAGGTCGCCATGTGGGACTACGCGGATCAGGACCCTGTGAAGCGCCTCCAGACGATGGTCGCCGACCTCCGCGCGCACGGTTCCGGACCGGTGTTCCTTCTCGGCGCCTCGAAGGGCGGCAAGACGTCGCTGGTCGCCGCGGCCGGGATCAAGCCGCCGGTGACGGCCGTGGTGACGCTGTCGGCCGAGTCGACACTCACCCCGAACATCGACGTCTCCTCCTACGTCAAGCAGCTGACGTGCCCCGTGCTCCTGCTCACCGCGGCCCAAGACGGGTACGGCTCGGCAGACGCCGCCAAAACCTTCCAGGCGGACCTGCCGAGCCTCGCCCACACCCTGACCTACGACGGCTCGGACCACGGGACACAGCTGCTGAACGGTGCCGACGGCGCGAAGGTGATCGCGGACATCGACGCGTTCCTGAAGACGCATTAGTTCCTGAAGGCGTACTAGCTCCTCAAAACGCGCGCCCTGAAGACGCTCGAGAAGCCCTGAGCGAGCGACCGAGCCGTCCTCAGTCCGGCAACTCGTCCGGCGCCCCGAGCAGCCGCCGTGTCAGCTGGTGCCGCGATCCGGCGAGGAGCTCCAGCGCGGTGTCCAGATGCTCGGCGCTGACCCGCAGGTCCTTCTCGGGTGTCTGGTCGTCGCCGAGTTCGTTCAGCGAGATCAGAGTCGCCCGCCGTATCAGCTCCTTGATGAAGGACGCCGTGACCCCGGCCGTGCGCTCGATCAGAGCGTCGGCGCCGCTCAGATCCAGATCCAGGCTGCCGCGATAGAGCTCCAGCAGGCGCGCGCGGCCGTCGGCGTCCGGCAGCGGCACCTCGACCGCGTGGTCCACCCGGCCCGGCCGCATCGCCAGCGCCGGTTCCAGGGCGTCGACGCGGTTCGTGGTGAGCAGGAAGGTGACGTCGGCGTCGCCGTCCAGGCCGTCCATCTCGTTGAGGAGCTGGAACAGCAGCGGCGTGGCGTGCATGTGGCTGGAGCGGTCCTGCGCGATGAGGTCGACGTCCTCGACCACCACCAGCGCCGGCTGCAGCGCGCGGGCGATCTCGCAGGCATGGCCGATCAGCCGCAGCGCGTCGGCGGTGAGCACCACGACGGTGGTCTCGGGCAGCCGGCTCATCAGATACCGGACCGTGTGCGTCTTGCCGGTCCCGGGCGGGCCGAACAGCAGAACGCCTCGCTTGAGGTGCTGGCCGTGCGCGAGGAGCGTTGCGCGGTGCCGGTTCACGCCGAGGATCTGCGCCTCGATGCCCTCCAGCATGCCGGGCGGGAGGATCAGCTCCTCGCGGTCCATCACCGGGCGCTCGTGGAAGCTCAACACCGATTGATGCGGGCCGAGCATCTCGCTGCCGAACTCCAGCACATGGCCGCGATAGACGCTGAACTCCACGGCCAGCCGGCGGATCTCGGCCGCCGCCTCGCGGGCCACGGCCCGGTCGGAGCAGGCGATCTCCAGGCTGACGTCCGGCTGCGGACCGCGCGTCTCCGAGCCGCGCAGCAGGATGGCCAGCGGCGGGCGCGGATCCTCGGTGCGGTCGCCGTCGTCGGGGCCGTCGATGCCCTCGACCAGGTACAGCCCGCACTGCACGCAGCTGCGGGTCTCATCGCCCGGGCCGCTGGGCTGGTCGCTCATGGAGACGCCGCTGACCGCCATGGCGTGCGGCCCGGTCTCGTAGTAGAGGTCTGTCAGGCCGAACATGCGGTGCCGGAAGCCGGCCATGCCGACCAGCCGGTAGGGGGCGCCGTTGCGGGCCAGCCAGCGGTCCAGGGCGCCCTGGACGTTGACGTGTTCGAAGCCCGGCCAGGTCACGGCGGTCACCGGGTGCAGCGCGGCGTCGGGGCCGAGGTGCGCGGTGAGGAGGTCGGCCAGCCCGGGGGCGGCGTTCGGAGCGGCGTTCGGGGCGGCGTCCGCGTTCGGGTTCGCGTCCGCGCCGGGGGCGGTGGCCGCGGGGCCACCACCGGTGATGTAGCTGACAGCGTTTCCTTGACCGCTCTGCGCGGCGACGGTGCGGCGCGGCGGCATCGGCTGTGACGGCATGGGGTCCACCATGCCAGCGCATCAGGGGACTGAACCAGGGGTTGCGCGAGCGCTAAGCGCGGTTGACAGCTCGCGCGACGCCCGCGGCGATGGTCGTGGCGAGGATCCAGCCGGTGGCGGTGAGCAGATAGGCGACCCACTGATAGCCGCCGGTGGCGGCATAGGCCCGGCCCTGGCCGAAGTTGATCACCGGCAGCAGCAGGTCGAGGGAGTAGATCAGGGGATTGAAGGGCGGCGCCTTGTCCGGGCCGAGGGGCACCGGATGGTGCAGCCCGAAGACGACGACCCCGGTGACCAGCAGCGCGGCCAGCCAGCCGAGCGCACGCTCGGGGCGATAGCCGTAGCCGACGGCGGCGTCCTGGACGAAGCCCCAGGGCCGCGCGGCGGGGGACAGGGTGCGGCGGCGGGCACGCTGCTTGGCGAGCAGGACGCGTCGCGCCTCGCCGTCCAGGCCCTGGCGCCGGTAGACGGTGGCGAGCTGCTCGTAGGGACCGGGGCGGTACCCGGCGGCCTCGCGCGCGAGCCAGGCGATGCGCTCGGCGACCGGGCCCGGCTCGGCGATGCGGTCGTAGACGAAGCCGTCGCGGGTGAAGTGCGGCGGCCAGGTCGCGGGGTCGTCGTGGAGGACGGTGACGTGTGCGTTGGCGAGGTGGATGCCGCCGGCGGGCGGGGCGGCGAAGAGCAGGGTGAGCTCGGCGGCCTGGAGATGGCCGAGGAACAGGAGGTTGGGCACCGTGCCGGACGCCGGCCGGGTCACCACCGCCTCACGGAAGTCCATATCGTTCGCGACCCGGGCGCTGGCGAACCGGATCGCTCCCGTGGCGTGTATCGCGCGGCAGCGCGCCGCCCCGCCTATCTCGGCGTAGCGGGCGTCGAGCGCGTCGGTCCCGTCGCCGCGCAGTATCGCCTCGTCGAAGCGCGCGTGGCCCGCCACGTGCGCGCCGGTGATGCGGACCAGGCCGTCGGAGTCGAAGCCCCGGTAGCACTGGAGATCGGCGCCGATCTTCGCCTGGTACGCCTCCAGCGTCACCCCGCCGGGGTTGCTCAGCTTGGCGTTCGCCAGCCGCAGCAAGCCCTGGATCTGCGCGCCCGAGAAGCGGATCTTGCCCTCGGCGTGCAGATCGTCGGCCACGAAGTCGCTCCCGAGCTGGAGCCGGGCCGCGTCCAGCACCTCGTCGGCGCCGGGGTCGCTCAGGCGCGCGCGTTCCAGGCTCATGACGCCGTCCACCTTCGCGTCCCGCAGGATCGCGTGTCCCTCGATCGTCGCGTCCCACAGCATCAGGTCGCCGCCGACGCGCAGGCGCTCGGCCCGCAGCGCCAGCTCGCCGGGCCGGGACAGGTGCGCCTCGGTGAGGAGCAGCTCGCCGCCGATCACCGCGTGATCCAGCCGGACCCGTCCGTCGACGCGCGTCCGGTGCATCATCACCGTCGCCTCGACGCGCGCCAGCGACGCGTTCAGCCCGGCCAGGCGGCTGCCGCGCAGGTTCAGGCGGCGCAGGCGGGTGTCGTGCAGGTCGAGGTCGTCCTGGAACCAGCAGTACGCGAAGCTCAGCGAGTAGCCCAGCTCCAGGTACTCCAGCTCCAGCCGGCCGACGACCTTGGCACCGACCACGCGCAGCGGCGCGCGCCGGTCGCCGGCCTCGTCGATCAGCTTCCTGAGGAACGAGGCGCGCAGCGTCCGCTCGGGTCCCCACGCCGCCCCGCTCGCCGCCGGATCGGCCAACGCCGGATCGCCGGTCTCGAAGGACGTGCGACCGCCGGCCAGGAAGTCCGTCCGGACTCGCTTTTCGCTGTCAGTGAGTCCGGTGAGGCGCATGCGACGTTTCTACCGTGGCTCCGCCAACTCGATCGAGTCCTGCGGCGGTGATCCCTTCGGCCGTCGCGGTTCGCGGACGCCGCCGTCCGGGCCGGCCGGCCAGTCCGGCCCGCCCGGCTCGCGAAGGCGCCGACGCTCCATCTTGCGTACTCTCCGGGGACGCAGGGCGTGTTTGACTCGCTGTTTCACCGTCATGCCGAGGAAACGACTGCGGGAAAACCTCTGGTTCCGCAACGGAGATCGCGTACTCTCTCGGCGAACAAACGGGGGAATGCGAGGGGGTCCACCATGTCTTCCGAACCAGTCGAGCTGCCGCGCACGCTCGTCTTCTCGCCGCGCGCCAACGACACCTCCCAGGTACTCGCCCCGGCTGCGCACCGCCGAGGCCTGCTCACCGAGCACATGACCGGCTGGCACGTCCCCGAAGGCTTCCTCGTCGGGGGCCCCGCGCATCTCTACGCCGGCCCGCTGTTCGCCGACGCGGTCGCCGCCGACCTCGGCATCGCGCTGCTGGAGCCGCCGGACGACTGGCTGGCCCGGCTCCCGGGCGAGGCGGTCCGCCGCGGGATCAGGATGCTGACGATGGCCGAGGCGTGGGCGCTGCGCAGCCCGGCATTCCTGAAACCGCCCAACGACAAGAGCTTTCCGGCGCGCGTCTACCTCCGGGGCGATCTCCTGCCCGGACCCGACGCCGTCGATGCCGACACCCCGGTCCTGGCCAGCGACCCGGTGCGGTTCACGATCGAGTTCCGGCTCTACGTCCTGGACGGCGAGGTCGTCACCGGCGCGCAGTACGCGGTCGACGGGGATCTCGACATCGAGCCGCTGGCCGGCCACGAGGCGGAGAGCCGGATCCTCGGGTTCGCGCGGGAGGTGCTGAAGGAGTCGGCCGGCATGCTTCCGAGCGCGGTCGTCGTCGACGTCGGCCTGATCGACGAGGCGGGCGGGGCAAAGGGCGACCCGGTGCCTGCCGTCATCGAGGCGAACGCGGCCTGGGCCTCGGGCCACTACGCCGCCGACCCCGAGCGCGTCCTGGACGTCGTCCTGCGCGCCGCCGGGCCGTCGGCCGAGACGAGCGGCCACGATCGCGCCTTCCTCCGGCCGGTCGCGCGGCGACTCGACTGACCCGGTGCGACGATAACCCCATGCCCGAGCGCCCCCACGTGATCCTCAGCGCCGCCATGTCCCTGGACGGCCACCTCGACGACACCACGCCCGACCGCCTCATGCTGTCCGACGAGGCGGACTTCGACCGGGTGGACGCGCTCCGGGCGGCGTCGGACGCGATCATGGTCGGCGCCGAGACCATCCGCCGCGACGACCCCCGCCTCCTGGTCCGCGACCCGGAGCGCCGCGCCGACCGAGTCCGGCGCGGCCTCGCCGAGCATCCGGTGAAGGTGACGGTGACCGGCTCGGGCGCGCTCGATCCCGCCGCGCGCTTCTTCACCACCGGCGGCCGCAAGCTCGTCTACTGCGCCGACGCCGCCGTGCCGGTGCAGGCCGACCGCCTGGCCGACGTCGCCGACACCGAGGTCGTCCCGGCCGGGGCGCTCGTCGACTTCCCCGGCATCCTCGCCGATCTGAAGCGGCGCGGCGTCGAGCGCCTGATGGTCGAGGGCGGCACCTCGCTGCACACCCGCTTCCTCGCCGAGGACCTCGCCGACGAGATCCATCTCGCCATCGCCCCGTTCTTCGTCGGCGACGACCGGGCTCCGCGCTTCGTCCGCGCCGCCGAGTTCCCGCAGAACGCGAAGCGCCGCATGACGCTGGCGGAGACCCGGCCGATCGGCGATCTCGTCTTCGTGCGGTATGTGATCAGCCACGCGTGACGGCGTGCGGCCGGGCGAACCGGACCGGCACCCCCGGCGAGAACAGCACGCTGTCCGGCGGCCGCTCGGTGACGCCCGGCAGCCCCGCCGCCGCGACCAGGTCCTCCTCGCACGCCAGCAGCTCCGCCTGGTGCAGCGGCCACCGCGGGTGCGCGTTCGGCATGTGCACGGTCCGGCCGCCGAGCGAGAAGTGCAGCCGCCAGCGGGCCGTCACGAAGTGGTCCAGCGCGGACGGCGTCTCGACGGGGGATCCGATCCGCACGCCGATCACGCTCTTCACCGGCGGCTGGCCAGGCTCGCGCCGCCGTGAGCCGTACCAGTACTCGTCCCCGGAGCGGTACGCCGACATCCGGGCCCAGCGGTACGGCAGCCGGAACGCCGTCCGGGCCGTGGCCACCGGCAGCAGCCGCGCGGCTTCCAGCGACCGGAACACCACGCCGCGCCGCCCGGCCGCGTCGACCGAGTAGAGCCGGACGTTCGTCTCCGGAAACGTCCCCAGGTACGGCATGCCCGGCAGCGGTCCCCAGCCGATCCGGTACATGCGGAAGGCGATGAGGCCGACGTAGGTCACACCGTCGATGACGTCCGGCATGACGCCCTCGGGCAGCAGCGGGGCCACCTTCTCCGGCTCGACGGCCCAGTGCAGGAACGTCGCGTCCAGCCAGGACTGCGTCATCAGCGTCAGGCCGGGCAGCCGCGGTGGATCCGGGGTGACCGGCTCCGGCTCTGTGGGGCTCGCTGTGGGGCTCGCTGCCGGGCCCTCCACGGGGCGCGTCTCAGACTCCCATGCCGTAGGCGTGCGTCACCCGGATGCGCAGCACCAGGCGCTTCTCGGCGACCATGGCGGCCCGGTACTCGTCCCAGTCCGGGTGCTCCTTGCCGGAGGCGGCCCGGTACAGCTCGATCAGCTCCTCGACCGCCGCGTCGTCGGGGGCCTGGGCGACCGCCGAGAGCTCCGCGTCTCCTTCGTACACCGCGTACTTGTAGGTCTCCGGATGCACCATGAGCGAGACGCGCGGGTCCCGGCGCATGTTGTGGGTCTTGGCCCGGTCGTCGGTGATCGAGACCCGGATCACCTGCTCGGCGGCGTCATACGCGTAGCTGACGACCGACAGCTGCGGCCGTCCGTTCTTCTTGATCGTCGCCAGAGTGGCGCGGCCCCGTGCGCCCAGAAGTTCCAGGAAGGCATCCATATCGTGATTCTAGGGTCGGGGCGAGGTGATACACATGAGCGTATGAAGTCGTTCGGGGATCACCGAGGCCGCGCCATATCCGTCGTCGCGATGTTGGTCGGCGCGGCCCTGGTCGCCGGGTGCACCTCCTCGGGTTCCATCGGCGGCGGAGCGGCCGGCTCGGGGGGTTCCAGCAGCTCCGGCGGCACGTCGGGGGCGGGCTCGCTGCCCGCCGGCGAGTTCCCCTCGATGCAGGCCTTCGCCGCCCAGAAGATCTCCTGGAGCGCCTGCACCGACGAGCCGGCCGACGACCCGAGCGCGGACCTGAGCGCCTTCCAGTGCGGCACCGTCGAGGTCCCGCTGGACTACACCAAGCCCTCGGGCAAGGACGTGAAGCTGGCGCTGGTGAAGTGGCCGGCCGCGGACCAGGCGGCCAAGGCCGGCTCGCTGTTCACCAACCCCGGCGGACCGGGCGCCTCCGGCGTGGACTTCGTCGAGGAGTCCAAGACGCAGTTCGACGGGGCGCTGCACGCGCACTACGACATCATCGGCTTCGACCCGCGCGGTCTGGGCCGCAGCGACCCGATCACCTGCCTGGACGACAAGACCCAGGACAAGCTCTACGAGCAGGACCCGCCCAAGGACGCGGCGGCCCGGGCGAAGAAGGCCGACCAGGACGGCAAGAACCTGGCCGCGGCCTGCGAGAAGAAGTCCGGCGACCTGCTGCCCTACGTCGGCTCCAAGTACGTCGCGCAGGACATGGACCTGATGCGCCAGGTCCTCGGCGACAAGAAGCTGAACTACCTCGGCATCTCCTACGGCACCTACATCGGTTCCGTCTACGCCGAGCAGTTCCCGGCCAACGTCGGCCACATGGTGCTGGACGGCGCCGTGGACCCGAACGCCGACCAGCTGGAGGCCGATGTCCAGCAGCAGGTCGGCTTCGAGAAGTCGCTGGAGAAGTTCGCCTCCGACTGCGTCACGAACTACGCCTCGCAGTGCCCCCTGACCGGCGATCCGGCGAGCGCGGCCAAGCAGCTCGGCCACTTCATCGACGGCCTGCGGGACCACCCGCTGCGGACCCAGAACGCGAACCGCCCGCTGGACGAGACGCTGGGCTGGACCGGCGTGATCATCGGGCTGTACGGCGATGTCGGCTCGGACTGGTGGAAGTACCTGCGCGACGCGCTGAACATGGCCATGAAGGACAACGACGGGAGCGAACTGCTCGCCGGTGCCGACCAGTACAACGGCCGCGACCCCAAGGGCCACTACAGCACCGAGCAGGACGGTCTGATCGCGGTGCGCTGCGCGGACTTCGTCACCCCGGCCCCGAGCGCGCAGGAAGTGCAGAGCGCGTACAACCAGCTCGAAACCGGCGCCCCGATCCTCAACTCCGATCTGGCCCCCAGCGACCTGGCACAGCCGCTGTGCGCGAACTGGCCCTTCCAGACCGCCGAGAAGCCGCACCAGATCAAGGCTCAGGGCTCGGACACGATCCTGGTCGTCGGGACCACGGACGATCCGGCCACGCCGTACCAGAACGCGGTGAACCTGGCCAACGGCTTCGCCAACGCACGGCTGCTGACCCGGGTCGGCACCGGCCACGCCGCGTTCGGCAGCGGCAACCAGTGCGCGCAGTCGGCGATGGAGGCGTACCTGGTCAGCGGCACGCTGCCGCCGCAGGGGCAACGCTGCACGGCGTGAGCCGCGCGTGAGAAGGGTCGCGGACGGGAACCCGTTGATGTCCGCGACCCGTTAGGGTCACGGAAGTCTCAACCAACTTGGGGGAACACCGTGATCTGCTTCTTCGATCCGGCGCACGGCCAGGCGTCCGTGAATGTCATGTGGCAGCCGCAGTGGGGCGTGGCGCGACCTGTCGAGGTCTGCCAGTTCTGCGCGCAGCGCATCCAGACCACTCAGCCGCCGTACTACCAGCCCGTCCAGCAGCAGGGTTACCCGCAGCAGGGCTACCCCCAGGCCGGCTATCCACAGCAGGGCTATCCGGCGCAGCAGCCGGGCTATCCGCAGCAGGGGCAGTACCAGCAGCCGCCCCGTCAGGGACACAGCACCGGCGCCGTGATCGGCGCCGGCGCGGCCGGCCTGGTCGGCGGGATGCTGCTGGGGGAGATGCTCGAGGGCGAGGAGAACAAGCGCGGCGAGGAGCAGGCGTACGAGCGCGGCTTCGAGGAGCGCGGGTACGACGACCAGCGGAACGAGTTCCAGCAGGAGCAGTTCCAACAGGAGCGGTTCCAGCAGAACGAGTACCAGCAGGAGCAGTTCCAGCAGCAGGAGTACCAGCAGCAGGAGTTCCAGCAGCAGGAGTACCCGCAGTACCAGCAGAACGAGTACGACCGCGGCGGCGACTTCGGCAACGACTTCGGCGGCGGCGACTACTCGAACAACGATTACTCGAACAACAACGGGGACGACGGTTTCTTCTAAACCACTTCGTTCCCCGGCGGTGCCGTGAAATCGCCGCTTAATATAAGAGTGCTAATACGCCGTCGGGCGGGGATCCGGGATCCCCGCCCGACGGCATTTCCACCCTCAGAACCCTTGCTCACCCCTTACCGCGTAGACCGCATCCCGCGCCCGTATCACGAGGTGAGCGTGTGTCCAGGCGTGTCGCAACGTAAAGGCGCTACGTCTTTCTGAGGTTCCTGACACCCTCTACTGTGACGAGGATCGATCAGCGCAATGCCTTAGTCGCATTGCCTTTCGGTTCCACACCAAAGGGGGCGCGCGGCGGCGTGGCCGCGCGTCGGGATGAAAGGCACACCATGCAGTTTGCCCGCAGGCACCGCATCGCGGTGGTCGCGGTCACGGCGCTCGGACTGGGGGTCGGCACCTCCACAGCCGCCCTCGCCAGTCCCGCGCCCGTCAGGCCGTCGGCGGCCCAGCAGCCGGCCGCCCTGTCGACCGGTGCGAAGCACCCCGTGATCGTGCTGCTCAAGAACCAGCACCCCGAACTTCCGGTCAAGACCGCCAAGGCTCAGCGCAAGGCCGCCACCACCGCTGACCAGGCCCCTCTGGTCAGCAACGCGCAGGCCGCCGGCGCCCAGGACATCAAGAAGTTCTCGGTGGTCAACGGCTTCGCGGCCAAGATGACCGACGCCGAGGCCGCCAACCTGCGGCAGAACCCGGACGTCGAGGCCGTCGTGGCAGACGGGCAGCGTGTCGCCAAGCCCCTGACCGACGCGCAGAAGTCGGCCATCGCCGACTCCGCCGGCGGCACGGCCGCCACCGGTGCCGACGGCCAGACCCCGGCGGACAAGGTCATCCCGGGCACCTGCCCGGCCGACCCGAACAAGCCGCTGCTGGAGCCGGAGGCGTTGCAGACCACGAACACCGCGTTCACCGACCCGGGCCGGCCACAGGCCCAGAACCTGGTGGACGGCAAGGGCGTGAAGGTCGCGTGGATCGCCGACGGGCTGGACGTCGACAATCCGGACTTCATCCGGGCCGACGGCAGCCACGTCTTCACCGACTACCAGGACTTCTCCGGCACCGACCCGAACGGCGCCGAGAGCGGCGACGAGGCCTTCGGCGACGCCAGCTCCATCGCGGCGCAGGGCCTGCACAGCTACGACCTGTCCACGTACGTCATGCCGCACCACGCGCTGCCGGCCGGCTGCACCATCACCGTCCGCGGCGTCGCCCCCGGCGCCTCGCTGGTCGGCCTGAACGTGTTCGGCGCCGCCGGCACGGTCTTCGACTCCACCGTCGTGCAGGCCATCGACTACGCGGTGAACGTGGACAACGTCGACGTCATCAACGAGTCGCTGGGCGAGAACACGCAGCCCACCCAGGGCGTGGACGCCACCAGCCTGGCCGACGAGGCGGCGGTCGCCGCCGGCGTCACGGTCGTCACCTCCACCGGCGACGGCGGCGTGACCAACACCGAGGGCCAGCCGGCCGTCGACCCGGCGGTGGTCAGCGTCGGCGCCACGACCACCTTCCGCGACCAGGCGCAGACCGGCACGGGCGGTGCGCGGAACCTGGCGAGCAGCTGGGCCTCGAACAACACCGCGTCGCTGTCCTCGGCCGGCACCAACGTCCTGGACCGGGTCCCGGACCTGGTCGCGCCGGGCCAGGGCGGCTGGGCGCTGTGCAGCCCCGAGGCGCGCTTCAGCGCCTGCGTGGACTTCAACGGCAACCCGGCCTCGATCGAGGACTTCGGCGGTACCAGCATGGCCTCGCCGCTGGTCGCCGGCGGCGCCGCACTGGTCATCGAGGCGTATGAGAACACCCACGGCGGAGTGCGTCCCACGCCGGCGCTGGTGAAGCAGATCCTCACCTCCTCGGCCAGCGACCTGGGCCTGCCGGCCGACCAGCAGGGCGCCGGCGAGCTGAACACCTACCGCGCGGTCCGGATGGCCATGTCCGTGAAGGACGGCAACGGCTCGCCGAAGGCGCAGGGCGACGGCCTGCTGGCCGCCACCACCAGCGGTGACACCCAGGTCTCGCTGATCGGCGACGGCGGCTCGAAGCAGAGCGCGTCGGTCACGCTGACCAACACGAGCCCGAACACCCAGACGGTGTCGGCAGGAGTGCGCGAGCTGGACACCACGGTCGCGAACATCACCGGCAAGAAGGCCGTGGACTGGACGGACCCGAACTCGCCGTGGTTCTACGAGGGCTACACCCTGGGCACCCCCGGCCTGAAGCGGCACTGGTTCAGCACCACGTTCACCGTCCCGGCCGGCGCCGACCACCTGACCGGCACCGCCACCTGCGCCTGCACCGGGACCAGCACCCTGCTGCGCCTGGTGCTGGTCGGCCCGAACGGCGAGTACGAGAACTGGAACAGCCCGCAGGGCACCACCGACTTCGCGCAGGTCGACCAGGCGAACCCGCCGGCCGGCACGTGGACGGCGTACTTCTACGCCAACGCGAACGCGACGGGCTTCAAGGGCGACGTCAGCTACGACTTCCTGGCCACCAAGTACAAGAACGTCGGCTCGGTGAGCCCGGCGAGCGCGGTGCTCAAGCCGGGGCAGTCGCAGAAGTTCACGGTCTCGCAGACGCTGGACAAGAGCCCCGGCGACGTCTCCGCGGCGCTGACCTTCTCCACGCCGTTCCACCAGGTCACCTCGGTGCCGGTGACCAAGCGGACGCTGATCGCCACGAACAACGCCGGCGGTTCCTTCAGCGGCACGCTGACCGGCGGCAACGGCCGTCCGAGCACGCCCTCGCAGAGCGAGTCGTACTACTTCGACGTGCCGCGCGGCAAGAAGAACCTGGCCGTGAACATGACGTTCACCGGCAGCCACGACGTCCTGGCGGTCCTGGAGTCCCCGGACCACGAGGTCGTGTCGCTGAGCACGAACGTCGCCGTGGACGCGCAGGGCAGCGCGAGCCTGCAGCCCTCGCTGACCGGCTACGTCGACGCCCCGGCCGCCGGCCGCTGGGCGCTGTACGTGGACGACGTCAACCCCGGCATCCTGGCCGGCGACCTGGCCGACCCCTACACCGGGCAGCTGCGCTACAACTCGGTCGACGCCGGTGCCAAGGGCCTGCCCTCGGGCAAGGTCGCGGCCGGCAAGGCGGTGACGGCGACGGTGAAGATCAAGAACACCGGCGCGGCTCCGCTGACCGTGTTCGCCGACCCCCGCCTGACCACCGGCGCCGACTACGACCTGCCGGCGCAGCAGCCGTTCGGCGCCACGGTGCCCCTGCCGTTCCTGCCCACCACGGCACAGCCCTCGTTCCAGGTCCCGACGCACACCACCGAGCTGCGCGCGTCGCAGTCCTCGACGATCCCGGCCGACTTCTCGGCCAGCGGCCCGACCGGGTTCCCGGAGATCTACGGCCCGTCCAAGGGCCTGACCGCCTCGACCACGCTCGACGCGGGGTGGATCACCCCGGGCATCTGGGGCCAGGACCCGACCGTGCTGGGCCCGACGAACGGCGCGGTGAACGGCAGCGCGACGGAGGCCGAGAGCGTCACGACGCTGGCCTTCGACCGCTCGGCCGTCGCCGGCACCGGTGACCTGTGGCTGGCGGGTGTGGACCCGACGGCTCCGGCGCTGGCGCCGGTGACGATCCTGCCCGGGCAGACCGGGACGGTCACCGTCACGTTCACGCCGGCCGGCGCGAGCGGCAGCAAGGTGAGCGGCGTGGTGTACGTGGACACGTACAACGCGGCGTTCGGCACCGCCGATGAGCTGACGGGCATCCCGTACAGCTACACCGTGAAGTAAGGCGCGAGCCGCACCAAGACTGCGGGCGCTCGGACCTCGGCGGTTCGGGCGCCCGCTGTCGTGTTCACTGATCAGTTTTTGAGAAGCCCAGTCAGCCGCTGATCCCTAAGGTTGGTGTTGTCGCTGATAGACAAGGTACGGGAGAGGAAAAACCATGGCGAAGCAGACGGCCGGCACCGACGAGAACTTCAGCGCCGAGGAGCGCGCCGCGATGAAGGAGCGGGCCAAGGAGGTCCGCACCGCCAAGAAGAGTGCCGGCGCCGACCCCGAGGCCGAAGTCCTGGCCAAGATCGCGGAGTTCCCGCCGGCCGACCGCGACTTGGCCGAGCGGGTGCACAAGGTGGTCAAGGCCGCGGCTCCGGAGCTGACGCCGCGCCTGTGGTACGGGCAGCCGGCCTACTCGAAGGCCGGGAAGGTGCTGGTGTTCTTCCAGCCGGCGTCGAAGTTCAAGACCCGCTACGCGACGCTCGGATTCAGCGATGTGGCGGCGCTGGACGACGGGGAGATGTGGCCGACCTACTACGCGCTGGCTTCGATGGGGGACGCCGAGGAGAAGCGCATCGCGGAGCTGGTGGCGCGCGCGGCTGCCTGAGGCGGCCGGAGCAGCACTGCACGCCAGGTAGATTTGATCGGGTGATCGAGCAGGATGATGTGGTGGCCGAGCGCGCTGACGGTGCCGTGGTGACTGACGAGGCTCCCGAGGACTTCGGCCCCGGCATCGCCCCCGAGCGCCTGGCCCTGCTCCTCGACATCCTCGCCGAGGTCGAGGAGCTGCCCACCGAGCATCCCGACGCGATCACCGTGCGGCGCGCGACCGCCGGCGTCTACAAGAGCGTCAAGCTTCGGCGGCGTGCCGAGCGGCAGGCGCGGGTGCTGGCCGCGGACCGCGCCGTCACCGCCAAGACCGCGACCGGCGCGCCGACCAGGCTCGACGACGAGACGCAGGGCCTGCCGCTCAGCTCTGAGACCGCCGAGTCCGGCAACGCCGTGGCCGGGACGCTGAACCGCGAGCGCGGCTGCTACATCTGCAAGGTGCGCTACCGCGAGGTGCACGCGTTCTACCACCAGCTGTGCCCCGACTGCGCCGCCGAGAACTGGAAGCGGCGCGACGCCCGCGCCGACCTGACCGGCAAGCGTGCGCTGCTCACCGGCGGGCGCGCGAAGATCGGCATGTACATCGCGCTGCGGCTCCTGCGTGATGGTGCGCACCTGACCATCACCACCCGCTTCCCGAACGACGCCGCGCGGCGCTTCGCCGCGATGCCGGACAGCGGGGAGTGGCTGCACCGGCTGCGGGTCGTCGGAATCGACCTGCGGGATGTGGCGCAGGTGGTGGCGCTCGCCGATTCGGTGGCGGCCGAGGGGCCGCTGGACATCATGGTCAACAACGCGGCGCAGACGGTTCGGCGTTCGCCGGGCGCGTACGAGCCGCTGATCCGGGCCGAGGCCGAGCCGCTGCCCGACGGGCCGTTGCCGGAGTTGGTTTCCTTCGGGCGCTTCACCGGTTCGGGGCTGGTCGCCCTGCCGGGGCAGACGCGGTCGTCGGAGGCTGTCGCGGCGGATCTGGTCGGCGTGCGGGCCGCCGGTGTCGGTGCCGGGAGCGGCGTCGTGGGCGCGGAGCTGGTCTCGCTGGCGCTCACCGCCGGCTCGGCTGCTCTGGATCGCATCGCGGCCGGGACCGCGATCGACGCCGGGGGTCTGGTACCGGATCTGGCCGATACGAACTCGTGGGTGCAGACCGTCGAGGACGTCGATCCGATCGAGCTGCTGGAGGTCCAGCTCTGCAACTCGACGGCTCCGTTCGTGCTGATCAGCAGGCTGCGCGCGGCGATGAAGGCGTCGCCGGCGACTCGGAAGCACATCGTGAACGTCTCGGCGATGGAGGGCGTCTTCAGCCGCGGCTACAAGGGCGCCGGGCACCCGCACACCAACATGGCCAAGGCCGCTCTCAATATGCTGACTCGGACCAGCGCGCAGGAGATGTTCCAGACCGACGGCATCTTGATGAACAGTGTCGACACCGGCTGGATCACTGATGAGCGGCCGCATCCGGACCGGGTCCGGCTTGCGGGCGCCGGATTCCATGCGCCGCTGGATCTCGTGGACGGGGCGGCTCGGGTGTACGACCCGATCGTGCGCGGGGAGCAGGGCGAGGATCTGTACGGCTGCTTCCTCAAGGACTACGCGAACGCCGGTTGGTAGCCGTTCATCGGCCGCGCAGGGCTCGCGGCGAGGCGCCGAACGCCTTGCGACAGGCCTTGTTGAAGGCCTGCAGGTCCGGGATTCCCACGGTCGTCGCGATGGCCGTGATCGACAAGGTGGAGGCCTGCAACAGATGGAGTGCGCGGGCCATGCGGCGTGAGGCGATGTAGCCGACGACCGTGTCGCCGACGTGTTGCTGGAACAGGCGGGTGAGCTGGTTGTGGGAGACGCCGGCGACCCGGGCCAGTTCCGCGACGACGAGCGGCTCGGCGAGGTGGTTCTCGATTCTTCGGATCACGGCTGCGACGACCGGATTCGGTGGCGCGGCGCCGGTGGGGTCGGTGGGGTCGGCGAGGTCTGATACGCGCCACAGCGCCGCCCATACTGCGGCTGCCGAGCGGCTGGGTGAGGTCGGGAACGCCGCTACCGCGTCGAGGAGCAGCTCGCGCAGGACGGGCAATGCCGGGCCCGCGTCCGCGACGAACGGTTCGCGGCGTCCGTCCATGGCGAAGTGGACGTAGAGGTGCTCGGAGCGGCCCCGGTAGCGGAACTCGACGGTGGTGCCGGGCGGGACCAGGCTGACGGTTCCGGGGCGGAGGTCGTGCCAGACCCCGTCGGCGGCGAACGCGGCGCTGTAGCTGTACAGGTGCAGCTGCCAGAGGTCGGGGAGGCGGAAGACGTCGACGGCGGTGTTGATGCCGTGCACGCCGACTCCGGCGTTGGCCACCAGCGGAGGCGTGGTGATCTCCATGGTGAAAAACTACCAGTCTCGGTGATCCAGGCCGATCCCCGACGGGGGCTATCGCGCCTAGCGTGGTGAACCATGACCATGCAGCCCTGGTTCGCCGACGCCAAGCTCGGCATCTTCGTCCACTGGGGGATCTACGCCGTCAACGGGATCCCGGAGTCCTGGTCGTTCTACAACGGCGAGATCACGTACGAGAACTACATGAAGCAGCTCGACGGGTTCACCGCGAGTGCTTATGACGCGGGAGAGTGGGCTCGGCTGTTCAAGGCGGCCGGTGCCCGCTACGCGGTGCTGACGTCGAAGCACCATGACGGTGTCGCGCTGTGGGAGACGGCCGAGAACGATCTGAATGTGGTGCGGCGGACGCCGGCCGGGCGGGATCTGGTGGGGCCGTATGCGGAGGCGATGCGGGACGCCGGGCTGAAGGTGGGGCTCTACTTCTCGCACCTGGACTGGTCGCACGCCGACTACCCGTTCCACTCCCAGGAGGAACTCGCCGGTGGCGCAGGTGCGGAGAACCCGGAGGCGTGGGCGCGGTTCCTGAAGTTCCACCGGGCGCAGCTGACGGAGATCGTCGAGGGCTACCAGCCGGACCTGCTGTGGTTCGACGGGGACTGGGAGCTTCCCGAGGAGCGGTGGCGCATGGCCGAGCTGCGCGAGCAGCTGACGGCGATGAAGGCGGACATGGTGTTCAACTCGCGGTTGCTCGGCCACGGCGACTACGCGACGCCCGAGCAGGGGGCGCCGATCACGCCGCCGGAGGGCCCGTGGGAGCTGTGCTACACGGTGAACAACTCGTGGGGCTTCCAGCGGCACGATCATGATCACAAGCCGGTGAGCCTGCTGGTGCGCACGTTCGTGGAGACCATCGCCGGCGGCGGCAACCTGCTGCTGGACGTCGGCCCGCGTGCCGACGGTTCGATTCCGGCGGAGCAGGCCTCGCGTCTGGAGGCGCTCGGGCGGTGGATCGCCCGCAACGAACCGGCGGTGTACGACACGACCCGCGGGATTCCGGCGGGGCACGTGTACGCGCCGACGACGGTGTCGAAGGACCGGCGGACGCTGTACGTGTTCTGCTACGACCCGCCCCGCGACCCGGTGACGATCAAGGGCCTGACGAGCCGCGTGAAGCGCGTGACGGCGCTGGCGACCGGCGAGGAGTTGACGCACCGGCGCTACGGCGGCTTCGACCCGGTGCCGGGCGTCTTGGCGATCGACGCGCCGAGCGTCGCGGACCCGGTGGTGACGGTGCTGGCGGTCGAGGTGGAGGGGGAAGTGGAGCTGTATCGGGGGGCGGGGCGGGATTGACGGTGATGGCGGGGGTGGGTGCGGTTGGTCTGTGGTTTGACAGGCGTTTTCTTACGGCTTCGCACTGGTTTAAGAAGGATCCGCTGGGTGGCGCAGTTCGGTGGTGCGTGGCTGGGGTGCGCTGGCGGCCGGCGGTCGTGCGTGGACACGACCGCGCGCCGGTCCGAGTCACTGCGCACGCGTCATGCGGGCGGCTGGCGGCC
>Ga0207695_10003001_pt1 | contig 24258 bp, 17 predicted proteins | sample KBSC54metaG_FD_184354 | JGI IMG/M metagenome (GOLD analysis project Ga0207695, IMG submission 184354) | Corn rhizosphere microbial communities from Kellogg Biological Station, Michigan, USA - KBS C5-4 metaG (SPAdes) (version 2) | ecosystem: Host-associated > Plants > Roots > Rhizosphere > Soil...
GTGCCCCAGCGGTTGCGCACCGGTTCCGGCGGTGCGATCGGTTTCGGCGCCAGGCCTTGCCGGTAACGATCGTCCATGTCGCGCAGCAGCGCCGCGAAATCGCGCGCATAGACTTCCATGTCGAAGAGGCCGGAGGTTTCGCGTTGCGTTTCCAGCCGCTGGCGGAGCGCCGCCAGAACCGTACGCTCGTTGCCGAGGCGCACGGCGGTTTCGATGAACGCGCCATCGTCGCGCGCGATCAGTTCCGGCATGCCGAGGTAATGATTGAGGCTGCCCGCGACCCGCGAGGCGAAGGTGTCGCCGGGACGCGTCAGCACCGGGCAGCCTGCCCAGATCGCGTCGGACGCGGTGGTGTGCGCGTTGTAGGGATTGGTGTCGAGGAACAGGTCGGCGAGGCGGTAGCGCGCGAGGTGTTGCAAGTGCGGCAGCGACGGCGAAAACACCAGCCGTTGCGGTTCCACGCCTTGGCGGCGCGCCGCATCCCGCAGGCGCGCGTCGGCTTCGCGATCGGTGTTCAGCAGCCACAGCACCCCATCGGGCACCTTCCGCAGTACCGCGCACATGCGCGTGAAGCTCGCGCGATTGAGCTTCCACGAGTTGTTGAAGCTCGCGAATACCACGGCATCGTCGGGCAATCCGAACGACGAGCGTGGCGGCGCATCGAACAACAACCGGTTGGTATCGGATGGCTGGTAGCAACGCGGCAACCACGCGACGGCCTCGGAATAAAAGCGGCGTGATGTTTCCGGAATGATGAAACGATCCGCGATCACGTAGTCGATGAATGGCGCTCCCGAGGTGCCGGGGTAGGCGAGCCAGTTGACCTGCACGGGGGCCGACCTCAGCGCAAACACGCCGGGCACGCCGCCGGCGCACCAGCCGTCCACGTCGATCAGGATGTCGATGCTCGCGCCGTGCACGAGGCGGGCGATGTCCGCCACCGACAATTCGTCAGCATCATGGAAGGCATACGCGGCATTGCGCAGGCGCTGTCGGATCGGACTACCGGCATCGGGCGTGGTGGCGATCAGGTGCAATTCGATGTCTTCGAGTTTGCCAAGCTCCTCGAACATCGCGGCGGTCAACACGGCCGTCGCGTGCGGCACGCCCATGGGCGCGCCGAAACCCGCGGACACAAACGCCACTTTCAGTGGAGCGCCGGCCGCCCGCGGCGCGTGTTCGAAGCTCAACTTTTCCTTCGACGGCTGTTGTTCGCGCACCGTGCGCGCGGCAAGGGCGCGGGCGCAGGCCAATTGTTCGACGGGGGACGAGTCTTCGGCCAGGAACGCGAATGGATCGACGTCGTCCGCGCCGGCCATCACGCGCGCGCGCCTTCTGGCGCCGAGCGGTTCGGCGGCCGTCCAGTCGTACATGCGCCGCAGCGCGAACAACAGCTGGCCTTCGGCCAGATGCAGGTTCGGGTCGAGTTGCAGGGCACGCCGGTAAAAGCGCGCCGCTTCCGCATAATGATGCTGTTCGTCCGCCATCAGACCGGCCTGATACGGAAACTCTGCAGCGCCGGGCGCAAGCTGCGCGGCCTGCAGGTACACGGCCTGTGCGTCGGCGAACAGGCGGCGACGGTGCAGGATGTTTCCGAGCAGCAGCAGCGCCTGCGGATGCCGCTGACGCGACAACAATGTGCGCAGCCGCTGTTCGGCAATATCCAGCATGCCCAGCGAGACTTCCACCGCCGCGAGGTTGAGCAGTGCACCCGGATGATCAGGTGCGACCTTCAGCGCCGCGAGGTATTCGTCGCGCGCGCGTGCATCGTCGCCGATGGCGCGCAACGCGTTGGCGAGGTTGTTGCGGATGCCGGGATCGTCGGGATGTTCCCGTACGACTTGCTGCAGTATCCCGACCGCCACTTCGGCCTCGCCGCACGCCATCAACGCTGCGGCATAGTTGCAGCGCGCGAGATGATCGTCGGGCGCGAGCCGCACGGCTTCGGCCAATGCTCCGCGCGCGGCCGGTGCGCGATCCAGCATCAGCAGCGCGATCCCTTGCAGGCGCGCAGCTTCCGCGCAGTCGGGAAATGCAACGCACGCCGCTTGCGCGAGCCGCTCGGCGGCGGCGGGGTCGCGCTGGTCGAGCAGCTCCAGGATGCGCGCGAGATGCTGCTGCAACGCCGGCGACGTGAGGGTGGTGGATTCGGTTGTGCCTTGCGCGAGCGGCTGGGCGGGTGCGGGCACCTGCCCGACCTTGCCGAGGATTCGCGTCAGGCGCGTGCCGAGATCGGAGCCCGGTTTGCTCATGGCGCATCGCCCAAGGCAGCCAGCGCTTCCGCGTGCGATTCGCGCGCAAGCGTGCCGATCAAGTCGTCGAGATCGCCATCCAGGATTTGCGGCAACTGGTGCAAGGTCAGGTTGATGCGGTGGTCGGTGACGCGGCCCTGCGGAAAATTGTACGTGCGGATGCGCTGGCTGCGGTCGCCGGAACCCACCTGCAGCTTGCGGGTCGCCGCCTGTTTCGCGGCTTGTTCGGCGCGTTGCGAATCCAGCAGCCGGGCCTTCAGCAGCGACAACGCCCGCGCGCGATTCTTGTGCTGGCTGCGTTCATCCTGGCATTCGACCACGATGCCGGTCGGAAGATGGGTGATGCGGATCGCCGAATCGGTCTTGTTGACGTGCTGGCCGCCGGCTCCGGACGCGCGGAAGGTGTCGACCTTCAGATCGGCATCGCGCAATTCGATGTCCTCGATTTCTTCCATTTCCGGCAGGATCGCGACCGTCGCGGCCGAGGTGTGGATGCGGCCCGAGCCTTCGGTGACCGGTACGCGTTGCACGCGATGCGTGCCGGATTCGAACTTCAGCGCCGCGTACGCGCCCCGGCCCTCGACGCGCGCCACGGCTTCCTTGTAGCCACCGTGTTCGCCCTCGTGTGCGGACATCAGTTCCGTGCGCCAGCCGCGGCGCTCGGCGTAGCGCAGGTACATGCGCAGCAGATCGCCCGCGAACAGCGCGGCCTCGTCGCCACCGGTACCGGCGCGCACTTCCAGGAACAGGTTGGCGTCGTCCAGCGGGTCGCGCGGGATCAGCAGCGTCTGCAGGCGATCTTCCAGTTCGGCGCGGGCGGTTTCCAGTCGCGCGATTTCCTCGCGCGCCAAGTCGCGCATGTCGGGATCGGCCAGCATTTCGCGCGCATGCGCCAACTCGTTGTTCGCCTTGCGCGAAGCGGTGAAAGTGTCGGCGAGTTCCTGGGTTTGCGCATATTCGCGCGACAACGAGCGGAAGCGCGCGGAATCGTTCGCCGCATCGGGCTCGGCCAGCAACAGGCCCACCTCGTGATGGCGTTCCAGCAGTTGTTCCAGTCGGCGCTGCAGTTGCGGAGTCACGCATCGTGCCCGTGCGCGCCGAACAGGCGCGTGGCCGCGTCGAGCAATGCCTGATCGCCGTGTTCCGCCGCTTCGTGCAGGCGCACGCTGGGGGTGTGCAGCAGCTTGCCGGTCAGCGTGTTGGCGAGGAAATCCAGCGCTTCGTCGGGATCGCGGCCGTTGGCCAGCATTTCGCGCGCACGCGCCAGCACTTCGTCGCGTTGGGCTTCGGCGCTGGCGCGGTACACGCGCAGCGGACGATCGAACTCGGCCGCGCGCTGCCAGGCGAGATAGCGTTCGACCTGCAGGTCGATGATGGCTTCGGCCTCGCGCACCGACGCCTCGCGCGAGCGGCGACCGCTGTCGATGGTCTGCTGCAAGTCATCGATGGTGTACAGGAAGACGTCGGGCATTTCAGCCGCGACAGGATCGATGTCGCGCGGCACGGCCAGATCGATCAGCAGTATCGGGCGGCGACGGCGTTGTTGCAGCGCGTCCTGCAGCATCGGCACGCCGAGGATCGGCTCACGACTGGCGGTGGCCGAAATCACAATGTCGGCTTCGGCGAGATGCTTGGGCAAATCGGCCAGCGCGATCGCGTAGCCACCCACCGGATTCACCAGCGCCTGCGCGGTTTCGACAGTGCGGTTGGCGACGATCAGGCGCTTGACGCCGCGTTCGATCAGGTGCCGCACCGCAAGTTCAATGGTGTCGCCCGCGCCGATCAGGAGCACGCAGGATTCGCGCAGGTCTGCAAAGGCCTGTTCCACCAGTCGCACCGCGGTGAACGCGACCGAAACGGGGCCGTTGCCGATGCGCGTTTCGGTGCGCACGCGCTTGGCGACCGCGAACGCGTTCTGCAGCAGCCGGTCCATCGGTGCCTGCAAGGTGTGGGCCGAACGCGCGGCGCGCCATGCATCCTTCACCTGGCCCAGAATCTGTGGCTCGCCCAGCACCATCGACTCGAGCCCGGTGGCGACGCGAAACACGTGGCGCACGGCATCGCCGTCAGTGTGGCGATACAGGAACTCGTCCAGCCGCCCCGGGGTCATTTGATTGCGGGCGTGCAGCCATGCCTCGGGTGCGTTTTCAGATCCTTCGCGAACGCTGCAATACAACTCGGTGCGGTTGCACGTGGAAAGAATCATCGCCTCGTCCACGCCCGGCTGCGCGGCCAGTTCCACCAATGCCGGCGGGGTCGCGTCGGCATCGATGGCCACCCGTTCACGCAAGGCGACCGGCGCGGTGAGATGGTTGAGCCCGAGTGCGATCAGCGGCATGGGAACGAATGCGGTGACAGGCTAAGCTGTCGCATGGCGACAAGAAAAGAGGACCGGAATCCCGGTGCGGAGTGTGCGGACCCAACCCGACAAGTTAAAGACACGGCGCAGGACGCGCGCACATTTTAGCGCGTTTGCGGCCGCGCTCGCCGTGTTGGCGCTGCTCGGCGGGTGTGCGCAGGTGCCGGTCCATGGTCGTTCCGGCACCGCGCCGGAGCAACCGCTGGCGCGGCTCGATCTGCCTGTCGGCAACGGCAGGGCCGTGGCGCTGGTGATCGCGGCCGAATTCGCGCTGCAGAACAACCAGGTGGACAAGGCCGCGGCCGACTATGCCGAAGCCGCGCAGATTTCGAACGATCCGGCCGTGGCCAAGCGAGCGCTGCAACTTGCCCTGGCCACGCGCGACGCCGCTGGCGCGCAGAAGCTGCTGGACCGCTGGCAAGCCTTGGATGCCGACACCCACGATCTCGCGGCGGTCCGTGCGCAGCTCGCGATGCTGCGCGGGGATCGCGCCGATGCGGAACACCAGTACGGGCTGCTGCTGGACTCCGGCAAGACCGACGACTGGAAAACCTTCGCCGCCACCTTGCTGACTGCGCGCGACACCGCGCTGGCCGGACGCGTGCTGGAGGATCTCGCCACACCCGAACGCCTGCCCGCCAGCGAAAGCATCTGGGTGGCGTTGAGCCAGCTTGGCGAGCACTTTGGACGTCATGCGTTCGCACGCAAACTGGCGGACGCGGCCGTGCAGCGGTTCGATGCGCCGGACAGCATCCGATGGGCCGCCAGCTTGCGGGTGACGACCGGCGATCGCGCCGGCGCCTTGGCGCTTTACGCGAAAGGTGTGGCGGCCCACCCGGGCAACGCCGAACTGCGGTTGGGCTATGCCGCGTTGCTGGCCGAAGGTGAGAAATACGCCGAAGCGTTGAAGCTCCTGCAGCGCGGTCCGCAAACCGATGCGACGTGGACGGCGCGAGTCGCGTACGCCGCGCGCGCCAAGGACGATGCAGCCTTGCGTGCCTTGTATGCCGATCTGCAACGTGCACCCCAAGCGCAGCGCGCCGACAACGCCTTTCTGCTGGGCCAGCTTGCCGAATTGCTGAAGCACGATCCGCAGGCGCTTACGTGGTACGGCAAAGTCGATCCGGACAGTCCCCACGCCTTCGACGCCCAGGTGCGCAGCGCGGTGCTGCTGGACAAGTCGGGACGGTCGGAGCAGGCGCATGCGCTGGCCGCGCAGCTTCAGCAGGATTATTCGGATGACCCGGACAGCCTGCGTACCGCGTACGAACTGGATGCGCAGATGTATTCGCAGCATGGCCAGCACGCCGCGGCCGTTGCCGCTTACGATCGCGCACTGGATGCGATGCCCGGCGATCCGGCGCTCATCTACGACCGCGGCATCGAGTATGCGAATGCCGGCAATACCGATGCGGCGCTTGGCGATTTCCGCAAGGTGCTGGCGCAGAATCCCGACAATGTCGAGGCAATGAATGCGCTGGGCTTCACGCTCGCCGACGCCGATCGCGATTTGCCGGAAGCGACCCGTCTGTTGCGCAAAGCGCTGACCGCCAAGCCCGATGCGGCCGCGATCATGGATTCGTGGGGCTGGTTGCAGTACCGGCTGGGCCATCTCGATCAGGCCGAAACCTACCTGAAGCGGGCCTGGGTCCAGCAGCAGGATCCAGACATTGGCGTGCACCTCGGCGAAGTGCTGTGGAAGCTGGGCCAGCACGAGTATGCACGCGAAGTGTTCGGCAAGGTGCGCAAGCTCGATCCACGCAATCCGGCACTGCTGCAAGCCGAACGGAGATTGAAGCCGTGATTCGATCCTGGCGTTTCGCCGTTGTCGCCTCCGCGGCGACGCTGATCCTGGCGGCCTGCACGCCGGTGCCGGTGCGCACGCCGGGCACCACGGAGCAGCTCGCCGCGCAGGCCGCGCGCGAGCAGGCGCTCGGTGCGCAGCAGGACTGGAGCCTCGACGGGCGCTTCGCCGCGTCCGACGGGCATCATGGCGGCAGCGGCGGCATTGCCTGGCAGCAGGATGGTCAGCATTATGAATTCACGTTGCGCGCACCGGTCACCGGCAAGACCGTCCAGTTGAGCGGCGGGCCGAACGGCGCGGTGCTCACCGGTGCCGGCAGGCAGCCGCTGGCCGGGCGCGACGCCGGCGAGGTGCTGAACGCCGAATTCGGCTGGGACGTGCCCGTGGCCGATCTGGCGTGGTGGGTGCGCGGCCTGCGTGCGCCCGGTCGACCGGCCATCCTGACCTTTGGCGCGAATGGCTTGCCGGCCACGCTGGACCAGGACGGCTGGCACGTCGATTACCGGGACTGGTATGCGGAACGCAATCCGCCGTTGCCGCGCAAGGTCTATGCAAGCCGCGATCCCTATACCGTCCGGGTCTCCATCGAACAGTGGCGTGGCATCGGTTCGACGCTGCCTTGAGGCGCTGAACCCTCGAAAGCCGCGGGTCGACATCCAACCGCCTGAATTGACACGAATTGCGCAGGCCACGACAATAGACGGCTTTTCAGCGCGCGAGACGGGTGGCCGGCCTCGCGTGCTTGGCTGTTGCAAACGTGGCGCGGCTTCGCCGCGACCGCTGGGCAGGAGCCCAACTTGCTCATGGTGGGGCGTCGCCAAGTGGTAAGGCACCGGGTTTTGATCCCGGCATTCGCAGGTTCGAATCCTGCCGCCCCAGCCACATCGGCGTTGCAGGCGAGAGACCGGAATCATGCACAACACATCCAGCCTGATGCTGTTCTCGGGCAATGCCAACCGCAAGCTGGCGGAGGACGTCGCACACACGCTAGGCGAGCCGCTGGGCAAGGCCGTGGTCGGCAAATTCTCCGACGGGGAAGTGCAGGTGGAGATCGACGAAAACGTCCGCAATCAGGACGTGTTCGTGATGCAGTCCACCTGCGCGCCGTCGGCGGAAAACCTGATGGAGTTGCTGGTGCTGGTGGATGCGCTGAAACGCGCCTCGGCGGCCAGCGTGACCGCGGTGATTCCGTATTTCGGCTACGCGCGCCAGGATCGCCGGTTGCGCGCGGCGCGGGTGCCGATCACCGCGAAAGTCGCCGCGCAATTGATCGATGCGGTCGGCACCGACCGGGTGCTGACAGTGGACATCCACGCCGACCAGATCCAGGGATTTTTCGAGGCACCCTTGGACAACGTTTACGCCTCGCCGGTGCTGCTGGCCGACATCTGGCGCAAGCACGGTACCGAGGGCATCACGGTGGTCAGCCCGGACGTCGGCGGTGTGGTGCGCGCGCGTGCGGTCGCGAAGCGGCTGGATGACGCCGACTTGGCGATCATCGACAAGCGCCGCCCGCGCCCGAACGAGGCGACGGTGATGAACATCATCGGCGAAGTGGTCGGCAAGACCTGCGTGCTGGTCGACGACATCGTCGATACCGCCGGCACCTTGTGCGCCGCGTCGAAGGCGCTTAAAGATCGTGGCGCCAAGGAAGTGGTCGCATACTGCACCCACGCGGTGCTGTCGGGACCGGCGATCAGCAATATCGAAAAATCGCAGATGGACGAACTGGTGGTCACCGATACCATCCCGCTGAGCGCCGAAGGCGCCGCTTGCAAAAAGATTCGCCAGTTGTCCGTGGCGCAGTTGCTCGCCGAAACCGTGCGCCGGATGGCGTATGGCGAGTCGGTCAGTTCGTTGTACGTGGATTGAAGGAACTCGAGAATTCGTTTTGTCGTCATTCCGGCGAAAGCCGGAACCCGGTGACTTCCACATAGAGTCATGCATCAAAGGCACTGGGTCCCGGATATCGCTGCGCGATTCCGGGATGACGAGCAAAATCAGATGTTCTTGTCGGCTTCCCTGGTCGCGGGGAAGTCATCCCAAGTCACCGCGAGGTGACGTCACGCAAACTGAGGTAACACGAAAATGGCAACCATCCACGAAATCACGGCCGAACGCCGTGCCGACCAGGGCAAAGGTGCGAGCCGCCGCCTGCGTCGTGCCGGCAAGGTTCCGGCCGTCATCTACGGTGCGGGTCAGGCCGCGGAAAACATCCAGTTCGATCATCTGAGGCTCTCGCTGGCCGCGAAGCACGACTGGTTCTCGTCCGCGATCCTCGACCTGCTGGTCGACGGCAACCGCCAGAAGGTGCTGCTGCGCGACGTGCAGAAGCATCCGGTCAAGCCGCAACTGCTGCACCTGGATTTCCTGCGCATCGACGAATCCAAGCCGGTCCGGGTGTACGTGACGATTCGCTTCCTCAACAAGGAAACATCGCCGGCCGCCAAGACCTCGGGTGTGGTGATCTCCCACAACATCACCGAAGTCCAAGTCTCGTGCCTGCCGAAGGATCTTCCCGAGTACATCGATCTCGATCTCGGCGAATTGGGACTGGGCGACGTGCTGCATCTGTCCGACCTGAAGCTTCCTGCCGGTGTCGAAATCCCCGAACTGAAACTCGGCAAGGAATACGACCATACCGTCGTATCCGCGCAGGCAGTTCGCGAGGAAGTCGAGGAAGCACCAGCCGAAGCGGCGGGTGCCGAAGGCGCGCCAGCTGCGGGCGCGGCCGCGCCTGCGGCGGGTGGCGAGGCGGCCAAGGCCGCGGCGCCGGCGGCGGGCGACAAGAAGCCGGCCGAGAAGAAGTAGGGAGCTCATGCTCCCACTCCCGTCGTCATTCCGGACGCCGCGCGAGCGGCGATCCGGAATCCATGTTTGGCGCGGGCCGGAAGGCGAGAAGATGGATGGACTCGCGCCATCCCTGGCGCTCGCCCTTCGGGCCGCCTGCGGCGTTCGCGTTTGCAATCCCGCAGACGCAGTCGGGTTCCGCCTTCGGCGGCCTCGGAATGACGAAGGTTCTTTCATCCGACTTCCCTATTGATGACTGGCATACGCCTCATAGCCGGTCTGGGCAATCCCGGGCCCGAATACCTGCGCAATCGCCACAATGCCGGCTTCTGGTTCGCTGACATGCTGGCGTCGGGTGAGAGCGTGCGCTTCGCGCCAGAAAAACGGGTGCATGGCGAGGCCTGTCGTGTCGCGATCGGCGGCGAGCAGGTGCGGGTGATCAAGCCCGATACATTCATGAACGAAAGCGGCCGCGCGGTGGTCGCGGCGCTCAACTACTGGAAACTTGCACCCGAAGAATTGCTGGTGGTGCACGACGATCTGGATTTGCCGCCCGGCACGGTGCGCCTGAAATTCGATGGCGGCCACGGTGGCCAGAACGGCATTCGCGACATCATGGCGCAGCTCGGGCACGGGCGGTTCCATCGCCTGCGCATCGGCATCGGCCATCCAGGCGATCGCGACCGCGTGACACCGTGGGTGCTCGGCAATCCTTCCGCGGCGGACGAGGACCTGATGCTGGATGCGATCACGCATGCGCTGCATGTGCTGCCGCTGGCCGTCGCGGGCGATTTCAACGAGGCGATGAAGCGGTTGCATACCCATACAACGGGAACGGGGAACGGGGAACGGGAAACATAAGCAGGCGCTGGGTTGCGCGTCTGCTCTTTGTCCCGCTTCTTCGTTCCTGTTCCCTGTTCCCGGAGCTCCAAATGGCCATCCAATGCGGCATCGTCGGTTTGCCCAACGTCGGCAAGTCCACGCTCTTCAATGCGTTGACGAAAGCGGGGATCGCCGCGGCGAACTTTCCGTTCTGCACCATCGATCCGAACGTCGGCGTGGTGCCGGTGCCCGATCCGCGCTTGCAGCAACTCGCGGACATCGTGCATCCGCAGAAGATCATCCCGGCGTCCGTGGAATTCGTGGACATCGCGGGACTCGTGGCGGGGGCGTCGCGAGGCGAGGGCCTCGGCAACAAGTTCCTTGCGCACATCCGCGAGGTCGATGCGATCGCGCACGTGGTGCGTTGCTTCGAGCACCCCGACATCGTGCACGTCGCCGGGAAGATCGACCCGCTCGCCGACATCGAAACCATCGACACCGAACTGGCGCTGGCCGATCTCGAATCGGTGGACAAGGCTTTGCAGCGCGTGGAAAAGGCCGCCAAGGCCAACGACAAGGAAGCCATGGCCAAGCGCCCGGTACTGGAAAAACTGCGCGCGGCATTGAATGAAGGCAACGCTGCGCGCTCGGTGGCGCTGGATGACGAGGAGCGCGCCGCGATCCACGACCTGTTCCTGCTGACGATGAAGCCGCTGATGTACGTGGCCAACGTGCGCGAGGATGGTTTCGAGAACAATCCGTACCTCGACGCGGTGCGCCGGCGCGCGGAAACCGAAGGCGCGATGGTGGTGCCGGTTTGTGCGGCAATCGAGGAAGAACTCGCGCAACTCGACGAAGCCGATCGCGGCGAATTTCTCGAATCGATGGGCCTGTCCGAGCCCGGACTTGATCGTGTGATTCGCGCGGCTTATACGCTGCTGGGCCTGCAGACCTATTTCACCGCGGGCGAGAAGGAAGTGCGCGCGTGGACGGTCAAGCGTGGCGCCACCGCGCCCCAAGCCGCGGGCGTGATCCACACCGATTTCGAGAAAGGCTTCATCCGTGCAGAAACTGTGTCCTTCGACGACTACACCAAGTACAAGGGCGAAGCCGGCGCGCGTGACGCGGGCCGGCTTCGGCTGGAAGGCAAGGAATACCGCGTGCAGGAAGGCGACGTCCTGCACTTCCGCTTTAACGTTTGATGCGATCGATCCCTGATCGCCGCTTCGCGGAAGGTGTCGTGGATTGCGGTACCCAGTGGTCCCGGGTACCAGAACGGCCTTCCCTGGCCTGACTTCCCACCAAAGCCCCCCGGATCGCCGCTTGGCATTTTCGCTCGCGACCTGCGATGGTTCGGCTCACATGCCGTTCTTGCCGCCGAACTTGATGCTCAAGTCCACGAAATACGCGCGCCCGACCGCGCTGAACCAGTTGCGCGAGTAGTACGGGTAGCTGGTCCAGGTGGTGTCGCGCGGTGGCCGTGAGTCGAACAGGTTGTCCACGACCAGCGACACATTGATGCCCGGCGTCACGCGGTAACCGAACGTTGCGTTGTAGAGGAAAGTCGGACCCATCCGCTGGGTGCCGTCGTAATTGGGGATGCCGCCGAGGCGCGAGCCGTACAACGTCGCGGTGAAATCGTGGAAGTTCCACGTCACGGAGGCGTTGGCCTTGGTGCGGGGAATCAGGTAGTAATAAATGTCGGTCATTTCGTTGTCGACTGGCAACTCGGGGCTCAACTGCGTGGTGTGCCGGATCACGTAGGTGGCGCCGAGATTGAAATCGAAGGTGCCCAGGCGTGCGGTGTTCAACCGGTAGTGCGTGTTGAAATCGACGCCCGAAGTCTCGTCGCTCGCGGCATTGATCGGCAGCACCAGCACCGAAGTGACCCCTTCCGGGTTGTAGGCGGCATTCGCCGGATTGCGCACCACCTGGCTCTCGATCAACTGGCAGAACGGCGAATTGCCATCGACAGGGTTGCCATTGGCGTCCCGCCCGAGACGGCAGTCCGCTTCGCGGCGCAGGATCGTGTCGCTGTCCTGGTATTCGACCTCGTTTTCGAGCTTGATCCGGTAGTAGTCGGCGCTGATGTCGAAGTTCGGCGTCGGCGCGAACACGAAACCGTAGGTGAAGGATTTGCTGGTTTCGTCCTTCAGCGTGGTGCTGCCGTGGCTGCGACCGTTGTAGTCGATGTCCCAGTCGGAGTCGTCGAAGCAGTCGTACCCCGGATCGGGATTCGCGACGCGGCAAAGGTAATAATCGGTGCCGCCAGAACTCGATCCGCTGAGGCCCGCATAAAGATAGGAAAGGTCCGGCGCGCGGAATCCGGTGGACAGCGAGCCGCGCAGCAACAGGCTCTGGAACGGGCGGTATTCGAGGCCGAGGGCATAGGTGAATTTGCCGGAATCGGTTTCGCCGTAGCTGTAGCGATCGTAGCGGCCCGCGGTAGTGACGGTGAGTTGCGAGAAAACGGGAACGCTGAATTCGTAGCCCACCGCCGCGTGGCTGCGCGATCCCACCGCGTCGGTGTTGTGCAGGCCGTAGTAACTTCCGTCAAGCGACAGTGGGTCGGCCTTCAGGCCGAAATACGAATTGCCGTATTCGGCGATGCCGGCGAATCCGACCGGACCCGCGGGCAGCCTGAAGAAATTGGTGTTGGTGACGGTGAGCGACCAATTTTCGGCGCGGCTTTGGTCGCGGTCGATCGAATCCTGGGTAATCGAACGGAATTGCGCCACTGTGAGCGGCGTGTACAGCCGGCTGGGCGGTGCGTAGTACATCTGGTAGCCGCTGTCCGGATCGATACCCAGCGAGGGGCCGAGATAGAGCGCCTGCGCATTGGCGGCGATCAGCGCCGGCCATTTCGATTCCAGCTTGTTCTGCGAGTGTTCGAAATTGGCTTCGTAGTTCCAGTCGCTGTCGCGACCGACTGTGCCCTTGACGCCGGTGTTGAGCGACAGGGTGTTGTTGATGTTGCGGATGAAGCCCGGCCTGAAGCCGCCGTTTTCCTCGATCGTGAAATAGCTGCGCCCCCATTCCTCGACCTGGCCGGTCGCGGTGTTGTAGAACGGAGTGTCGGCGCAGTCGCCGTTCAGCGGTTCGCAGTTGTACCACTGCAGCGGCGTGTTGTAGCTGTCCTGGTGCGAGGTGCCGGCCAGCACGTCCACGTAGAAATCGGTGTAGTCGTTGAAATGGAAAGTGGCCGTCGCGAACAGGTTGGCCATCTTGCGGCTGTTCTCCAGCGTGCCATAGCCGACGTCGGCGTAGCTGCCGCAGTAATAGCCGGGAATGTACGAATCCGTCACCGGGTCGTAGCCGTAGTCAGGCCGCGCAGCGTGGAAGATCGTGCCGCGATCGAGATATGACAACTTGCCACAGGTGGCGCTGCCCGGATCGAGGTAGTTGCCGTCCACGTCGGTGCGCACGAAATTGCGGCTGGCGATGATGTCCGAAGGATCGGCCGGACTGTCGAGACGGGAATCGGTGTAGCTGCGCTGGAACGCCCACAGTGGACGCTTGTCGACCAGTTCGAGCCCGAACACCGCATCGAACTTGCCTTTGGAAAAACCGGACGTGATGTCGAGCCGCTGCGACCCACCGCCGCCGTGCTGGGTGCCGCCCGCGCGATAGTCGAGCGTGGTGCCGTCCACCTTCTTCTTCAGGATGAAATTGATGACGCCGGACATCGCGTCCGAACCGTACACCGCCGACGCGCTGCCGGACAGGATTTCCACGCGTTCGATCAACGCCGTCGGGATGTTCGAAATGTCGGTGAAGTTGCTGTTGCCGCCGTACGATTGCGGGTAGTCGGCGATGCGCCGGCCGTTCACCAGCACCAGCGTGTGGTTGGGGCCGAGACCGCGCAGATCCACCGCCTGCGCGCCGGGCGAGAAACCATCGGTGTACTGGTTGTTGTCGAGCGCGCCGAGGTTTTGCGTCAGCGAGGTCATGAGGTCAGGGACGCTGGCGAAACCGCGTTGCTGAATGTCCTGCGCGGTGATCGCCACCACCGGCGCGGGGCCTTCGATCTGCGAGCGCGGAATGCGCGAGCCGGTCACCACGACTTCCTGCAGGGTCTTGGGCGGCGGCGCGGAGCTTTGCGTCGACGTGCTCGGCGGTGGTGCCGTCGGCGTGGCCGCATCCTTCACGATCACCACCGCGCCGGAAGCGTCCCGGCGTGCGTGGTAACCGGTGCCGGCGAGCAGGTCGGCCAGCGCCTGTTGCGCAGACAAGTCGCCGTGCACACCGCGGGTGTCGAGTCCCGCCAGCTGGTCCGCGCTATAGACGAACTGCACGCCGGTCTGGCGCGCCAGCGTATCCAGCGCAGTCACCAGATTGCCGGCGGGAATGTCGATCTGGGCGGTTTGCTGGGCCACGGCCCATGCGGGCAACGCGCAGGCGAGCGCCAAAAAACTGCGTGCGAACAGTTTGAACATATCCCCTCCCGGATGACGCCGCGACAGCGCCTTTCCACTCTAGACGAACCAGCGCGGTCGATCCCCCGCATCGCCGACGGAATTCAGCGGGCGGATTTCGCGGGCTTCTTGTGCGACAGCACGATGCGGTCACCGTGCTGCGTCGCCTCCACGGGGAAGACCTCCTGCATCAGCCGCACGAACGCCGCGCTGTTGTCGAGGCGGAAATTGCCGCCCACCCGCAGTGCATCCAGCGAGGGATCGGCGATCACGATCTTGCGGGCGTTGTAGCGATTGAATTCGCCGACGGCTTCGGCCAGTGGCGTGCCGTGGAACACCGCATAGCCGTCGCGCCAGCTCAGGCGTTCACGCGCTTCATCCAGTGGCACCTGCTGCACCAGCACGTCGGTGCCGTCGATCATCGCGATGCTGCCCGCCGGCAGCATCGTGCCGGCTTGCGCCGGATCGCTCGTGGATTGCAGGCGCACCAGTCCGCGCGTCACCACCACCCGCAGATTCCTGTCGTGCTCGCGACGAACGTCGAAACGCGTGCCCACGGCTGTGACGCGGTAACCCTCGACGTGCACCACGAACGGCCGCGCCGCATCGTGCGCGACGTCGAAGAATGCTTCGCCGCGCGCAAGATCAAGGTCCCGGTCGGAGCGCGAAAAAGCCATGCGCAGACCAGTATCGCTGCCCAGCGTGGCGGTCGATCCGTCGGGAAGCTGCACTACCTGCTGCGCGCCCAGCACCGTGTGCCACGCGCCGGTATCGACCCGCGTGTAATGGTTCCATGCAAAGCCTGCCACCACTGCGACGGCAAGCAGGCTCGCAGCCATGCTTGCGAAGAGCGGCCAGCGGCGGCGCCCGTGTTTGCGCATGGTACGACCGTGTCCGACCGGATGGCTGCCGTCGATCGGCGATGCGAAATAGGGGGAGTGCGCCCACTCGCCGCGCGCGGGGGCGGCCGTTTGGCTCCCACCGGCGGCGAACGCTTTCAGTCGTGCGGTTTCTTCCCATGCCGCTTCAAGGCGCAGGAACGCCACGCGATGCGCGACAGATTCCGCCAGCCATGCGTTCAGCGCGGTCTGTTGCCGGTCCGACCAGTCGCCGGCGTCGCGGCGCGCCAGCCACATCGAGGCGGTCCGTTCGATTTGGCGATGATCGGTGCTCATGTCGGTTTGCGAATCCGCGCCTGCTCGCTGTACGCATGGCCGGACGGCGCGCCGGCTTCGGCTCCTCCGTGGAAAAAATCCGCCATCATGCGCGAGCCTTTGGCGATGTGCTTCTCCACCGTTTTCTCACTGATACCCAGTCGCCGCGCGATTTCCTTTTGCGGCAGATCCTCCACCCGACGCAGCCAGACCACCTCGCGGCAACGCTCGGGCAGCCGGTCCAGCGCACGTGCCAGGCGTGTCAGCGCCTCGCGGCCGGCCAGCCAGCGCGCCGGTTCCAGCTCATCCTGCAAGACGTTCAACCGCTCCAGATCACCCACTGCCGTGATGGAAACGATGCGCTGGCGACGCACCCGATCGGCCATGAGGTTGCGCGCGGTCGCAAACAGGAATGACTTCGGCGAATCCGGTGGCTGCCGCATCGCGGCTTCGTACACGCGCACGTAGATTTCCTGCCGCAGGTCGCCGACCTCGTCGTGGTCGCGCCAGTTGCGGTGCAGGAAACGCATCAAGGCCTGTTCGTGCGCCAACACTTCGCGCGCGAACCACGTGTCGACCGGTTCTCCCATCGGCCGATCATGCGATGGGCGTGGCGCCTTGTCGAGTGCGTCGCGGATGGGGGATTGCGGACCGGGTTTCGTCCCGTTGAAGGTGCGCACGCGTGCGCTTCGGTTCGTCACGGGAGGGTGATGTGTCTGCAATTCGCCGGAAACGTTCATTCGCTTATTGGCTAACGGCCTGCCTCGTAGCCTGGGCATGCACATCGGTGGCCGCGCCGCCGCCAGCGAACGCCACGACCGAACTGCCCGCGTACGAATACTTCACGATCGGTGACGTTGCGGCCAAGACACCGGGCAAGACTTCACCCGGCCTGCTGCTGATGGGCGGCGGGCGCGAGATCGACGAAGCTTTCAAGTGGTTCGCCGCACAGGCCGGGCACGGCCACATCGTGATCCTGCGTGCATCGGGCGACGACGAATTGCAGAACTGGATCTATCGCGACATCGGCGGTGTTGCTTCGGTGCAGACGTTGATCTTCCATGCGCGCGCGCCGGCCAGCGATCCGCACGTGCTGGCGATCGTGAAGCACGCCGACGGAATCTTCATCGCGGGCGGCGACCAGGCCAATTACGTGCGGTTCTGGAAGGGCACGCCGCTCAATGATCTCGTGAATGCACACGTGCGCGCCGGCAAGCCGCTCGGCGGCACCAGCGCGGGGCTCGCGATCCTCGGTGAATGGGGCTATGGCGCCATGGATGGCGGCAGCATCACTTCGCCTGAAGCATTGCGTGATCCGGCGGGGCCGGCGGTGACGCTGGTCGGTGACTTCATCGACTTGTCGCGGCTTGCGCACACGATCACCGACACGCATTTCGCGCAGCGCGGTCGTCTGGGGCGGCTGCTCGCGTTCGTTGCGCGACTGGCAAAGGATCGCCACACCGCGGCCGTCACCGGTTTGGGCGTCGACCAGGACAGCGCGTTGCTGGTGGATGCGGACGGCAATGCGCGTTTCCTCAGCTGGCATCCGGATGGCCACGCCTGGATCGTGGTGCCGGAGCAATTGCGCGAAGTTGAGCGGGCTGATGGCCGCGACGCATTGGATGCTCTTCTGAAGGATCGAGTGACGGCCGGAAAACCCCTGAACCTCGATGGTTTTGCAGTGACCGGCATTGGCACGCGAAGCCAACTCAAGCTGCCGGATTTCGCAGTGAAGAATCCCGCATTCGAGAAGCACATCGACGTCGTCGACGGCGAGCAGGTCGAGCGCGCCGGCCATGCTTCACGCGCAGGTCCTGCCGATCAAAGTGGTGCACAACCCTGATTCAGCATTCCGGCCGTAGGGTTGAGTCGTCTCGCTGGGAGGAAGCTGTGCCGTGCGCCGGATAGTGTTCGTGCTGTGGGCGGCCATCGGAGTCGCGGGTTGTTCGGCGCAACCGGTGCAGAGTGCGGCCCGAGTTTCGCCGGATAGTTCTGCGGCGACGCCCGACGCACGGCGCCCGGCGATCTTCGCGGCACCGACTGGCGCTTCGTCGAAGTCGAAGGAACAGCGGTGCCAAACGACGTCGTCGCCACGCTGCGCCTGAGCGGAAGCCGCGCCTCGGGCAAGGCGGGCTGCAATTCATACGGGGCCTCGTGGCAGATGTCCACCGACGGCGGCACCCAGTTTGGCCAGATCATATCCACCAAGATGGCGTGTCTGGAACCGGCCGGTGTGATGCAAGTGGAACGCGGCGTGTTCGATGTGCTGCAACACGCGGTACGACTGCGCCGCCACGGCGACAATCTCGTATTGCTGGATGCGTCGGGCCAGCCGCTGGCGAAGCTGGCGCCCGCAGGCTCGCCATGAGCCTTATTGATAGGTAATCGTGTAGGTTGCAGTGGCGCTGACGTTGCCGCCGGCCACGGGGGTGCCGGTCTGGTAATAACGGGCATTGAGCGGGATGTTGAAGCTGCCTGCCGTCAGCGTTCCCGCCGGGATCGGCGTGTCGAAAGGTATCGGATTGGCGTTCGTGTCGAGGACTTGCACGCCCACGTTCTGCGCATATCCGCTGCCCGAAGTAGGCGCGATCACGCCGGTCGGACCTAAGGCCGGGCTGTTGGTTGTGAGGGTGATGGCGACGCCGGCTCCTGCGGTGGCCGAAGGGCAGTTCAGCTGCACGTTGAAGGGTTGCGTGCCGGTGGTGGAACCGACGCCTGTGAATGCCGAGGTGTACACCGTCGGCAACGTCACCACGGTTGGGTCGACAGCGGTCTTGCAGGTCGGCAGGACAAACGTCACACTCGAAGTAAGGAAGGTGGCGAGTGGATGCATGGCCGCCACCCACCGGGGAGTTGGGCAGTTACCGCCGTTGTTGTACTGCTCGCACGTGTCGTAAATCATCTGCCAGACGCCGAGTGGGCCGCTCAGGGTGCCGCCGCTTGCAACAGGGCCACTGACGACCAGCTGCAGTGCGTAGCCAGCATCGAGGCTGATGGCCGTTCCGCTGCCGTCGCCTATCGTTTCATTCGCATATGGCTGCAGGACGTGCGTCGAATCGGGATACAAAACCTGGTAAGAAAGCCATGGAATTCCCGTGGGGAAAAGCGTGCCGCTCACGGGCGTAATGCCCGCGGAGTTCGCGATACCGCTGCTGTTCGTTCCGGAGCAGTTCAATACCAGCGGATCGGGCGCGGTGACCGGCGCCGAAGTCCACAAGACAGTACCGACTGCCGTATCCGGGGACACCGTGATCGTGGCGGGCGGCGTGAAGCTGACCGTCGCTGCCGTTCCGCCGCTGTAGTAGCAATCTGCGCGTGCGCGACCTGCAAAGATGATCATGAACAAGCCCAGCAACAGCGTAGACCACGGCATCAAGTGCCGTGCGGGCCCGAACCTCACGGACCCCCGTGCGCGCATGGGCTGGAGTGGGTGCTGCGAGACGACAGTGTCTGTGTGCCAGATCATGTTCCGCTTCCCTTCGCTGCTTGCGAGGCAAGGGATTCGTCGCTGCAGGTGGCGTGGATCTCAGTGTAACCGCCCGTCGCTTTTGCCTTTGCGGGCAGCATGTACGGAAACGTGCACGCGTGTTGCGTATCGTGTTGGTCTTGCCAGCGCAGGCTGAGAAGCCCCTGCCTGTCGACGCCGCGCAGCAAGGCCATGCCGCCCTGACCGACCACGCCCAACGGATTGCCCTTGGCGTCGACCACTTCGGCGCCGAACGGTGCCGGCTTGCCATTGGATGTGTGGATGCGCACGATCAGCGCGCGCCCTTGCTCGCTCTTGAAGTCCACCATCACCACCGCACCCGCATAGGGCGCGACCTGCGCACTCGTGGCGTCGAGTTGCACGTTCAGGGGCAAGCCTTTGGGATCGACCTGGATGGTGTCGAGTTGGTACGGCATCAGGTACGGCACCAGCGCATAACCGAAGCGGTCGACGCGCACGCCCGGCGCGTTGGTGATGTGCGCGCCGTCGGCGCCGGGTACGTGCACCAGTGCGACCGTGTCGCCCATCGGCTGGCCGAAGGTGACGCCGCCCTTGTGCGCCACGATCGCGCCGCTGACGCTCGCCGATTGCTGCGAGTAGCCGTCGCCCTTGCCGACGCTGGCGTTGAACACCACATACGGGCTGCGATAGCCGGCGTTCACGCTCACCGCCGCGCCGCCGCTTGCGTCGCCGCGGGAGGCGGTTGCACCATAGGTGAACTGGTTCCACTGTCCCGCCGAACCGTTGAGCATGACCTGTTCCTGGCTGCCGAGTTCGTCGCTGTGGCTCAGGTTGACCGACGCGTTCGGCGCGTGTGCGCTGTCGCCCAGAGGCAGGCTGGCGTTCAAGAAGAACTGGTTGTCGTAGCCGCCGAATACCAGTCGCGAGCGGGTCGCGGAAACGCCCCACGACAAACGACGGAAGTGGTCGTTGTAACCGATCTGGAATTGGGTATCGCGGCCGTTGCGGTTCCAGTAATCATTGACGGAGGCATTGGCGTACAGCGAACCGCTTTGGCCGAGCCGTTGGCTCAACGTCAGCGTGAAGCGGTTGCGTTGTTGTAGCAGGCCGTGCGCGGGGAAAGCGTCGTTCGCGTTGTACACGCTGCCCGCAAGGGCCGCGCGCTGGGCGGGCGTCAGCAGGCTTTCGAGCGGCACGCCATCGACCGTCGGCGTGTTGCCCGGCACGTATTGCAGCGCATCGAGTCCGCGACGCGCGTAGTCGCGGGCGGATTCCGCATCCAGCAGACTCAGGAATCCGCTGGTGGAATAACGATAGGCCGCCACCGTCAGCGAAGTATCGGTATCGGGAAGAATCTTGCTGTAGGTGATGCGGAAACTCTGGCCGTTGTGCGTGCCGTAACGCGGAATGCTGGCGTGCGCCTGCGTGATGTCCAGCGCCACCGCGCCGAGCCGCGTGTTGAACGCGCCGCCGACCAGCACGGCCGCATAGCCGGCCGAACCCTGCACGCCGGCATAGCCGGTGAACACGTTGTCGAAACCGTGTTGCGCCGAGGCCTGGATCACGCCCGGCCTGTCCTGCATGATGTCGCTGCGAAGCTGTCCAGCGGCCACGTCGAAGCGGGTGACGCCGGGGCGCAGCAATTGCGCCACCGATGCAAACGGCACCGAGAAGCTGTGTTGGCGACCATCGGCTTCGGTCACCGTCACCACCAGATCACCGCCATAACCGGTGGGGTAAAGATCGCGGATTACGAACGGGCCTGGTGCGACGGTGGTTTCGTAAAGCTGGACGCCGTTCTGGCGAATCGTGACCTTGGCATTGGTATCGGCAACGCCGCGCACCACCGGTGCGTAGCCGCGCAGCGATTGCGGCAGCATCTGGTCGTCGGTGGCGAACTGCACGCCGCGCAACCCGAAGCTGTCGAACACCGCGCCGTCGGTGAAGCTGTCGCCCACGGTTATTTTCGCGCGCATCGAGGGCAGGGCGCGCTGCGCGTACGCGTCGATGTTATGCCAATGTCGCTGGCCGGGTTGTCCCGCCACGCCGGAATTCCAGGTTACGGTGCTGTCCTGGCGCAGTTGCCACAAGCCGACGTTGAGCCCTGCACGCAAGCCGAGGTACGTGCTGGTCTGGCCCTCGCCCGCACTGGTGGCGTGATAGGTGTTGAAGTTGTAATTCAAAAGGAACGCCGGCACGCCGGCATCCCACGACGCCGGATTGACGTAGCCACGTGGCATCTGGCTCATGTAGGCCTGCGGAATGCTGGCATCCACCCGCAGGTCGGGCAGGTCGAGCGTCAATGCCGCGCCGGGAATCAGCTCGGAAAGCTGCACGCAGGCGCCGGGCGATTTCAGGCGGGCGGCGGCGTCGGCATGGGAATTCGCAAGCGCAAGCCCCATCCGGTTCAGAAGATCTTCGGTGACGCATGGCAGGGCACTGGCATTCGGCGCGGGTGCCGCAAAGCGCACGTCCAGCCGGCCGATCCAGTTGCGGTTGACATAGACATCGAGGTTGTAGATGCCCGGCAGCACCGGGTTGCCGTGTTCGAATCGGGCGATGTCCGCAGTGTTCTTGCCGCCGCCCGGCAGCATGCTGCGATCGAATTCAGCGAAGCCGTCGGCATCGGCGGCGGTACCATTTGCGGCTGCGGCGCTTGCCCATGGGCTCCAGACGGACGCTGCCAGCGCGGCACCACAGGCAACGACCAGCGCGGCGTACTTCAGCGCCGGAGCGGACCCGCCGCCGGGGCGCCGATGCTTCATTGCGAGATGCTGCCTTTGTGCGCGTCGCCCGCGCCGTAGTCATTGATCGTCGTGAAAGCGATGGGCGTCCCGGCATCCGGCGCATGCGCCTCGCCCTTCAGCGGCAGGCGTCGATTCCCGAAAGGCGCGACCATGCCTTCGGCCCCGGCGACCGGCTTGGTGGCGCTTCCGAACGAAAGCTTGCTGATGGTGATGTAGTAGGGCGTCGGGTTGTGCACTTCCAGCGCTGCGCCTTCGCCATCGGAGGTAGCCTTGAACGTCAGCCGGTCAGGCGCCTTCAGCGGATCGCCCGGCAGATTGGCGGGACGGTAGAAAAGCTTGAGCCGCGAACGGATCGCGAACTGCAGGGTGTTCCTGTCTGCTGCCTCGCCGCTGGGCTTGGGCGGGATCTCCAGCACATTCAGCCAGAACAGCGATTCACGATCCGTCGGCAGGGGCTTCGCGCCCGCGACGTACAGGATGCGCAGGCTCTGGTCCTTGTTCGCCTCCATCCGGAACAGCGGCGGCGTGATCAGGAATGGTGTGTTCGCGGTATCGGGCGTCGACTGGACGTCGCCGTCATCGATCCAGGCCTCGACCAGCGCCGGGTGAGCGGCGCTATTCGATAGCCGCACCGTGACTTCGCCCTGGCTGGCGGGAAACACCACGCGCGTACCGCCGATCACGACGCTCGCATGGGCGCCGGGGGCGAGCAGGCAAAGTGCAAGCAGCACCGCGCAAGCGGCGGCAAGGAAGTGCCTCATGGGCGATGCTCCGTGTGCGACAAGCGACGCGAAGAAATCATTCGCTGTTCCGCCACGGCACAAACACCGCGGCGGAACATGGCGGCTTGCGGCTTACTGGTAGATCATCGTGAACTGGACGCTGGTATTCACCGCGCCAGCCGTGGTGGCGGCCGCCGTGGCGTAGTACTGCGCGGAGTAGCTCAGCGTCGCACTGCCGGAGGTGAAGCCGACGGACGACGAGTTCTGCGCCGCTGCAGTGCCCTTACTGAGATCCATCGCCACGCTGCTGGAGTTCAGCAATTGCACGTCGACATTGGAACCGCTGCCGTTCTTCAGGCGGCCGCCGGAGGCGCTGAGGTTGCTGCCGGCGTTCCAGAGGGTCTGGGCACTGGTGAAGCTGGGATCGCAGCCGGTGAGGGCAATCGTGAACGGCGTGCTGCCGGTCACGCTGCCCGCGCCCCCGAAATCGGTGGTGTAAACGGTCGGCAGGGTCACGGCGCCGGTCGCCGCGCCGCCGGCCGCAGAGGCCGAGCCGCCGGTCACGGTGATCACGCAAGAGTTGGCGACCACGCGGCCGTTGAAGTTGATGGTGCCGGAAGGGCTGGTGACCGCGTGCGCGGCCGGGGCAAGGGTCAAGGCGCCGCAAGCGATGGCCAGGGCACTGGCCAGCACGGTGATCTTCAGGTTCATCGGTTGTCTCCCCCCAACGTAGTTGAAATGGCTTGATCCCGGTCCCACACCGGGGTTCGGTCACCGCCAGTGCAAGATGCGTGCCATCCAGCACGTCCGCAAACGCGCGCGATCTGTGACGTGCCTCCCGAAACCACTGCGACAGAAAGTGAACGGATATGGCGGCTTGGTGTGGGTTCTGCTACGTCCTTGCCGCAGTTCGGGTGGGCGCCGCGGCAACCGCCAAACTCGGCGATAAGGCGACCGGCGCGCCACGATCTGGATCAAATGCGGGCAGCGCCGCAGGGAGACGGTTGACTTGCAGCCGCCAAGCCGCAAAAATACGCAGTCTTTGTGATGCAAAAAGCCGAAACCCGGGTGTCATCGAACATCGCCGGGTTCTTGGTGTCGGTGCTGGTGCTTGGAACGCGACGCGAAGCGGCGCAGTCGAAGGGCGATGGGAAGCGAGCTCGGAGTAACCCATCTTCCGGATGGAACTACAGGCGACGTACGACAACTAAAGAAATTTTCGGAGGGATACCCAAGCGGCCAACGGGGGCAGACTGTAAATCTGCTGGCTTACGCCTTCGGTGGTTCGAATCCACCTCCCTCCACCACTTTCGGAGCGCGGTGTAATCCACCTCCACCAGCTTCATGCAACGGAGCCAAGGCTCCGCCAGAGAACACCGCCGATGCGGGAGTAGTTCAATGGTAGAACCTCAGCCTTCCAAGCTGATGGTGCGGGTTCGATTCCCGTCTCCCGCTCCATTGAATGAGTTCCGCACACGCCAACAGCTTTGCTCACATAGCTCAGTCGGTAGAGCACTTCCTTGGTAAGGAAGAGGTCACAGGTTCGATTCCTGTTGTGAGCACCACCCCGCGGTTCGCCGCTGTCAGATCAACGCAAAGTTCCTGTCGAGGATTGAGTCATGTCCAAAGAGAAATTCGAGCGCAAGAAGCCGCACGTGAACGTGGGGACGATAGGTCACGTGGACCACGGCAAGACGACGCTGACGGCGGCGCTGACGAAGGTGGGTGCTGAGCGTTTTGGTGGG
>Ga0207695_10003004_pt1 | contig 24248 bp, 21 predicted proteins | sample KBSC54metaG_FD_184354 | JGI IMG/M metagenome (GOLD analysis project Ga0207695, IMG submission 184354) | Corn rhizosphere microbial communities from Kellogg Biological Station, Michigan, USA - KBS C5-4 metaG (SPAdes) (version 2) | ecosystem: Host-associated > Plants > Roots > Rhizosphere > Soil...
CGGCTCGCTGTTCGTGCTCACCCCGCCGATCACCGTCGCGGCGAACACCTTGAAGATCAGGCCGGTGCCCACGCTGCTCGAGGCCGCGCCGAGGCGCCCGGTGTAGAGCATCCCGGCGAAGGCGGCGAGCATCGAGCCGATGATCAGGACGATCCAGACCGTGCGCTCCACCCGGATGCCGGCCGCCTTGGCGGCGCCGGGGTTGCCGCCGATCGCGTAAACGGCGCGGCCGTGACGGTACCAGCCGAGCAGCGCTATGCCGATGACGAACAGGAGTCCGCAGATCCAGACCGACGCCGGCTGGCCGGCCCATTCGGTGTGGCCGAGGTAGCTGAAGGAGGAGGGGACGGTGGTGATGGTCTGGCCGCCGTCGACGACGATCACCAGGCCGTGCAGCATCGTCAGCATCCCGAGGGTGACCACGAAGCCGTTCAGGTTCATCTTCAGGATCAGGAACCCGTTGAGCGCCCCGATCACGGCACCCACCAGCAGGCACGCCGGGATGGCGAGCCATTCGGAGCCCAGGCCCAGGCCGTTGAAGCGGTTCCCGGACGTGGGCAGCACCAGCCACAGCGCGATCACCGGGGCCAGCGTCACCGTCGACTCCAGCGACAGGTCCATGCGGCCGCTGATCAGGATCACCGCTTCGGCCAGGACCAGCACGCTGAGCTCGGTCGACTGCTGGAGCATGCCCAGGAAGTTGTCCGTGGTCAGGAAGTCCGGGGACTCGATGAAGCCGATCAGGATCAGCAGCGCCATCGCCGGCAGCAGCGAGAACTCGCGGACCCAGCGGCTGCTGGGGACCCTGAAGCGCGCCGACCGTTCGGCCGAGGCGGCCTCGGCGGCGTCGGACATCGTCGTGGCCTCACTCATGGCCGGACCCTTCCATCTCGTTCAGCCCTTCGATAGCGGCGATGAGGTCGTTGTCGCCCCAGCCGGCCGGGAACTCGGCGACGACCGCGCCCTTGAACATCACCAGCACCCGGTGCGCGATCCGCAGGTCGTCCAGCTCGTCGGAGACCAGCAGCGCGCCGCAGCCCTCGTCGGCGGCCTGGCGGACCGTGCCCAGCAGGGACTCCTTCGACTTCACGTCCACGCCGGCGGTCGGCCGGATCAGCACCAGCGCCTTCGGCGAGTTCGCCAGCGCGCGGCCCATCACCACCTTCTGCTGGTTGCCGCCGGACAGCGCGCCGACCGGCTGGTCGGGCCCCTCGGCCTTGACGTCCAGGCGTTCCATCAGGGCGCTGCCGGTCCGCCGCAGCGAGTCGCCGGTGAAGAACCCGTGGCGGCCCAGGCGGTCCATCGCGGTGAGCGTGATGTTCTCGGCGATCGGCCGCATGGGGACCACGCCTTGGGCGTGCCGGTCTTCCGGGACGAAGCCGAGTCCGGCGTGCAGCGCGTCCGGCACGCTTCCGGTGCGGACCGTCCGGCCGGCGACCGCCACGGTCCCGGCGCTCGGCCGGTGCAGTCCGGCGACCGTCTCGCCGAGCGACACGGCGCCGGAGCCGCCCGCGCCGGCCAGGCCGACGATCTCGCCCTCGCCGACCGTGACCGAGAAGTCCTCGAAGACGCCGGGCAGCGTCAGGGCCTTGATGTCCAGGGCCGGGGTCGACGTCTCGGCCGGCGGTGAGTACGCCGCGACCTCGAACCGCGCCCGCTCCGAGCGGTCCTCGCCGGTCATCGCCTCGATCAGGGCCTCCTTGTCCAGACCGGCGACCGGCGCGGTGAGGATGTGCCGCGCGTCGCGGTAGACCGTGACCGTCTGGCAGACCTCGTACACCTCGGCCAGGTGGTGCGAGATGAACAGGAACGCCACGCCCGATTCCTGAAGCCGGCGCAGCCGGTCGAACAGCCCGGCGATCTTGGCCGCGTCGAGCTGCGCGGTCGGCTCGTCCAGAATGATGAACTTCGCCCCGAACGACAGCGCGCGGGCGATCTCCAGCACCTGCCGCTGGTCCACGGCCAGCGTGGCGGCGGCCGCGGCCGGGTCCACGTCGATCTCGTACTCGGCCAGCAGGCCGGCGGCCCGGGTCCGCAGGGCCTTCCAGCTGATCCGCCGAAGTCCGTCGGCCTGCCGGTTCAGGAACAGGTTCTCGGCGACCGACAGCGTGGGGATGATCGTCGATTTCTGATACACGCAGGCAACGCGGGCCTGCCACGCCGCGCGGTCGGACACCGGCGGCGCGCCCTGGCCGTCGAACAGGATCCGTCCGGTGTCCGGCCGGGCCAGCCCGGTCAGCAGCGACACCAGCGTGGACTTGCCCGCGCCGTTGCGCCCGACCAGCGCGTGCGCCTCCCCGGGCTCGACGGAGATGCCGACGTCGATCAGGGCGCGGGTGGCGCCGAAGCTCTTGGACACGGCTTGCGCCGTGGCGACGGGGCGGCCGGTGGCACCGGCCGCCCTCAGGTCGTGCGTCGTCATCGGCGGATCACTTGCCCACCTGGTTGCCCCACAGCGACGGGTCGCCGACGTTCTCCGACGTCACCAGCGGCGCCGGCAGCTGGTCCTCCAGCCCGTTGGGCAGCGAGATGATCGTCGAGCCGTGGTCGGTCGGGCCGGGCTGGAAGGTCTTGCCCTCGGCGGCGGCCTGCGCGTAGAAGAGGCCGTACTTGGCGTACAGGTCCGCCGGCTGGGAGACGGTCGCGTCGATCTGGCCGGCCTTGATGGCCTGGAACTCCGCCGGGATGCCGTCGTTGGAGATGATGAAGATGTGCTTGGGGTCGGTCGGCGGCACCAGCAGGTTCTTCTGCTGGAGCAGGGACAGGGTCGGTGCCAGGAACACGCCGCCGGCCTGCATGTAGATGCCGTTGATCGTGCCGGCGTTCAGCGCGTCCTGCAGCTTCGAGGCGGCGACGTCCCCGGCCCAGTTCGTGGCCTCGGCCTCGACCTTGATGTTCGGGTAGTTCTTGGTCATGCAGTCGCCGAAGGCCTGCGAGCGGTCGCGGCCGTTGATGGAGGTCAGGTCGCCCTCGAACTCCACGACGGTGCCGGTGCCCTTGAGCTTGTCGCCGAGGAACTGGCAGGCCTTGGTGCCGTACGCCTTGTTGTCGGCGCGCACGACCATGTAGACCTTGCCCTTGTCCGGGCGGGTGTCGACGCTGACCACCGGGATGTTCTTGCTCGCCAGGTCCTCCAGGGTGCTGGCGATCGCGCCGGTGTCCTGCGGGGCCATCAGGATGACCTTGGCGCCCTGGCCCTCCAGGGCCGTGACGTTGGCGATCAGCGCGTCGATCTTGTTGTTGGAGTTCGTCGCGGGCAGCGCGTTCATCTTGCCGGAGCTGACATCGGCGTTGACGTACTTGGCGTAGCTGTTCCAGAAGTCGGAGTCCGACCTCGGGAAGTCGATGCCTATCTTCTTGCCGCCGGAGCCGGACTTGGAGCTGCCTCGTCCACAGGCGGCTGCGCTCAGTCCGAGCGCCACGACGGCCGTCAGGGCCAGAACTGTTCTCGACGTACGGTGCAGCCTCATGTGCCGTCCTCGCTGGTGAGGGTGTGCGGTGGTTGCGGGGGGAGTGTGCGGGAAACGCGTGTGCTCTGTATCACGTGCCGATTGAGTCATCCGATGTATAGCCGTCGGAACCAGGGCTGTAAAGGCCGTGGAATGCAATCGTTACGTCCGTTTGCTAGATCCACTCCGGGAATCGCCAGGCCGAACCAGGTCCGAGAGATGAGAACGATCTTGATTCCCTTGACGATAGATCCGATGTTTGCCTAGAGTCCCGGAGCGTGAGACTCCTCCGCTTGGGCGAGCCCGGCCGTGAGCGCCCCGTGCTGCTCGCCGCCGACGGCCGCCACTTCGACCTGACCGGTGTCATCGGCGACCTGGACCGCGCGTTCTGGGTGGAGCGGGGGGCGGACGCGGTCCGTGCCGCCGCCGAGGCCGGCACCCTGCCCGAGATCCCGGCCGGCGAGGTGGCCGGGCTGCGCGTCGGCGCGGCGGTCGCCAGGCCCGGCAAGGTGGTGTGCATCGGGCTGAACTACCGCGACCACGCCGAGGAGACCGGCGCGGCGCCACCGCCGCGGCCGGTGGTGTTCATGAAGGACCCTTATACGGTCGTCGGCCCGAACGACGACATCCTCATCCCGCGCGGCTCGGTGAAGACCGACTGGGAGGTGGAGCTGGCCGTTATCATCGGCGAGCGGGCCCGCTACCTGGACTCGCACGAGGCCGCGCTCGGCGTGATCGGCGGCTTCGCGGTCAGCAACGACGTCTCCGAGCGCGAGTTCCAGCTGGAGCGCTCCGGCCAGTGGGACCTCGGCAAGTCCTGCGAGACCTTCAACCCGCTGGGGCCGTGGCTGGTGACCGCCGACGAGGCCGGCGACTTCCAGAAGCTGGGCCTGCGCCTGTCGGTCAACGGCGAGCAGCGGCAGAACGGCAACACCGAGAACATGATCTTCGGGGTGGCCGAGGTGATCCACTACCTGTCGCAGCACATGGTGCTGGAGCCCGGCGACGTCATCAACACCGGGACGCCGGCCGGCGTGGCGCTCGGCATGGCCGACCATCCCTACCTGCGCGCGGGTGACGTGGTCGAGCTGGAGATCGACGGGCTGGGGTCGCAGCGCTCGAATCTGGTCCGGGCATGAGCCGGATCGTCGGGTTCGAGACCTTCGACGTCCGGTTCCCCACCTCGCGGGAGCTCGACGGCTCCGACGCGATGAACCCGGACCCCGACTACTCCGCCGCCTATCTGATCCTGCGCACCGACGCCGAGGACGGCCTGGCCGGCCACGGGTTCACGTTCACCATCGGCCGCGGCAACGACGTGCAGGTCGCGGCGATCGAGGCGCTGCGGGAGCACGTCGTGGGGCGCGACGTCGAGGAGGTCTGCGCGGACCCCGGCATCGTCAACCGGGCCCTGATCGGCGACAGCCAGCTGCGCTGGCTGGGCCCCGAGAAGGGCGTCATGCACATGGCGATAGGCGCGGTCGTCAACGCGGTCTGGGACCTGGCGGCCAAGCGCGCCGGCGTGCCGCTGTGGAAGCTGCTGGCCGACGCCGATCCGCAATGGCTGGTCTCGCAGGTCGACTTCCGGTACCTCACCGACGCTCTGACCGCCGAGGAGGCGCTGGAGCTGCTGCGGCGGGGCAAGGACGGCGCGGCCGAGCGGGAGACATCGCTGCGCGCCGAAGGCTATCCCGCCTACACGACCTCACCGGGCTGGCTCGGCTACTCCGACGAGAAGCTGACCCGGCTGGCGCACGAGGCGGTCGCGGCCGGCTTCCGGCAGATCAAGCTGAAGGTCGGCGCCGACCTGGCCGACGACGTGCGCCGCTGCCGGGCCGCGCGCGCCGCGGTCGGTCCGGATGTGCGGCTGGCGATCGACGCCAACCAGCGCTGGAACGTCGGCGAGGCGATCGAGTGGGTCAAGGCGCTGGCCGAGTTCGACGTGTACTGGATCGAGGAGCCCACCTCGCCGGACGACGTCCTCGGGCACGCCGCGATCCGGGCCGCCGTGGCGCCGGTGAAGGTGGCGACCGGGGAGCACGTGCAGAACCGGATCGTGTTCAAGCAGCTGCTGCAGGCCGGGGCGCTCGACTTCGTCCAGCTGGACGCGGCGCGCGTCGGCGGGGTCAACGAGAACCTGGCGATCCTGCTGCTGGCGGCCAAGTTCGGGGTGCCGGTCTGCCCGCACGCCGGCGGCGTCGGCCTGTGCGAGCTGGTGCAGCACCTGTCGATGTTCGACTTCGTGGCGCTGTCGGGCTCGCGCGAGGACCGGGTGGTGGAGTACGTCGACCACTTGCACGAGCACTTCGTGACGCCGACGGTGGTCGTCGACGGGGCGTATCAGGCCCCGACGGTGCCGGGCTTCTGCGCCGAGATGTTCCCGGCGACGCTGGAGGCGTATGCGTTCCCCGACGGCTCGTTCTGGCGCGCGGACCGAGGAGAGGTGTGAGGCGGACATGCGGGACATGCGGGACTTCGAAGGGCTGAAGGCGGTCGTCACCGGCGGCGGCTCGGGCATCGGCGCGGCCACCGCGCGGCTGCTGGCCAATCGCGGGGCGGCGGTGGCGGTGCTGGATCTGGATCCGGAAGCCGCGGTCTCGGCCGGGCTGCACGGGTTCAAGGCGGACGTCTCCGACGACGCCTCGGTGCGCGCGGCGGTCGCCTCGGCCCTGGACACGCTCGGCGGCCTCGACGTGCTGGTGAACAACGCCGGCATCGGCGCGGCGGGCACGGTCGAGGACAACCCCGACGAGCAGTGGATGAAGGTCTACGACGTCAACGTGGTCGGCATGGTGCGCGTGACCCGCGCCTGCCTGCCGGCGTTGCGCCGGTCGCAGCACGCCGCGATCGTGAACACCTGCTCGATCGCCGCGACGGCGGGCCTGCCGCAGCGCGCGCTCTACTCGGCGACCAAGGGCGCGGTGCTGTCGCTGACCCTGGCGATGGCCGCGGACCACGTTCGCGAGGGCATCCGGGTGAACTGCGTGAACCCGGGCACCGCCGACACGCCGTGGGTCGGCCGCCTGCTCGACGCCGCCGACGACCCCGAGGCCGAGCGCGCGGCGCTGGAGGCGCGCCAGCCGATGGGGCGCCTGGTGTCGGCGGACGAGGTCGCGGCGGCGATCGCTTACCTGGCCTCGCCGACGGCCGCGTCGGTCACCGGGACGGCACTCGCCGTGGACGGCGGAATGGCCGGGTTGCGCTTGCGCCCCGTGGGACAGTGACCCCATGCCAAACACCATCGGCCACGGTGTCGAGCTCACCGACCTGGCCTTCGGCGCCGCGGCCCTGGGCAACCTGTTCACAGCCGTCACGGACGGACAGGCCCGGGCGACGATCGACGCCGCCTGGGATGCGGGCATCCGAGCGTTCGACACCGCGCCGCATTACGGGCTCGGCTTGTCGGAGCAGCGGCTCGGCGCGGCTCTGCGGGAGCGTCCGCGGGACGAGTTCGCGTTGTCCACGAAGGTCGGGCGGATTCTGGAGCCGGTGGCCGATCCGGTCGGCGACGACCCCGACGGGTTCGCGGTGCCGGCGGCGTTCCGGCGGGTGTGGGACTTCTCCGGCGACGGTGTGCGGCGCTCGATCGAGACGAGCCTTGAGCGCCTCGGTCTGGACCGCGTCGACACCGTCCTGATCCACGATCCCGATCTGCACGCGGACCAGGCGATCGGCGAGGCTTTCCCGGCCTTGGCGAAGCTGCGGGAGGAGGGTGTGGTCCGCGCGGTCGGGGTCGGCATGAACCAGACCGAGGTGCCGCTGCGGTTCCTGCGCGAGACCGATGTCGACGTCGTCCTGCTCGCCGGCCGGTACACGCTGCTGGAACGTGCCGGTACGGAGCTGCTGGACGAAGCGGCCGCGCGCGGTGTGGGCGTCGTGATCGGAGGCGTGTTCAACTCCGGGCTGCTGGTGGATCCGAAGCCCGGCTCGACGTACAACTACCGGGCCGTACCGCCCGAGATCCTGAACGAGGCGTTGCGCCTCAAGGACATCTGCGAGCGGCACGGCGTCCCGCTGCGCGCCGCGGCGCTCCAGTTCCCCCAACGGCACCCGGCGGTGAAGTCGGTGCTGATCGGTTCACGATCGCCGGGAGAGGTGAAAGACTGCGTCGACATGGCTCGGCTGCCGATCCCCGACGCGTTGTGGACAGAGGTCTGAGATGCGCATCGCTCTGTTCATCGCCTGCTACAACGACGCGCTCTTCCCCGATACCGGCAAGGCCGTCACCGCCGTGCTGGAGCGGCTCGGCCACACCGTCGAGTTCCCGATGGAGCAGACGTGCTGCGGCCAGATGCACTACAACACCGGGTATCGGCGCGAGGCCGATTCGCTGGTCGGGGCGTTCAACCACGCCTTCCGCGGCTACGACGCCATCGTGACGCCCTCCGGCTCCTGCGGCGGCCACGTCCGGCACCACCACAAGACCGAGACGGCGCCGGACGTCTACGAGTTCTCGGAGTTCCTCGTGGACGTCCTGAAGGTGACCGACGTCGGTGCGTACTACCCGCACCGCGTCACCTACCACCCGACCTGCCACAGCCTGCGGATGCTGCGCGTCGGCGACAAGCCGTTGCAGCTGTTGCGCGCTGTCGAGGGGATCGAGCTGGTCGAGCTGCCGGAGGCCGAATCGTGTTGCGGGTTCGGCGGGACGTTCGCGATGAAGAACTCTGAGACCTCGGTGGCCATGCTGCAGGACAAGATGGGCAACGTCCGCAAGACCGGCGCGCAGACGCTCTGCGCGTCCGACAACTCGTGCCTGATGCACATCGGCGGCGGGTTGGGGCGGATCGATTCCGGGGTCAGAACCCTGCATCTGGCCGAGATTCTGGCGGCGACGCGATGAGCGGCGAGCAGGTGAACGTGGTTTGGCTGGGCTCACCGACGTTCCCGAAGGCAGCCCACGAGGCGCTGCAGGACACGCAACTGCGCGGAAACCTTAAGCACGCGACCACCACCATCCGCGACAAGCGACTGCGAGCCGTTGCAGAGCTTGACGACTGGGAGACGCTGCGCCTCGCCGGCTCGCAGATCAAGGACCGCGTGATGCGGCACCTCGACGAGTACCTGCTCCAGTTGGAGGCCTCGGTCACCGCGGCCGGCGGCGTCGTGCACTGGGCCGAGGACGCCCGCGAGGCCAACCGGATCGTCGCCGAACTGGTGCGGGCCAAGGGCGCGACCGAGGTCGTGAAGATCAAGTCCATGGCCACCCAGGAGATCGGGCTCAACGAGGCGCTCGACGAGGAGGGGATCGAGGCCACCGAGACCGACCTCGCCGAGCTGATCGTGCAGCTCAACGACGACCGGCCCTCGCACATCCTGGTCCCGGCGATCCACCGCAACCGCACCGAGATCCGCGACATCTTCCGGCGCGAGATGGGCAAGCACGGCGTCCCGGCGCCGCAGGACCTCACCGACGAGCCGCGCGTGCTGGCCGAGGCGGCGCGCGTGCACCTGAGGGAGAAGTTTCTGCGCGCGACGGTGGCGATCTCCGGGGCCAACTTCGCCTGCGCGGACACCGGAACCGTCGGGGTCGTGGAGTCCGAGGGCAACGGCCGGATGTGCTTGACGCTGCCGGAGACGCTGATCACGGTGATGGGACTTGAGAAAGTCCTCCCGTCGTTCAGCGATCTGGAAGTGTTCCTGCAACTGCTGCCGAGGTCCTCGACCGCAGAGCGGATGAACCCTTATACGTCACTGTGGACCGGCGTTACACCGGGAGACGGGCCGCAAGAGTTTCATCTCATTTTGCTGGACAACGGCCGGACGAAGACCTTGGCGGACACTGAAGGCCGCTCGGCGTTGCACTGCATCCGGTGCTCGGCGTGCTTGAACGTCTGCCCGGTGTACGAACGGACCGGCGGCAGGTCGTACGGCTCGGTGTACCCGGGGCCGATCGGGGCGGTGCTGACGCCGCAGCTGGTCGGGGTCGGGACGTCGGAGCACGCCGATTCGCTGCCCTTCGCCTCGACGCTCTGCGGTGCTTGTTACGACGCCTGCCCGGTGCGGATCGACATCCCGGAGATGCTCGTGCACCTGCGGGCGAAGGTCGTGGACTCGCATCGGGGCGGGGTGCCGAAGCCGGAAGCGCTGGCGATGAAGGGTGCTCAGGTGGTGTTCGGCTCGCCGCGACGGCTCGCGATGGCCGAGCGGCTCGGGGCGGTCGGCGGCCGGATCATCGGGATCGGTGGCGGACGGTGGCTTCCGGGGCCGGCGAAGAAGTGGACGGGAGCGCGGGACGTGCCGGTGCCGGCCAAGGAATCGTTCCGGACCTGGTGGCGGAAGGCGGGCCGGGGATGAGCGAGGCCAAGGACAGGATCCTGGCCCGGGTCCGTTCGGCGTTGCGCGACGTCCCGCGCGATGAGCGCGCGCAGGACGTCGAAGTCACCCGCGACTACGTCGACAGCCATGCGACCGGCGATGTCGCCGACCTGTTCGTGGAGCGCGTCGAGGACTACCGCGCCACAGTCGTCCGCGCCACCGAGGCGGACGCCCCGGCCGAGATCGCCCGCATCCTCGCCGAGCACGCGGTCGCGAACCTCGTCGTCCCGCCGGGGTTTCCGGATGCGTTGGTGGCTCGGTATCAGGGCTCGCGCCTGTCCGACGATCCGCCGCTGACCCCCGTCGAGCTCGACGCGTCCGACGGCGTGATCACCCTTGCCGCGCGGGGGATCGCGCTGACCGGGACGATCGTGCTCGACGCCGGGCCCGGGCAGGGGCGGCGTGCGCTCTCTCTCGTGCCGGACCTGCACCTGTGCGTCCTGCGAGCCTCGCAGGTGGCCGCCGATGTGCCGGTCGCGGTGCGGGCGCTGACGCCGTCGCGGCCGACCACGTTCATCTCCGGACCGTCGGCGACCTCCGACATCGAGCTGGACCGGGTCGAGGGCGTGCACGGGCCGCGGACGTTGATTGTTGTGTTGATTTCTGGTTGAGTCTGTTCAAATCTGAGAACTCGGCTAGGCTGGAGCGGTCCACTCGGTCTTAGCGGAGGTCTGAAGAAGCATGCGTTTGCTGGTCATTGGGGGCGCCGGGTACGTCGGCTCGGTCACCTCCGCGGTGCTCGTCGAGGCCGGGCACGACGTCACGGTCGTCGACGACCTGTCCACCGGGCACCGGGACGCGGTGCCCGCCGGAGCCGCGTTCCGGCACGCGGACGTGCTGGACCAGCGCCAGCTCGGCGACGTGCTGCGCGATCTGACCGCGGCCGGCCCGGTCGACGCGATCCTGCACTTCGCGGCGCGCTCGCTGGTCGGGGAGTCGGTGTCCGAGCCGGCCCGGTACTTCCGGCACAACATCACCACCACGGCGAACCTGCTGGAGGCGATGCGCGACTACGGGATCGGCACGATCGTCTTCAGCTCGACGGCCGCCTGCTACGGCGAGCCCGAGGCCACGCCGATCACCGAGGACATGCCCACGGTGCCGACCAACCCCTACGGCGCCTCGAAGCTGGCGGCCGACCAGATGCTGACGTTCGCGGCTCCCGCGTACCGCATCGCCGCGGTCTCGCTGCGGTACTTCAACGTCGCCGGCGCCTACGGCCCGCAGGGCGAGCGGCACGAGGTGGAGACCCACCTGATCCCGCGGCTGCTGGATGTCGCGGCCGGAAACGTGCCGGAGGCCTCGGTGTTCGGCACCGACTACCCGACGCCGGACGGGACCGCGATCCGCGACTACATCCACGTCCGCGACCTCGCCGAGGCGCACCTGCTGGCGCTGACCGCGGCCAAGCAGGGCGAGCACCTGATCTGCAACCTCGGCACCGGAACCGGCTTCTCGGTCTACGAGGTGCTGGAGGCCGTCCGCAAGGCCACCGGCGCGCCGGTGCCGGCGGCGGAGAAGCCGCGGCGGGCCGGCGACCCGGCGCGCCTGGTCGCCTCGGCCGAGCGCGCCAAGACGGTGCTGGGCTGGCGCCCGGAGCGGACCGAGCTCGCCGAGACCGTCGCCGACGCTTGGGCCTTCTACCGGCGCTAGACGGTGCGTGAGCCGGTGGCCGGCCACCGGCTCACGCACCCTCTAAATCGCTCATATCGGCCCTTGGGTGATTTCCGGGGCTGATATCCGGTGGTTTCGATTTCGGGCAAACGAAGAAGCCGCATTCGGACCTGGATCCGAATGCGGCTCGCGTTTTTTCCGAGCGGATCGCTCAGACCGGGCGGACGTTCTCCGCCTGGGCGCCCTTCGGGCCCTGAGTGACTTCGAACTCGACGCGCTGGTTCTCCTCCAGCGAGCGGTAGCCGCTCGACTGGATGGCGGAGAAGTGCACGAACACGTCCGGGCCGCCCTCATCCTGCGAGATGAAGCCGTAGCCCTTCTCGCTGTTGAACCACTTGACTGTCCCCTGAGCCATCCTGCTCTCATTTCCTGCTTGAAGAACCATTGTCGGTCTCGGCGGCTTGAGACGAGAAAGGCCCGGCGGAATTCGTTCCGCTGGGCCTTTAACACCGCGAACCTACGACCTTGGCTGCGAGTGTACGCGATCATTCCGGCCGCGGCGAGGGTGTGGATCACGCATCAGATCACGATGCAGCCACGACTCGATCACGCCGAGGCCGTCAAGGAGAAGTCCGGCTGCGCACTTCTGCTCATAATGCGCACTGAGGGCCCTTCCAACTCTGCCTCGTACGCAGGGCTGGTGCGTCTACCCTTGACATCAAGAAAGTCGGCAGTCCAAAGGAGAACCGCCCGTGTCCGCGTCGCCCAGTGTGTCCTATTCGATCACCGTTCGTCTGGAGGCCCCCTCCTACGGCAACGCGGTGAGCGGGATCACCAGGGCGGTGGAGGACGCCGGCGGTGTGGTGACCGGCCTGGACGTCTCCGGCTCGGGCCGGGACCGGCTGCGGGTCGACGTCACGATCGCGGCCAGCAGCGAGGAGCACTCGCGGGCGATCACCGAGGAGCTGGCGAAGATCGAGGGGGTCGAGGTCGGCAAGGTCTCCGACCGGACCTTCCTGATGCACCTCGGCGGCAAGATCGAGATGAGCTCCAAGGTGGCGCTGCGCAACCGCGACGAGCTGTCCATGGCCTACACGCCCGGCGTCGCGCGCGTGTCGCTGGCCCTGGCCGAGAACCCCGGGGACGCCCGGCGCCTGACCATCAAGCGCAACACGGTCGCCGTGGTGACCGACGGCTCGGCGGTGCTGGGCCTGGGCAACATCGGGCCGATCGCGGCGCTGCCGGTGATGGAGGGCAAGGCGGCGCTGTTCAAGCAGTTCGCCGGCGTCGACGCCTGGCCGCTGTGCCTGGACACCCAGGACACCGAGGAGATCATCCGGGTGGTCAAGGCGATCGCGCCGGGCTTCGCCGGGATCAACCTGGAGGACATCAGCGCGCCGCGCTGCTTCGAGATCGAGCGCCGGCTGCGCCAGGAGCTGGACATCCCGGTCTTCCACGACGACCAGCACGGCACCGCGATCGTCGTGCTCGCGGCGCTGACGAACGCGCTGAAGGTGGTCGGCAAGAAGCTGGAGGACGTGCGGATCGTCGGCTCCGGAGCGGGCGCCGCCGGCACCGCGATCCTGAAGCTGCTGATCGCCGCCGGGGCCACGAACATCACCGTCGCGGACTACCACGGCGTCGTGCACGCCCAGCGCGAGGACACGAACAGCGACGGCGACCTGCGCTGGGTCGCCGAGCACACCAACCCCGGCAACCTCACGGGCACCTTGAAGGAGGCGCTGGCCGGGGCCGACGTCTTCATCGGCGTCTCCGCGCCGCGGATCCTGACCGGCGACGACATCGCGACGATGGCGCCGGGCGCGATCGTGTTCGCGCTGGCGAACCCGGAGCCGGAGGTCGACCCGGACGACGCGCTGGCGCACGCGGCGGTCGTGGCCACGGGCCGCAGCGACTACCCGAACCAGATCAACAACGTGCTGGCGTTCCCGGGCGTGTTCCGCGGGCTGATCGACGCGCAGTCGAACAACGTCACGCCGGAGGTGCTGGTGGCGGCCGCCCGGGCGATCGCCTCGACGGTGCCGGACAGCGACTTGAACCCGAGCTACATCGTGCCGAGCGTGTTCCACAAGGACCTGGCCAAGACGGTGTCGGAGGCCGTGGTCGCGGCGGTGAAGGGCTAGGCCGGAGCGCTGCGCTGCGGCGTGGCACGTGGTCGTGGTGCGGATGCCGGAGTAGCGTCCGCACCATGAGTGGGACGAATCCGGCCGGGCGCCCGGCCGGCAAAGCTCAGAAGCTGCCGATGCAGAACCTGGTGAACGCCTTCACGCGGGCGGCCTTGAACACGCCGGGAGTGGCCAAGGGGATCGGCCGCAGGCTGATCCTGTTGTACGTCTTCGGCCGTAACAGCGGCAAGCGCTACTCCATCCCCATCGCCTACATGGCGCACGACGGGAAGGTTCTCATCGGCACGCAGTTCGGCTGGGTCCGCAACCTGCGCACCGGAGACCCGATCCAGGTGCGCTACAAGGGCCGTCTGCGCTCGGCCGACGTCGAGGTGGTCGAGGACGAGAAGCGGGTCGCCGAGCTGTACACGCTGATGTGCCGGGACAACCACGCGTTCGCGAAGTTCCACGCCATCGGCTTCGACAGTGCCGGAGAGCCGGAAGCCGATGCCGTGCAGGCCGCTGTGCGGCAGGGCGCCCGGGCGATTCTGCTGACCCCGCAGGCCGGCTGAATCGCCCCCGCGAACCCACTGCCGGGGAATCCGCCTCAGGCGGGGATCCCCAGCTCCACGTCCGCGCCCAGCGCCGAGAGCTTCGCCTCGAAGTCCTCGTAGCCGCGGTGGATCAGGCTGATCCCGTGCACCGTGGACGTCCCCTGCGCGGCGAGCGCGGCGATCAGGTAGCTGAAGCCGGCGCGCAGGTCGGGGATGGTCAGCTCGGCCCCGTGCAGCTTGGTCGGGCCGGAAATGACCGCCGAGTGCATGAAGTTGCGCTGGCCGAAGCGGCAGGCGCTGCCGCCGAGGCATTCCCGGTACAGCTGGATCTGCGCGCCCATGCGGTTCAGCGCCTCGGTGAAGCCCAGGCGCTGCTCGTAGACCGTCTCGTGGATGATCGACAGGCCGTGGGCCTGGGTCAGCGCGACGACCAGCGGCTGCTGCCAGTCCGTGGACAGGCCGGGGTGCACGTCGGTCTCCAGCGCCAGCGCGCGCATCTGGCCGCCGGAGTGCCAGAAGCGGATCGAGGGGTCGCCGGGGGCGTCGTCGACCTCGAAGTCTCCCCCTATGCGGCGGAAGACGTTCAGGAAGGTCATCATCTCGCCCTGCGTGGCGCCGACCACGCGGATGTCGCCGCCGGTCGCCAGGGCCGCGCAGGCCCACGACGCGGTCTCCAGCCGGTCCGGGACGGCGCGGTGGGTGTAGCCGTCCAGGCGGTCCACGCCGATGATGCGGACCACGCGGTCGTTGTGGACGGAGATTATGGCGCCCATCTTCTGCAGCACCGCGATCAGGTCCACGATCTCCGGCTCGGTGGCCGCGTTGGAGAGCTCTGTCACGCCCTCGGCCAGCACCGCCGTCAGCAGCACCTGCTCGGTGGCGCCGACGCTCGGGTAGGGCAGCCGGATGTGCGTGCCGCGCAGCCGCTCGGGGGCCGAGATCAGCAGGCCCTCGGGGCGCTTCTCGACGACGGCGCCGAAGGCGCGCAGGGCGTCCAGGTGGAAGTCGATGGGCCGGTCGCCGATCTTGCAGCCGCCCAGGTCCGGGATGAAGGCGCGGCCCAGGCGGTGCAGCAGCGGGCCGCAGAACAGCACCGGGATGCGGCTGGTGCCGGCGTGCGCCTCGACCGCGGTGTCGCTCGCGGCCTCCACGGAGGCCGGGTCGAGGATCAGCGTGTCGGAACTCTCACCGCGGGTCACCGAGACGCCGTGCGCCTCCAGCAGTCCGGTGACGATGCGCACATCGGAGATCTGCGGGACGTTGTGCAGCACCGAGGTGCCGTGACCGAGGAGCGCGGCCACCATCGCCTTGGGCACCAGGTTCTTGGCGCCCCGGACTCGGACCTCTCCGGACAGGGCGGTACCGCCGTGCACTGTCAGGACATCGGAGGCGGTGCTGAGGGCCATGGTTCTCCACTGGTGTGTGCTGCGGACCGCTTCGGTGGGGCTCGAAGCAGGACTGGTCGGCGGACGAGTCGGCGGCCGATCCAATGTACTCGAACACGAGGCGCATGCTGCCTAAGCTCGCGAAGATCGCGGTTCGCGGGGGCATAGTCCCCGGCGGGAAAACCCGTTCGGACAACAGCCGGTGCCGATTCGAACGCTGACGGTCGCCGACCGGCGCCGGACGGGGGCGTGGAAGGCCGACGGAGCGTCAAGAGGCCGTCGCGGACGCGCGGGCCTTGGGGCAAAAGGCGCCAGCGGGGGTCCGGGTGCGGGATCATGTGTGCCATGACGGACGCAGGGCGCGACGCGGGGGAGCAGGACGGCGGCAGGGCGCCGCTGGAACGGCTGACCGGCAAACTGCTGGTCGCCACCACGGTCCTGGTCGACCCCAACTTCGACCGCACGGTGGTGCTGGTCGTCGACCACGACGACGACGGCACCCTGGGCGTCGTCCTGAACCGGCCCGGGAGCCTGGACGTCGAGGACGTGCTGGAGACCTGGGCGCCGCTGGCGGCCGAGCCGCCGACGGTGTTCCTGGGCGGGCCGGTCGCGCTGGACTCGGCGCTGGGCATCGCCTGCGTGCGCCCCGAGGCCGCGGCGCCGGGCGAGGAGCCGCTGGGCTGGCGCCAGTTCTCCGGCCGCCTGGGCCTGGTGGACCTGGACGCCCCGCCGGAGGTGCTGGCCCCGGACCTGACGGCGCTGCGGATCTTCGCCGGGTACGCCGGCTGGGGCCCGGGGCAGCTGGCCGGCGAGCTGGCGCAGCGGGCCTGGTACGTGGTGGAGCCGGAGCTGGCCGACGTGTTCACCACCGAGCCGGAGGACCTGTGGCGCAAGGTGCTGCGCCGGCAGGGCGGGACCATCGCGATGGTCGCCAACTGGACCGAGGACCCTGATCTCAACTAACTGATATCGCCGGCCGCCGCGCCGGATCGGACCGGATCGGACCGGAGCGCGGCGGCGGGCAGGCAGAGCGTGCGCGCCGCTACTGCGAGGACGAGGAACTCAGCCCCGTCGAGATCTCCTTCATGCTCGGGATCTCCGAGCCGACCGCGCCGGTCTTCAGCAGGATCCCGTAGAGCACCACGGCCAGGCCCAGCACCAGCGCGGCCTGCGCGAACGAGCGGGACCGCAGGTTGTTCTTGCGCGCCGACCACAGCGCCAGGACCAGCAGCGCCAGCAGCACCGCGACCAGGCCCAGGATGATGTGGCCCCAGGACTGGAAGTTGACCCAGTCGCGCTGCAGGCCGAACGGGTCCTGCTTGGTGCGCGGGACGTTGTTCTTGAAGTCCGACCAGGTGCGGGCCGCGTCGTGCGCCTGGACCAGGGGGTTCACCAGCAGGAAGGCGCCGGCGCCCAGGGCCGCCAGGACCAGGGCCAGGACCGAGGCGGCGTCGATGCCGGGCAGGAAGGTCGCCGCGACGCCGGTGTTCGGCTCGTCGGGGCCGGCCGGGCCGCCCGGCCCGGCGTACTCGGCGTTCTCGGTGTCCTCGGCGTGCTCGGCGTGCTCGGCGTCCTGGTCGGCGGAGGCGCCCCACGGACTCCCGGCGACGCCGCCGGTCGCCGGGTTCTGCGTCGCCGGGGGTTCGGCGGCCGGACCGGCGGACTCGGTCGGGCGGGCGGCGGACAGCGGCTCGGTCGGCTCGATGGGCCCGGTCGGCCTGGTCGGCGCCGGCTCCGCCTTCGCGGCGTCGGTGGATCCGCCCGGGCGGGCGGGCTCGGCGGCCTGATCAGCCGGGCCCCCCGGCGGCTGGCCGGCGTTCGGGTCCGGCGTGGTGTTCGGGTTCTCGGTCACGGCATCAGTCCATTCATTGCGGTTCGCACTATTGTGACCGTTTTCCATCCCTCATCCGCGGGCGGCGCGCGGCGGGCGCGGGATGCCCCGTGTCAGCTACCCGCGGGTAAGTCATATTTGAAGAATCGTTGCGTCGCACCTCCGAGGTGACGGCGGCGGTTACTACGCGCCGTCGCCCTTCCCGGCCGGCTGCCGAGCTGACCTGCGGGTAACGATCCGATGCCGCGTCGTTCCGCTCTGCCGCTCGCGGGGGTGCGGCGCGGCATAGACTCGTTGGCATGAGCACGCCGACTTTCGAACCGGACACGGTCGGCTCGACGATCGTCGAGGAACGCGTCGAGTCCGACTACCGCTACGACCCGGGTGACGAAGAGCGCTTCGCGCACTACGCCGAGCGCGACAAGATCATGGAGGCGTCCGTGTTCGGGACGCCGCTGACCGCGCTGTGCGGGAAGGTGTGGGTGCCCTCCCGGGACCCGAGCCGGTTCCCCGTGTGCCCGGAGTGCAAGGAGATCTTCGAGGGCCTGGAGTCCGGCGGCGGCGACGACGGGGACGGCGGGACGAGCTGACCGGGATCATGGGGCCGGACGGTTTCGGGCCGTCGGCGAGGAGGGGATTCGGGGGCGGCGCCGGAGGTGCGGTGCCGGCGGGCGGCCAGTCGGTGCCCGCCGGCGGCCACACGCTGCCGGTGCGGTCCGCTGGGAGTCCGGAGGGTGCGCTGGTCTTCGGGGGCGAGGGCGAGCGCCCCGGCTTCGACCTGGGCACCTTCGACACCGAGGACGATGCCGAGGACGAGATAGCCGATCAGGGCGCGCAGGCGCGCTCGCCGGGTCCGGCGGGTTTCACGGGGAACGCGGGCATGGCGGGCATGGCAGGCGCGGCGGGTCCGGCGGCGAGCGGGAGCCGGCCCGCGCCTCCGGCGATGGGCACCGGCCTCGCCGGTTCCGTCGTCACCGCGGCGCGCTCGCTGTTCGGCCCGCAAAGCGTGGTCGAGGCCGTACAGGTCCTGGCCGAGCACCCGGACGCGGTGATCATCGGCGGCGGCACGGTGGCCATGCCGGAGATCACCGAGGGCCGCCGCCACCCCGGCACGGTCCTCACGCTGCACCGCTGCGCCGAACTGCGGGGCTGGTCGGCCGGGACCGGCGAGGTGCTGCTGCACGCCGGCCTGACCCTGGCCGAGATGACCCAGCGCGGTCTGCGCGACCAGGTCCCGGCGCTGAACCAGGCCGCGCGCACGATCGGCGCGCCGCACATCCGCGCCGCCGCCACCCTCGGCGGCAACCTCGTGGTCGGCCCGGCCTCGGCGGACCTGCCGGTGGTGCTGGCCGCGCTCGGGGCGTCGGTGCTGGTCGCGTCCTCCGACGGCGTGCGCACGGTGTCGGTGTCGGACTTCTACGACCGCGACGGCGTGCCGCAGCTGACGCCGGGCGAACTGGTCGTCGGCGCGCGCGTGCCGGTCGTGGAGGGCATGCAGGGCTTCATGAAGATCGGCGTCCGCGGCGGCATCTCGCGGGCGATCCTGTCGATCATGCTGGCCGTGGACCCGGCCCGGCGCAGCGCGACCTGCGTCGTCGGGGCGATGGCGCAGGCGGGACTGCCGTCCGGGACCGGCCGCGGCGGGCTGCCGACCCTGCTGCGCGCCGACCACGCCGACCGCTGGCTGGCCGAGCAGGTGGACTGGGAGGCCGGCGCGATCGCCGACCCGACGGTCTACGAGACCTTCGGCCGCCTGGTCGCCGACTCCCTCGTCTACGGCGACGGGAGCGGCACGCTCGGCGGGGGAGGCGACCCGTATCGTCGCAAGGCCGTGGAGATCTGCGCCCGCCGCGCCCTGCTGCGCGCCCTGCCGCCGCTGGGCTGGCTGGACCAGGTCCGCGAGCTGCAGAAACGAGCGGACTTCCAGCGCGCCAAGCAGCGGGTGGAACGCGCTGAGCAGGCGCGGAACCAGGATCGTTAGCCAGTAGTTCAGACGGTAGTAGGTCAGCCGGTAGTAGTTCAGTCAGATAGAGCGTTGTGGGCGTCGGCGGCGCTGTCGGCGCTGTAGGGCAACAAGGGGACGGACCAGTGAGCCACAGGTGAGCGAGTCGGCGGTCGAATGGCCGGCCGTCGGCCTGACGCTGCGCGTCGACGGGCACGAATACCCGGTGCCGCAGGTGTGGATCGGCGACACGCTGCTGGCGGTGTTGCGCGAGCGCCTGGATCTCGACGAGCCGCGGGACGGCTGTTCGGTCGGCGAATGCGGGGCCTGTCTGGTGACGCTCGACGGCCGGCTGGCCGCGGCCTGTCTCGTGCCGGCCGTCGCCGCGGCGGACCGGGACGTCCGCACGCCCCAGGACGCCGCCTTCGACATCGCCCGCGAGGCGGTCGAGGCCTCCGGCGCCAGCCCCTGCGGCTTCTGCGCGCCCGCGCTCACCGTCGCGATCACCGCCCTGCTGCGCCGCAACGCCGACCCGAAGGCGGCGGCCGTTCGCGAGGCGCTCGCCGGGATCGTGTGCCGCTGCGCCGAGTCGGGGCGCTGGATCGAAGCCGTCACCTGGGCCAAGGAAGCCGGAGTCCCGGATGCCGGCATCGCCGGCGGCGGCATCGGCGACTCCGGCGAGATGCCCGCGGTCGTGATCGAGGAGCCCGCGTGACCGAGCCGAAGTTCCCGGCCGACCTGCGCGCCGAGGGCATGCTCTGGATGGGCGTCACCCGGTCCCCGCACGCCAGCGCGCAGATCCGCGGGCTGGACATGCGGGCGGCGCGCGCGATCCCCGGGGTGCACGCCGTACTCTCCGCCGCCGACCTGCCCGGCTACAACTTCCACGGCCCGCGCTCCATCGACCAGCCGGTGCTGGCCGCCGACGTGGCGCGCTACGTCGGCGAGCCTGTCGTGGTGGTGGCCGCCGAGCACGCGGCGCTGGCGCGCGCCGCCGCCGAGAAGGTGCGCGTGGTCTGGGACCCGCTGCGGCCGCTGCACGACCCGGACCAGTCCGCGACGGCCGCGCCGATCCACCCGGACGGCAACGTCCTGCACACCACCACGCTGGCGTTCGGCATGGACCCGAGCGCACTGGCGGATCCGGCGAGCGCCGAGTCCGCCGGCCGGAAGGTGATCTCCGGCGAGTACTCCTTCGACGCGGTCGCGTCGCGCCCCGCGGCCCCGGCCGTGGTGATCGCGGTGCCCAACGGCGAGCGCGGGATCGAGATCTACGTCGCGACCGTCTCGCCGCGCGGCGACCGCGAAGTCGTCGCGCAGTGTCTGGGCCTGCCGGTGGAGAAGGTGCACGTCATCCCGACGCGGGTCGGCGGCGCCGACACCCACCGCGAGGACGTCGGGCTCCAGGTGCAGACGGCGCTGCTGGCCTTGGCGACCAACCGGCCGGTGAAGGCGGTGGTGCCGCGCGACGCCCCGGCGCACCCGGGACGTCCGGCGGCGCAGCTGCGGTACCGGCACGTGGTCGGCGATGACGGGAGCCTGGTCGCGGTCGAGGCCGACATCCTGCTCGACGGCGGCGCGTACGCCTCGACGACCGTGGACATCCTCGAAGAGGCCTGCCGGCTGGCGGTCGGGCCGTATCGGGTGCCGAACGTGCGGGTCACCGGCCGGGTGGTGCGCACCAACAACCCGCCGGCGGGCCGGGTGCGCGGTGGCGGCGGGGCACTGACCTGCGCCGCGTATGAGGCGCAGATGGACGCCGCGGGCTCGGCGGTGGGCCTGGGCGGGCTGGAGGTCCGGCTTCGCAACCTGCTGCGACCCGGCGACCTGGTTCCGGACGCGAGCGACCCGCTGGGCAAGCCCGCCGCGGCCCCGGTGCCGATCCCGGACTGCCTGCACGAGGTCCTGGACACGCCGATGCCGAGCTTCCCGCCGGGACCGGACATCCGCGAATACCCCGGCACCGTCGGCCGGACCGGCGAGCTGACCCGGATCCGTCGCGGGGTCGGCGTGGCGCTGGGCATGGCCGACCTGTCGAACCCGACGCAGCTGGGGGAGTACGCGACGGCCGTCGTCCTGGTGTCGATGACCCCGGACGGCCCGGCCGCGACCGTGGCCTGCTCGGCGGTCGAGACCGGCTCGGGCCTGCACGACCTGATCCGGGTCACGGTCGAGCGGACGCTGGGCATCGCTCCGGAGCGGGTCGCGGTGCGCGCGCCGGAGGACCCCGGGTCGCTGCCGTCGTCGTCGGCGGTCACGCATCCGGCCTGGGTGCACGGCAGCGCGGTCGAGGCGGCGGCGAAGCAGGCCCGTGCGAAGCTCTTCCGGTCGCTGGCCGAGCAGATAGGGATCGACGGCGGGCTGCTGAAGGTCGTCGACGGATACCTGGTGTCCCACGACGACGTCTTCCACCTGCCGTTGGACGACGCCTACCGGCAGTGCCTGCAGACCGGCCGCGTGGTGCGCGGCGACGGCGAATTCCGGATGCTGACCATGCCGACCCTGACGGGAACCTCGGACGCGGCGAGCGTCGCGGTCGGCGCGGTGCGCGCGGTGGTGGACGTGGACACCGAACTCGGGCTGGTGAACGTGATCCAGGTGGCCATCGCGCAGGACGCGGGCCGGGTCGCGGTCCAGGACCGTGCGGAGCACCGGGTCGCCTCCGGCGCGGTGGCCGGCGCGGGCTTCGTCCTGTCGGAGGGCTCGGACCTGCCGTTCGGCTGGGGCGAACCGTCGGCGATGGACGCACCGGAGGTCGTGATCGCCGCCCTGCTGCAGACCGCCGAGGAGGCCAAGGACGAGATCGGCCCCGACGGACTGCCGGTCGCCGCACCTCCGCTCGGCGGCATGAAGCCGGTCGGCGACCTGTCGGTGATGGCGACCCCGGCCGCCGTACTGGCCGCGATCCGGGACGCCGTCGGGGATCCGCAGAGCGGTTCACCGCTTCGGTTGCCGTTGCGGCCCGATCGGGCTTGGTGGGTTCTCTCGTAAGGTAACCTCGGGGGTCGGTCCTTACGGATCGCGCGTTCGAAGAACGTGAGACGGCACAACAAGCGGGCGGAACAAGAGGAGGAACCGTGAGCATTTCGGCTGCCTCCCATCTATCGCCGTCCTACCCGGACCGCGCCGTCCGAGGCACCGCCGGCCGTCTCCGCGCTTGGCAGCAGGCGGCCCTGGACCAGTACATGGAGCGCGAGCCCCGGGACTTCCTGGCGGTCGCGACCCCCGGCGCCGGCAAGACCACCTTCGCTCTGCGCATCGCCACCGAACTGCTGGACCGGCACGTGGTGAACACCATCACGATCGTGGCGCCGACCGAGCACCTGAAGACGCAGTGGGCTGAGGCGGCGCACCGGGTCGGGATAAGGATCGACCCGAACTACAGCGGCGTGACCGGCGGCACCTCGCGGGACTACCAGGGCATCGCGGTGACCTACGCCGGCGTGGCCGCGCACCCGATGCTGCACCGCAACCGGGTCGAGGGCCGCAGGACCCTGGTGATCCTGGACGAGATCCACCACGCCGGCGACTCCAAGTCCTGGGGCGAGGCGGCATACGAAGCCTTCGAACCGGCCGCCCGCCGCCTGGCCCTGACCGGCACGCCCTTCCGCTCGGACACGAACCCGATCCCGTTCGTCACCTACGCGCCCGACAACGAGGGCATCCGCCGCAGCGTCGCGGACTACACGTACGGCTACGGCTCGGCGCTGTCCGACGGCGTGGTGCGCCCGGTGGTGTTCATGTCCTACGCCGGCCGCATGCGCTGGCGCACGAAGGCCGGCGACGAGATCGCCATGCAGCTCAACGAGCCGATGACGCAGGACGCGGTGAAGCAGGCCTGGCGCACCGCCCTGGACCCGGCCGGCGACTGGATGCCGCAGGTCCTGCGCGCCGCCGACCGCCGCCTGCGCGAGGTACGGCGCGGCATCCCGGACGCCGGCGGCCTGGTGATCGCCACCGACCAGGGCGCGGCCCGCGCATACGCGGACATGCTGAAGGACATCACCGGCCAGCGCCCGACCGTCGTGGTGTCGGACGACCCCTCCTCCTCGAAGAACATCACGCAGTTCTCCGAGAACGACGACCGCTGGATGGTCGCGGTCCGCATGGTGTCGGAGGGCGTGGACGTCCCGCGCCTGGCAGTCGGCGTCTACGCGACGGGCATCTCGACCCCCCTGTTCTTCGCGCAGGCGGTCGGCCGCTTCGTGCGCGCACGCCGGCACGGCGAAACGGCCTCGGTCTTCGTCCCCTCGATCCCCATGCTCCTCGAGTTCGCGAACGAGATGGAGCGCCAGCGCGACCACGCCCTGGACAAGCCCACCGGCGCCACCACGACCGACGACATGTGGGGCGAGGAGGAGGCACTCCTCGCGGAGGCCAACCGCACGGAGAAGGAGCAGGGCTACGACGAGGAGCTCTTCACCTTCCAGGCCCTGAACTCCGAGGCGGAGTTCGACCGGGTCCTCTACGACGGCGCGGAGTTCGGCCTCCCAGCCGACCCGGGCTCCCGCGAGGAGGCGGAGTACCTCGGCCTGCCGGGCCTGCTGGAACCGGAGCACATCAAGGTGCTACTGGCGAAGCGACAGCAGATGCACTTGAGCAGCGCGAGGAAGAAAGCACTGCTGCGATCACAGGCCGAGGCCATCGTCGGCGCCGAGGAACGGCCGGTGATGACGCGCAAGCAGCTACTGGAGCTCCGCAAGGAGCTGCAGGGCCTGGTCGGCGCCTGGCACCACAAGACGGGCAAGCCGCACGGGACGATCCACGGCGAGCTACGGCGGATGTGCGGGGGCCCCGCGGTGGCGCAGGCTACTGCGACGCAGCTGCAGAAGCGGATCGACATGGTGCGGCGGTGGGCTGCTGAGGGCGGGAATTAGGCGGTTGGTGCGGCGTCAGCCGACCATGTCGTTCGGTGGATCCTTCTCACCATAAGGGTGTTGTGTTCTGGGTCCCACGCCGCGTATGCGGGGCTTGCCCAAGCAGGCCGGGCCGGTGGTGTCAGGCCGAACGTTTCCGGTGGCCAGCAGCG
>Ga0207695_10003006_pt1 | contig 24241 bp, 21 predicted proteins | sample KBSC54metaG_FD_184354 | JGI IMG/M metagenome (GOLD analysis project Ga0207695, IMG submission 184354) | Corn rhizosphere microbial communities from Kellogg Biological Station, Michigan, USA - KBS C5-4 metaG (SPAdes) (version 2) | ecosystem: Host-associated > Plants > Roots > Rhizosphere > Soil...
GGCACCCACCACGAGCTGGTGGCCAGGAACGGGCTCTACGCCAGGCTCGCGGCGCTGCAGTTCGGGGAGGCGGCGTAGGGGGCGGCGCCGGCGGCGGCCGCAAGGCGGCGTTCGACCTGCCGGCTCCGGACTTGCGGTTCAAACAGCCGCCGCGAAGTCGTGGCGTCAGCGCCGTCGGGCGCTTCCCCGCCTTGGATCTCACGGGGGATGCGAGCCGAAGGCAAACTGGCCGCCATGAGATCCATGGCTCAGTCTGTCCGCCAGACGGCCCAGGTCGACAATTTCATGCGGTGTCCTCACCTGGGGCCGCGATGCGCAGGAACGGGCCTGGGCTCCGGCGCCCTGAGGCTTGAAATCCGCCAGGTCCAGCGACCGGTCAGGGGACAAGGGCGAAGGCCACGCCGCGACTGGTCGCGGCGGGAATGCCGGTCCGGTGGGTTTCCTGCGGAAAGACGACGTAGCGCACCTCATAGCCGCCCGCGCCCTTCAGCGCCTGGAGGCGCGCCGCCAATTCGCGGGCGTTGTCGACCATGCGCACGGCGGTCATCTCCGCCACCGCCTTCGCGCGCGCCTCGCCTGACGGCGGAAGCTCGGGGGAATCCTCCGCCTGTTCCCAGCCGTTGGAGGTGATCAGCAGACGGGGCGAGGCCTTGCCCGCTCGAACCGCCTCGGAGAACGCCGGCTCGCCTTGCAGCACCTTGCGTCCGTCGAACCAGATCGAGGGACTACCCGCCACATAGGTCCGGTAGGCGTCCGGGTGGTGAAACATGACGTGGAGGGCGAACAGGCCGCCGAGCGAATAGCCCAGGAGCGCCTGTTTGTGCGGATCGACCGGATAGGTCTTGGCGACGATCGGCCGAAGCTCCTCCATCATGAAGGCGTGGAAGGCGTCAGCGCCTCCATAGTCGTCCGCCTTGCTTCCGGGCGTCGTCGAGTTGGCGTCGGCGGGCCACGGCGTGAAGTCCCGATTGCGAAGCATCCCCGTATCCACGTTGTCGGGGTAGCCGATCCCCACCACCAGGGCGCGCGCAGGGCCGCCGGCCGAGCTCAGCAACACCTGGGCGGCGGCGATCGGAAAGGCCGTATAGGCGTCGAGCACAAAGAGCACGGGATAGCCGGCCGCGGGCGCCGCGCCGGTCGGCCTGGAGATGTAGATTCGGTAGGTTCGCCCGGTGATCTTCGAGGTCAGGTCGAACTGCTCGGCCAGCGGCAGCGTGGCTGGGCGCAGGGTCGGAGATGTTGTCGCCTCGGCGGCCGGGGCGGCGGCCTGGAGCGCCAGGGCGACGGCGACGAGCGGAGCTACCAGCATGCGGACTCCCGGGTTCTGCCGCGCGCGTCCTTGAACGGGTCCCGGGGTCGGCGAGCCGGGGCGGCTCGGAGCGCTACCCCCGGGCATGGGCTAGACCCTGATGGGTTCAGGTCGAAGCGACCTGAACCCTGAATCAGGGTCCACGCTTTTATTTCTAGAGCACGATTCAGCGGTCCGGTGATTCCACCTGACCCCATCGTGCTCTAGGCGACCCGGCGGCATTCGACGACCATGAATTCCCGCCACGTCGCGCGGTCCTCGGACTTCTCGCCGCGCCAATAGAAGATGTCCGGAGAGACGACTGTATAGGTCGCCCGGGTGAGACTCTGTTCCCATCCCTGAGTCGCGCCGGCCGGTTCCCGGAATATATAGCTCAGGGATTTCCCCTCAAACTTGACACCGCCGAATTCCTCCGGCGTCAGGTCCGTCCACGTTCCATCGAGAGCATTCAACCATTTGATGTTCCAGCGTTGTTTGGCGGAGTCATATACTCGGAAATTCATGCCAAGTACTGCGAGTTCTCCGCCTGGGCCGAACATCCTGTATTCGTCTTCTATGACATGTCCGTCGAGAATGGTGCGGCCCGCCCATTGTCCGTGGAAGGTGCTTGTCTCTCCGGTCTCGGATTTGAATCGCGCGTCAAAGCGCCAATCCCCGATCAGGAAGGCGAACCGCTCGAGGGCCTTGGAGGCCCGGGGGTTGCGGCCGGGAGGGGTCTGCTCGGCATCCATAGAACTCAGCTCCGATGCGATGGCGACTGTTTGCGGCATGGCGGCCCAGGCCCCCAGGGCGGCGAAAAGCAGATGTCGACGGGCAAGCTGCCTCGCCGGCGACTCCAAGGCGCCCGCTCGCTGGCCCAAGGGTGGCGCAGCCAGGCCTCGCGTCCCGTCGAGGGACGCGAGGCGTCCGGCCGTTGCCGTGGAGCCGTCGGCTGTCATGGAACGGATCTGCCTCTTCACACCTGGGTTGAACTGGCGCCGGACGGGTCCTCGATCTGCTCGATCTTCCGGTCCCGGCATGCGCGGCCCGCTGTTCCTCGCCCGACTGCAGGAATCCGAAACCCTATCGCATGCCGGTCTGTCAATATTGATCGGCGGACCCGATCGGCGGACGCCCCGGGCGCCCCTGAACCTCCGCGGACGCCGAGCCCGTCGCGGGGGCATCTTCCAGATGTCCCCCGCCCTTAGATCTCATGGATGATGCGAGCCTTGGGGTCTCGGCTTGTCAAGGCCGCGCTCTTTGGCGCGCCGCTCTGCGGCTGGCCTATGGCCAGTCCTTGAGAAGCCGAGGCCCCAAGGCAAACATGGCCGCCATGAGATTTAAGCCGCAGCCTGCCGGCGGGCCTTGCGGCGTCGCCACCCGCCGCCGCGTCCCCACCGCCAGCCCGGCAAATCCTCGAGCCCTCTCCCCCTTGCGGGGAGGGGACGCGCCGCGCCTCAAGCTCGCAGGCCGACCATGGTCCGGACGAAGGTCAGGTGTCGAAGAGGGCGCGCGCCAGGCGCCCGCGGCGGCCGTCGCTACCCCCGCGCCTTCACCGCCAGCCCCGGGAAGTCGCTGAAGAGGCCGTCGACTCCGGCGGCATAGAGGGCGTGGTAGAGCGCGTCCACGTCGCCGTGGGCCATCGGGTCGGTCCCGCTGCGCAGCTTGGGCGGCAGGAAGGCGTTCTCGGCGCGCACGGTCCAGGGGTGCACCGCCAGGCCCGCGGCGTGGGCGTCGGCCACCAGCGCGGTCGCAGGGCCCAGGCCGCCGTCCACGGTGGGGATCACCATGGTGTACTCTGGCCCCACCCCTTGGGCGTAGGCGGCGATGGTCTTCAGGCCCGCGGCCGAGACCATGTCCCTGTAGGTGATGGTCACGTCGGTGGGGCCGCCGGCCGGCGAGACCAGCTGGACGCGCGGCGCCTTGCAAAGGGCCATGATGGTCTTCAGCGGCGCCACGTCGAAGCACTGGATGAAGACCGGGGCGCTGGCGCTGTCGAGGCCGTTCTTCTTCAGGATGTCGGCGAGCCGGCCCTCCATCGGCATGCCCAGGCCCGCGAAATAGCTGGCGTGCTTCATCTCCGGATAGGTGCCGATCACCCGCTTCAGCCGCGCGCCCTCGGCCTTCGCCAGGTCGATCACCTCCTGGTAGGTGGGGATGGTCTCCTGGCCGTTGAACTTGGCGCTCTCGGGCCGCAGCTTCGGCAGGCGCTCGCGGCAGCGCAGGGTCTTCAGCTCCTCCAGGGTGAAGTCCTCGGTGAACCAGCCGCTGACGCCCTGGCCCTGGATCTGGCGGGTGGAGAGGCGCGAGGCGAACTCGGGATGCAGCGCCACGTCGGTGGTCTGGGAGATCTCGTTTTCGTGGCGCACCACGAAGCGGCCGTCCTTGGTCAGCACCAGGTCCGGCTCGATGAAGTCGGCGCCCTCGGCGATGGCCAGGCGGAAGGCGGCCAGCGTGCTCTCCGGCCGCTCGCCCGAGGCGCCGCGGTGGCCGATGATCAGCGGCGTCTTCCTGAATCCCTGGCGCAGGTCCGGCGCGGCGGCGCGCGCCGGCAATCCGGCCAGCGCGGCGGCGGCCGCCGCCGTCGCGCCCAAGGTGCGGCGGGTGATGTCCATGGTGCTCCCCCTACTTGTCGTTGATGACAGTCAGTCACTCGGGCGGGAGCGGGTCAACCGGGGGCTACCGACATGAGAGCCCGAAGGGACTGCGCCTTAAGTCCATGGCGGCCAGAATTGCTTGGGCCTCTCGGCAACTCAAGGACTGGCGAAGCCAGCCGCTGCGCGGCGCGCCGACGGCGCGTCCTTGACTTGCCGAGAGGCCCAAGCTCGCAATCAACCATGGGCTTCAGGGCTATCCAGCATCCTGAAGGATGCCGGCTTCCACACTCTCCCCTCCGGTGTCATCCCGGAAAGCGCGGCACGCGCTTGTCCGGGACCGATGATCTCGGAGAACGGGAAGGTCGCGCAGCCGCGCCGCCGCCCCTCCGGCGATCCCCGCGATCCTGGGTCCCGGTCTTCGCGTTCCGCGAAACCGGGATGACATGCGGGGAGTGGAGGAACGCGGCCGCTACTTCGCCGCCTGGCGCAGGCGCTCCAGCAGGAGCGGCTGGATCTCCAGGTTGCCGGCGCAGACCGAGCCTGCGGCCAGCACGTCGTCCTGGCCCTCGGCGGTGGTCACCCGGCCGCCGGCCTCGGTCACCAGCAGCACGCCGGCCGCCAGGTCCCAGGCGTTGAGGTCGCGCTCCCAGTAGCCGTCGTAGCGGCCGGCGGCGACCCAGGCCAGGTCCAGCGCCGCGGCGCCGAACCGGCGGACGCCCGCCACGCGCTGGCTGATCTGGTGCAGCTCCTTCAGGAACGAGGCGTGCTGGCCGTGGCCCATGAACGGGATGCCGGTGGCCAGCACCGACTCCTCCAGCCGGGTGCGCGCGGCGACCCGCAGGCGCTTGTCGTTGAGGAAGCAGCCCTTGCCCTTCTCGGCCCAGAACAGCTCGTTGGTGACGGGATTGTAGGTCACCGCGGCCACCACGGCGCCCTCGCGCTGCAGGGCGATGTTGATGGCGAAGTGCGGGATGGCGTGCAGGAAGTTGGTGGTGCCGTCCAGCGGGTCGACGATCCAGGTGTGGGTCTTGTCGGTGCCCTCGATCATCCCGCGCTCCTCGCCCAGGAAGCCGTAGCCGGGGCGGGCCTTGGTGAGCGCCTCGAAGATGGTCTGCTCGGCCTTCAGGTCGGCGGCGGAGACGAAGTCGGCAGGCGCCTTCTTGGCCACCTGCAGCTCGGCCAGCTCGCCGAAGTCGCGGTTCAGCCCGCGCGCCGCCTTGCGCGCGGCGTCGCTCATGACCTTCAGGAGGGCGGTCTGGGTGCTCACGGTGGGAAAGATCTCGAACGGCGGGCTTTGAGGGCGCGGAACCTAGTCGGGGGTGGGCACGGAAGCAAGGTGACGCGCCCAAGACCTCCCCCGCTTGCGGGCGGAGGGGGACCGCGAAGCGGTGGAGGGGGCGCTGCCGGCGCACCGAGCTCGGAGCATGGCCCCAGCGCCCCCTCCGACCCTTCGGGCCACCTCCCCCGCACGCTGCCGCTACGGGGGAGGTTTCACCCGCGCTCGCCCGCGCCAAGCGCCATCTCGGCGTTGAACGCTTTCACCGCCGCGGCCGGGCCCTCGCCGTAGGACCAGACGCCGGCCGAGACCGCCAGGAAATCGGCGCCGGCGGCGGCCAGCTGGCGGGCGGCGCCCACGGTGATCCCGCCGATGGCGACGCAGGGGATCACCATGTCCGCCTGCCAGCCGGTCAGCAGCGCCGGGTCGGCGCGGGTGGGCGCGTCCTTGGTCGCGGTCGGGAAGAAGGCCCCGAAGGCCACATAGTCCGCGCCGCCCTCGGCCGCCTCCATGGCCAGGTGCAGGCTGTCGTGGCAGGTGACGCCGATCGTGGCGTCCCGGCCCACGATCGCGCGGGCCGCCTTCAGCGGCATGTCGTCCTGGCCGATGTGCACCCCGTCGCAGCCCAGGCGGGCGGCCAGGTCCGGCCGGTCGTTGAGGATCACCGCCACGCCGCGGGCCTGGGCGATCGGCATGAGCGCGTCCACGGCGGCCGCCACGATGTCGTCGGCGACGTCCTTCAGCCGGACCTGCAGGGCGGCCACGTCCCCGGCGTCCAGCGCGTGGGCCAGCACGTGGCCGAACGCCGCCAGGTCGTCGAGCCGGGGCGGGGTGATCAGGTAGAGGCGGCAGAGCGGCAGGGCCATCGGCCGGTGTTAGGTCACCGCAGCAGCGCCCTCAAGGCGTAAGCCGCGGCCGCGGTGACGATCAGGGCGGCGAAGGCCAGGCCGAAGAACCAGCCGAGCCGCCGCCACAGCGGCGCGAGCGGCGCGCCGGGCTCCGGCGGCGGCTCAATGATAGCCCGCATCGGCGCCCACCTTGCCGCGGAAGACCCAGTAGACCCAGGCGCTGTAGCCGACGATCGCCGGCAACAGGACGCCGCCGCCCACCAGCAGCAGGGCCAGCGCATTGTCGGCGTTGGCGGCCTGTCGGAAGGTCAGGGCGTAGGGGACGATGTAGGGGAAGAAGCCGGCCGCGAGCCCCAGGTAACCGGACAGGAACACCATCAGCGCGCCGGCGAACGGCCAGCCGTGCGAGCGGCGCGCCAGGCCCGCGGCCGCGACGGCGAGCCCGACGCCGGCCAGCAGCGGAATGGGCGACATCGGGGCCAGGCGCGCGATGTCGAAGCCGTCGCCGACCCAGCCCCAGTGGGCGGCCACCTCCGGATGGACCAGGAGGGTGGCGAAGCTCACCGCCGCCAGCAGGACCGCGACGGCGCCGAGCGCGATCCAGGCCCAGCGGCGGGCGCGGCCTTGCAGCTCGCCCTCGGTCCGCCAGACCAGCCAGCCGGCGCCCAGCAGGGCGTAGCCGGCCACCAGGCCCGCGGCCACCAGCAGGCTGTAAGGGCTGAGCCAGTCCAGCACGTCGCCGGCGAACCGGCCGTCGCGCAGGGTCACGCCCTGGATGAAGCCGCCGAGCACCAGGCCCTGGGCCAGCGTCGCGACCAGCGAGCCGGCCGCGAAGGCCGCGGTCCAGAAGGCCTTGCCGCCGGCCCGCGCCCGGGCGCGGAACTCGAACGCCACGCCGCGCAGGATCAGCGCCAGCAGCATGGCCAGGATGGGGATGTAGAGCGCCGGCAGGAGCGCTGCGTAGGCGAACGGGAAGGCTGCGAACAGGCCGCCGCCGCCCAGCACCAGCCAGGTCTCGTTGCCGTCCCAGACCGGCGCCACCGTGTTCATCATCACGTCGCGCTCGGCGGGCGAGCCCGCGAACGGGAAGAGGATGCCGATGCCCAGGTCGAAGCCGTCCAGCATCACGTACAACAGGACGGCGATGGCGAGGATCGCGGCCCAGATCAGCGGCAGGTCGAGGGTCATGGCGGGGCCTCCGCGCCGTCGGCGGCGGCGAGCGCATTGCCCGGCGGCCGCGCCCCGGCGGCGGGGACGGGCGGCGCCGTCGGGCCGAGGTCGATCAGGCGCAGGATGAAGAGCGCGCCCGCGCCGAAGATCAGGGCGTAGACGGCCATGAAGGCCACGAGCGAGGCCGAGACCTCGCCCTTCGTCACCGGCGAGACCGCGTCGGCGGTGCGCAAGAGGCCGTAGATCACCCAGGGCTGGCGGCCGACCTCGGCGACGATCCAGCCGGCGATCACCGCCACGAAGCCCGCCGGCCCCATGGCGACGGCGGCCCACAGGAACCCGCGCGCATGGGCCAGTCCGCCCCGCCAGCAGATGAACCCGCCCCACAGGCCCAGGCCGATCATCGCCAGGCCCAGGCCCACCATCACCCGGAACGCCCAGAAGACGACCCCCACCGGCGGCCGGTCTTCAGGGGCGAAGGCCTTCAGGCCCTTGACCTCGGCCCGGGCGTCGCCGGCGGTGATCAGGCTGCCGAGGCGCGGGATCGAGAGCTCGAAGCGGTTGGCGGCCGCGGCGCGGTCCGGCCAGGCGACCACGTGGAACGCCTGGCCCGCCTGGGTGTCCCAGAAGGCCTCGATGGTGGCGAGCTTGGCGGGCTGGTAGCGCAGCACCTGCTTGCCGGACATGTCGCCGGCCAGGAGCTGCAGGGGCGCCACGATGGCGAACATGCCGATGGCCATCTTCAGGGCGAGGCAGCTCTCCTCTTCCTCGGGGTCCTTGAGCAGGCGCCAGGCCGAGGCCGCGCCGACCACCAGCGAGGTGGTCAGGAAGGCCGCCAGCACCATGTGGGCCAGCCGGACCGGGAAGGTCGGCGAGAAGATCACCTGGCCCCAGTCGGCGGCCCGCAGCGCCCCGCTCGCCAGCCGGACGTAGCCGGTGGGCGCCTGCATCCAGCTGTTGGCCGAGACGATCCAGAAGGCCGAGATCAGGGTGCCCGCGGCCACCAGCAGGCTGGCGGCGAAATGCAGCCTCGGCCCCACCTTGCGCCAGCCGAACAGCATGACGCCCAGGAAGCTGGATTCCAGGAAGAAGGCGGTGAGCACCTCGAAGGCCAGCAGGGGGCCGATCACCGGCGCCGCGACGGCCGAATAGACGCTCCAGTTGGTCCCGATCTCGTAGGACATCACCACCCCGGTGACGACGCCCATGCCGAACGAGATGGCGAAGATCTTGACCCAGTAGAGGTAGAGCGTCCGGAACGCGGCGTTGCGGGTGGCCAGCCACAGGCCCTCCAGCACCGCCAGGAAGCTCGCCAGCCCGATCGTGAAACTGGGGAAGACGATGTGGAACGCGATCGTGAACGCGAACTGCAGGCGCGACAGCATTAGGGCGTCGAGGTGCATGGCCCGGTCCTGAATGCGCGCTCGCGGATCGCGGACGCACAACTCCCTTCATCCAACAACGCACGGCGAAGCTTAGCAGCCATGCGACAGACGGTCGCGGCTTCGTGAGCTTTGGGCCCGCGAGCGGAAAGACCGGCGCAAGGCGGGGAGTCGTCGAAACCCAGCTTGCCCTGCCGCGCGGCCTGGGCGAACAGAGCGAGCGTCAACGCGCGGTGGGCCAGGTCGGCGACAGCTGAGCCGGAACCCGCGCGGCGCCTGCGGATTTCGTCAGGCGAGCCAGAGCGTCGGAGGCCCTCACCATGCCCGCAAATCCGGTCCGCGGGGCTGTCGACAGCCTCGCCAACAGCCGCGGACGCTCCATGCAGCACATCCTGGTAGGCCTGGGGCTGACGGTGGGCGCCGTGGCGGTCTCGGCCCTGGTGGCGCGGATGAACGCGCCCACCGAGGACAACTACGAGGTCTATTCGGACTACGAGGAGCTGGCGCAGCCGGAGTTCAAGCCGCCGCCGAAGGTGTTCGCCGCGGTCTGGCCGCCGCTCTATCTGACGCTGACCCTGTCGGGCCTGCGCATCTGGAACGCGCCCAGGAGCGCGGCGCGGACCCAGGCGCTGACGCTCTGGGGCATGGTGCAGGCGCTGAACGCGGTCTGGATGGCGCTGGGGCCGAAGCGGCTGGGCGGCCAGCTGGCGGCGGCCATCGCCTCGTTCGGCACAGCCAGCGCCTACGTCTGGCGCGCGCGCCAGGTCGACCCGCCGGCCGCCAACCTGGTCGGGCCCTACGTCGGCTGGATCGGCTTCGCCAATGTCCTCACCGAGGAGCTTTGGCGGAAGAACCCGGATCACCGGACCCTCCACTAGCCGGCGCGTCGGTCTCGGCCTCCCGCGCCGCGGCCACCAGCCAGTCCCGCAGCGCATGGATCCGGCGCAGCTTGCGCGTGTCGGCGCGCCAGACGCAGAAATAGCCCAGCGCCGCGGGCGGCGGATCGCCGTCCCGGACCGGCCGCACGAGCTGGCCCGGCCGGACGAAGTCCAGCGGCAGGTCCACCACGTCGGGAATGGGCCGGATGAGCCGCCCCGCCCGCAGGTCCTCGACCACCATGCTGTTGCGCACCAGCGCCGCGGCCAGTCCCCGGGTGACCCAGTCCAGCATCAGGATCGAGTCGTTGGAGACGAGGCCCGTCGCCGCCGGCGTCGGCAGCCGATGGCGGGCGAAGAGCGCCGACCACAGCCGGTCGCTGTTGTGCACCAGCGGCGCGGCGAGCAGGTCCTTCGCCTCGGAAATCCGGTGACGGGCCGCGAATTCCGGGCTGCAGACCACATAGAGCCGGTCGGTCGTCAGGCGCTCGGCCTGCAGGCCCGTCCAGTCGCCGCGCCCGAAGCGCACGCCCATGTCGACGCCGTCGGTCGTGAAGTCGGCGACCCGCTCCTCGACGCGGATGTCGAGGTTGGCGCCGGCCGGGTGGTCCAGCAGGCGCGGCAGCTTGGGCGCCAGCCAGCGGTTGGCGAACCGGCCGTCGACGCTGACCACCAGCGGGTCCTGTTCGGCCGTGGCGGCGAAGTCGTCGATCGCCGACTGCAGCCGGGCGACGGCCGCGCCCACCTCGCGGGCCAGGCGCGCGGCGTCGGCGGTAGGGGCCATCTCGTTGCTCTGGCGCTGGAAGAGCTGTGCGCCCAGTTCGGCCTCGAGCTTGCGGATCTGCTGGCTGACCGCGCCCTGGGTCACGGAGAGCTCCCGGGCCGCGGCGCTGTAGCTGCGCCGCCGGACGGCGGCCTCGAGCGCGCGCAGGGCGAACAGGGAGGGCAGGCGTTTCACGCGCTAGGTTATTAGAGATCGTCATAATTGGCCGCAATTACTATCGTTCGCCACCGGCGAGCCCCGGCCGCTAGTTCGGACCTCGAGGGTGCGCAGGGTAGGTGCGGCGTGGGACGGATGATGCGTGCGATGCTGCTGGCGGCGCTGGTGGCGGCGGCGGCGGCGGGCTCAGGCGGGTCGGCGGCCGCGCGAGCGGGGCCGCCGAGGGCGCGCGTGGTCGAGCTGCGCGCCGACGACGGGCTGGTCCTGAAAGCCAGCTATTTCCCGGCCGCCGGGGCCGGACCCGGCGTCCTCCTGCTGCACCAGGGCAACCGGGACCGCCGGTCGTGGGACGCCCTGGCCGCGCGGCTGGCGAAGGCGGGGATCAACACGCTCACCCTCGACATGCGCGGCTTCGGCGACAGCGGCGGGACGCCGCACGACAAACGCACCGCCGCCGACCGCGCGGAGGCGCGCGCCCAGGCGGCCGGCGACCTGGACGCGGCCTGGCGGTTCCTGACCTCGCAGCCCGGCGTCAGGCGCGACCGCATCGGCCTGGGCGGGGCGGGCTTCGACGGCGTCAACAACGCCGTCCAGACGGCGCGGCGGCATCCGGCGCAGGTCAGGTCGATGGTCTTCCTGTCCGGCGAGACTTACCTCGACGGCCTGAAGTTCCTGCAGCAGACGCCGGCGCCTGAACTGTTCGTCGTGGCCAACGACGACGAGTACCCCCCGACCGTCGAGGCGATGGAGCTGCTGTTCACCCAGGCCCGGAGCCCCGGCAAGCGGTTCGTGCGCTATCCCGGGAAGGAGGCCCCATGGCTCGGCCTGGAGGACGTCGAGGGGGTCGCGGCCACCGGCAGCCACGGGACGGACATGTTCAAGACCCATCCGGACCTGCCGCGCGCGGTCGCGGATTGGTTCGTGGCCACCCTGATCACCACCCCCGGCCGGGCGCCGGCGGACCCCCGCGCGGCGGCGGTCCTGCCCTCCGCGCCGATCATCCGACGCCTGGACGAGCCCGGCGGCGCAGCAGAGGTTACCCGCAGGCTGCTCGAGGCCCGGCGAACCGACCCCAAGGCGCAGCTGTTCCCGGAGATCACGGTCTCGATCGTCGGCTACGACCACCTGAGGGCCGGCGACAAGACGGGCGCGATCGAGATCCTGAAGCTCGACGCCCTGGCCTACCCGCAGTCGCCCGACACCCACGCTTCTCTCTCGGACGCCTATCTGGCCGACGGCCAGACGGCGTTGGCGCGGCAAGAGGCGGAGACCGCGCTGGCGCTCCTGGACTCCGCGCCGAAGGGCGCCATGTGGTCGGACACCGACGCGCGGCGGGCCTTCATCCGCAGCGGGGTGCGGCGCAACCTCGCGACGCTGGACGGCAGGGCACCGTGAGTCGTCCGTGGGTCCCACTCGGCGCCGGGTTTCCAGGTCCGGAGGATGTCGCTAAGGTGGTTAGCAGCATATCGCCGGCCGGGGTGATCCACGCCGCGCCGGACCTCGCCGGAGGCGCCCCGTGGCTGACATCTTCCGTCCATCCCGTTCCGGGGCCGCCGCGGTGCTGGGACCGCTGGAAGGCGAGATCATGGAGGTGATCTGGAAGGCCGACCGCGCGGTCTCGGTGCCCGACGTCCACGGCGCGCTCATCGCCGACGGCCGGGCGATCTCCTATTCGGCGGTCAAGGCGGTGCTCAACAACCTCGCCGACAAGGACCGCCTGACCAAGACCCGCGAAGGCAAGGCCACCTACTTCGCCGCCGCCAAGTCGCGCGAGGCGTTCGAGGCCCAGGTGGTCTCCAGCGTGGTCCAGTCGCTGAAGCGCAACTACGGCGCCGCCGTGATCGCCCAGCTGGTCGACGAACTGGCGGTCGACCAGGAGACGCTCTCCGAGTTCGAGCGGGTCATCGCCCAGCGCAAGTCGGAGCTGAAGCCGTGAGCTGGCACGACAGCGCCCTGCACGCGGCGGGGAACGCGGTGCTGCACACCCCTTTCCAGAACCTGTGGCCGCTGGTGGCGGCGCCTGGCCTGGCCGCCCTGGTCAGCGACCGTTCCGCCCGGTTCCTGGCGCGCACGCCGCAGGCCAGCTGGCCGGCCGCGATCCTCGCCGCGGCGCCGGGCCTGGCGGGCCTGGGGGTCATCTGGCAGGCGCTGCAGTGGGACGTCGTGCGGACCTGGCACGGGCTGGTGATGTACCGGATCACGCCCCTGGTCGCGGCCGGGCTTGCGGCCTATGCGGTCATGCGCGCCCTGCAGCGCCAGGCCGAGGTCGCCCGGCTGTTCGCCGCGGCCGCGGCCCCGAGCGATCGCCTGCGGCGGGCGGCCGACCGTCTGGGCCTGCGCGCACGCCAGCTCGCGACCGCGGACAAGGAATGTTTCGTCGCCGGCCTCCTGCGGCCCACCGTCTTCGTCTCGACGGGCGCGCTCGACCAGTTGACCGACGACGAGCTGGACGCGGCGCTCTGCCACGAGCGGGCGCACGTGCGGGGCTACGACACCCCGTCGCTGTTCGCGCTCTCGCTGCTGAGGGACCTGGCGCCCTGGGGACGCGGCGCGGCGCTCGAGGCCTTCCGCGCGGCGCGCGAGGCCAACGCCGATCGCCAGGCCGCGACCTCCGCGGGCCCGCTGAACCTGGCGTCGGCCCTGGTGGCCCTGGCCCGGCCCGGCCCGGCGCTGGCGGCCGGCGCCCTGCCCATGGCGCGCAACGACAGCCTGCGGTGGCGCATGCAGGCGCTCCTCGAAACCGAGGCGCCGCCCGAGCCGGGCCCACAGCGCTTCTGGCCAGGCCTGGCCCTTTGCGCGGCCCTGGTCGCCTGGCCGGCGGCCCAGCTCCAGGTGATGTGGCTCTTCTGCGAGAGCCGCTGACAGCGGGGGCTTTCCTGATCTCCAGCTTCTGCTAAGTTACTTAGCAGATAGACGCACAGGTCGCTGGAGGCTGCACGCATGGGTCCGGCATATTCTCATGCGCGCCTCGTGAAGCGCCTCGCCGTGGCGGCGGTCCTCGCCAGTTCGGCGGCCTCGGCCGCGCTGGCCGCCGACCCGCCGGCGCCGCCGGCCGACGCCTCGGCGGGCGTGATCAGCTATCCGGCGTCGTTCTTCGCGCCGATGGGGTTGAGCACCGCCTACGACATGGTCAAGCGCGTCCCGGGGTTTGCGCTGGACGACGGCAGCTCGGTGCGCGGTTTCGCCGGGGCCGCGGGCAATGTGCTGATCGACGGCCAGCGCCCGGCCAGCAAGACCGACGACCTGATCAGCATTCTGCAGCGCCTGCCGGTCTCCCAGGTCGAGCGCATCGACCTGATCCGCGGCGCCCAGCCGGGCATCGACCTGCAGGGCAAGGCGGTGGTGGCCAACGTCATCCGCCGCAGGGGCCAGGGCTTCACCGGCGTCGCCACCATCGCGCAATACACCACCGGCGACGGCTACACCGACCCGGAGGTCAAGCTGGAAGGCGCCTGGCATGGCGGCGGCCGGGCCCTGGAGGGCTCCTTCTTCGCGTTCAAGGGCCATGACGACAGCCAGGGCAGCGGCCCGCACAGGATCCTGGGACCGGACGGCCGGGTCCTCGACGCCTCGGCGATGCACAACACCGGCCCGAACTGGATCTACCAGGCCACCTCGGCCTACGAGGCGGCGCTGCTGGGCGGCAAGTTCCGGGCGAACCTGATCCTGGAGGACCAGCCCTACGACGCCGAGAACGGCGACGACTTCCGCGTGGCCGGCCGCCAGGTCCAGCACCTGCGGCAGGACCAGGCGGACGCCGAGCTCGGCGTCCGCTACACGCGCGACCTCACGAGCGGGCTGGCGGTCGAGGCGTTCGGGCTGCAGCACCTGAACAAGACCGGCCTGGAGTCGATCTTCGAGACGCCGGCCGACGACCAGCGCTTCAGCCTCGCCCACCTGGGCGGGGAGAGCATCGGCCGCGGGGTGGTCCACTGGCGGCCGTCGGGCGCGCTCACCGTCGATGCTGGCGGGGAGTTCGCCTACAACTGGCTCAAGGCGCGCACCAGCTTCAGCGACAACGGCGCCCCCATCCAGGTTCCGGCCGCCGACGTGGAGGTCAAGGAGGCCCGCGGCGAGGTGTTCACCACCGCGACCTGGCGGCCCGCGGCGACTCTGTCGGTGGAGGCCGGCGTGCGGGTCGAGGATTCGACCATCTCATCGTCCGGCGACGTGGCGCTCAGCAAGACCCTGGGCTTCGCCAAGCCGAGGGTCCTGGTCACCTGGTCGCCGGACGCCCTCGACCAGGTCCGCATCCGGGTGGAGCGCGAGGTCGGCCAGCTCGACTTCAACGCCTTCGTGGCCAGCGCCGTCCTGAACGGCAACGGCGTGGTCGCCGGCAATCCCGACCTCTCCCCCCAGCAGGACTGGGCGTTCGAGGCGGCCTACGACCGGCATTTCTGGAAGGACGGGGTGGTCTCCCTCACGGTGCGCCATCTGGTGCTGCGCGACGCGATCGACCGGGCGCCGGTGTTCTCGCCCTCCGGGGTCTTCGATGAGCCCGCCAATATCGGCGGCGGGCGCGAGGACGACCTGATCGCCTCGTTCAGCCTGCCGCTGGGCCGCCTGGGCGTCCCCGGCGCGGTCCTGCGCGGCCTGGGGACCTGGCGGGATTCCCGCGTCACCGATCCCACCACCGGCCTGTCGCGGCGGATCTCGGGCCAGCATCCGCTCGACGGGGAGCTTCACTTCAGCCAGGACCTGCCCCGCTGGCGGCTGAACTGGGGGATCGACCTCGCCACCGGCGCCCTGGAGCGGTTCTACCGGTTCGACGAGATCGACAGCACCCGGACCCACACCATCGCCACGGTGTTCGCCGACTACAGGATCCGGCCCGACCTGGTCTTCCACCTTTCCGTCGCCACCCGCCGCAACCGCTCGCTGATCTCCCGGGAAGTGTTCGCGGGTCCGCGCGATCGCGACCCGCTGCAGCTCATCGACGACCAGGACCGCCGGTTCGGCCCGGTGATCTTCACCAGGCTGCGCAAGACCTTCGGCTGAGCGCGGCTTTCCACGCGGCGAACAACCTGCTTCCATGCCGAAAAGGGTGGGAGCGAAACCATGGTTGCGGCAGCGGCGGGCGTCGGCGGGCGGACGCGTGGGTCGGATCGGCTGGTGATCGCCGGGGCCTCGGCGGGCACGGTCTTCGAGTGGTACGACTTCTACCTCTACGGCTCGCTCGCCACCTTCATCACCGAGCACTTCTTCTCCGGCGTCAACGCGACGACAGGCTACATCTTCGCGCTCCTGGCGTTCGCCGCAGGCTTCGCCGTCAGGCCCTTCGGGGCCATCGTCTTCGGCCGGCTGGGCGACCTGTGGGGCCGCAAGAACACCTTCCTCGTCACCATGACGCTGATGGGCCTGGCGACCTTCGTCGTGGGCCTCCTGCCCGGCTACGACCAGATCGGCGTGCTCGCCCCGGTGAGCCTGATCGTCATGCGCCTGATCCAGGGGCTGGCGCTGGGCGGCGAATACGGCGGGGCGGCGACCTATGTCGCCGAGCATGCGCCGGAGGGGAAGCGCGGGCTCTACACCAGCTGGATCCAGACCACGGCCACCTTCGGCCTGTTCCTCAGCCTGATCGTCATCATCGTGGTCCGCACCAGGCTCGGCGAAGACGCCTTCAAGGCCTGGGGCTGGCGGATCCCGTTCCTCGCCTCGGCGCTGCTGCTGATCGTCTCGCTGTGGATCCGCCTGCGGCTCAACGAGAGCCCGGTCTTCCAGCAGATGGTGGACGAGGGGACCACCTCGAAGGCGCCGCTGACCGAGAGCTTCGGACGTTGGCCCAACTTGAAACTGGTGCTCTTGGCCCTTGCCGGCCTCACCGCCGGCCAGGCGGTGGTCTGGTACACCGGCCAGTTCTACAGCCTGTTCTTCCTGGAGAAGATGCTGAAGGTCGACGGCGTGCTCACCAACGAGCTGGTCGCCGTGGCGCTCCTGCTGGGCACGCCGTTCTTCGTGGTGTTCGGCTGGCTCTCCGACAAGATCGGGCGAAAGCCGATCATCCTGGCCGGCTGCCTGCTGGCGGTGCTGACCTATTTCCCGATCTTCAAGGCGATCACCGTGGCCGCCAATCCGGAGCTGGCCGCGGCCAGCGCGTCCGCGCCGGTGACCGTCGTGGCCGACCCGGCCGACTGCGCCTTCCAGTTCGACCCGGTGGGCAAGCAGGTCTTTGCGTCTTCGTGCGACCTGGCGAAATCGGCGCTGGCCAACGCCGGCGTCACCTATACGAACCAGGCCGCGCCGGCCGGGTCGGTCGCCGAGGTCCACATCGGCGCGGTGGCGATCCCGAGCTTCCGGGGCGAGGCGCTGCCGGCCGCCGCGCTGAAGACCCAGAAGGCCGCCTGGACCAAGGGCCTGGGCGCGGCCCTGAAGACCGCCGGCTACCCCGCCAAGGCCGATCCCGCCAAGATGGACCGGGTCAAGCTGGTGGCCTTGCTCTGGCTCCTGGTCCTCTATGTGACCATGGTCTACGGGCCGGTCGCCGCGGCGCTGGTGGAGATGTTCCCCGCCCGGATCCGCTACACCTCCATGTCGCTGCCCTATCACGTGGGCAACGGCTGGTTCGGCGGCTTCCTGCCGACCACCGCCTTCGCCATGGTCGCGGCCACGGGCGACATCTACTACGGCCTCTGGTACCCGGTGGTCGTGGCCGCGGTGACCTTCGTGGTCGGCCTGCTGTTCGTGAAGGAGATGCGCGGGGCGCCGATCGAGGGCTAGGGCCTCCAAGTGTTCATGTTTTGTTCTTGATCTTCAGAGCCTGACGTGAGATGATACCCGATGCTGCGAGGCGTGCGGCGACGGGCTCATCAATCACGGAGGACAAATTGAGGGGCGACTCTTTCGAGCGCGGGGGGGCAGCCGCGGTCGGCGCCGGATCCAGACGACGAAGCCTATGACGCGATGATCCAGCGTCATCGCCCCTCTCCCAAGAAATGATCGAGAGGCTCGTTCGGATTGGGCCGACTTCAACATGGACTACGTTCTTGGATACGGCTTGACGGCGCTCCTTCTGCTACTCGCCGCAGGCTTCCCGAACCAGTTCCGGCGATCGCTGGCGCGGTGGTTTGGTGACGAACCGCCGCCGTCGCTGTCGCGGCGGGGTTCAGTTGATATCGGGCCCCTGGCGGCCCGCATCAGGCGGCTCGTCCGACCGACGCTGCTCCTCGTTCCCGCCACGGCGCCCGGCTTCTCGAAGCTGGGTGGCGATCCGGAGTTGCCGGCGGACTTGGCGTGGCCGGCGGGATATGAACGGCCGCGCACCTTCCTCGCACAGATCGATCTCGCAGCCCTGGCGCCCGAGTCCCAGGTCGATTGGCTGCCGAAGACGGGGCGCCTGTATGCGTTCTATGACCCCGATGGTCACGGCTTGGCGGACGTCGTGCGTGTCCTTCACAGCGCTGAGCCGGCGGGCTTTGGGATGCCGGCGCCGCCAGGAGTCAAACGGAGGTTTCCAGAACGGCGCGTGGCCTTCACGCCGCTCTGGTCGGCGCCGAGTCTTGATTGGCTGGGCCTGGACGCCTCTGAGATGGATCTCGACGAAGAGGAGTTCGAGAGCCTGGAGCGGCTCGCCGACGCGCCATCGGCCGATGAGATACAGCACCGGATCGGCGGATATCCGAACGAGATTCAACCCGAGCGCATGTGGCTCTCATGCGAACACCTGGCGCGCGGTTTGCCCGAGCCGTCCTGGAATGAGGACATTCCGCCGACCGTGGAGCGCGCCGCGAAGGAATGGCGTCTGCTGTTGCAGATCGACTCCGATCCTGCCTTGAAGATGAACTTCGGCGACGGCGGGCGGCTCTATGTCTTCATTCGCGAACGCCATGCGCGGCGCGGCGATTTCTCGAAGACCGTGACGCTCTGGCACACCTACTAAGCGCCGGGGACCTCAGGGCTCCTCCGACCCCGCGCGGTCGTCGTAGCCGTGCCGGGACGAGTAGAAGGCCAGCCACATCAGGACGCCGGTGAGCGCGCCCGTGACGATCACCCCGCCCAGCACATAGGGCCAGATCGGCAGCAGGCTCGCCCAGCCGCCGCCGGTGTGGGCGGTCGCCAGGAAGGCCCAGACGACGAAGGCCGCGAAGCCCGCGAGCCCCAGGAAGGTCAGGACCAGAAGGACGGCGTGCCTGCGCAGGCCGGACAGGATGGAAGACCCCGCGGAACCTTCCGGGGCGGGCATCTACTCGGCCGCGTGCCGGGTGATGCCGATCTTCGGGGCCAGTTCGCCCGCCGCATAGCGCTTGGCCATGACGGTCATCGGCAAGGGGGTGATCTTGCCGGCCCAGCCGGCCGTGCCGAACTCCTCGAAGCGCTGACGGCAGACCACGCGCATCGCGTCCATGGCCGGCTTCAGGTACTTGCGCGGGTCGAACTCGCCGGGGGTCTCGGCGAACACCTTCCGGATCGCGCCGGTCATGGCCATCCGGTTGTCGGTGTCGATGTTGATCTTGCGCACGCCATGCTTGATGCCGCGCTGGATCTCTTCCACCGGCACGCCCCAGGTCTGGGGCATCTCGCCGCCATACTGGTTGATGATGTCCTGCAGGTCCTGGGGCACCGAGGAGGAGCCGTGCATGACCAGGTGGGTGTTCGGCAGGCGCTGGTGGATCTCTTCGATCACGTTCATGGCCAGGACGTCGCCGTCCGGCCGCCTCGTGAACTTGTAGGCGCCATGGCTGGTGCCCATGGCGATGGCCAGCGCATCGACCTGGGTGGTCTTCACGAACTCGACGGCCTGGTCCGGATCGGTCAGCAGCTGGTCGTGGCCGAGCTTGCCCTCGAACCCGTGGCCGTCCTCCTTCTCGCCCATGCCGGTCTCGAGGCTGCCCAGCACGCCGAGCTCGCCCTCCACCGAGGCGCCGACCCAGTGGGCCATGTCGACCACGGCCTTGGTCACGGCGACGTTGTAGTCATAGTCGGCGGGCGTCTTGCCGTCGGCCTTCAGCGAGCCGTCCATCATCACCGAGGTGAAGCCGAACTGGAGGGCGGTCGCGCAGGTCGCCTCGTTGTTCCCGTGGTCCTGGTGCATGCAGATCGGGATGTGCGGGTACATCTCGGCCAGGGCGTCGATCAGGTGCTTCAGCACGATGTCGTTGGCGTAGGACCGCGCGCCGCGGCTGGCCTGGATGATCACCGGCGCGTCCACCGCGTCGGCCGCCTCCAGGATCGCCAGACCCTGTTCCATGTTGTTGATGTTGAAGGCCGGCACGCCATAGCCGTGCTCGGCGGCGTGATCCAGAAGTTGTCTCAGGGTGATCCGGGCCATCGTCTCTACCGTTCGCTATCGGGACAACGCTGCCACGCCGGGCAGGGTCTTGCCCTCCATCCATTCAAGAAACGCGCCGCCCGCCGTGGAGACGAAGGTGAAGTCGTCCACGACGCCCGCCGCGTTCAGGGCCGCCACCGTATCACCGCCGCCGGCCACCGCCACCAGCTTGCCCTCACGCGCGAGCTCGGCCGCGCACCTCGCCGCCTCAACGGTCCCCTTGTCGAAGGGTTTCATCTCGAAGACGCCGAGCGGGCCGTTCCAGATCAGGGTCTTGGAGTTGCCCATGGCGCGGCACAGGCGCGCGACGGTCTCGGGCCCGGCGTCGAGGATGCGTTCGTCCTCGTCGATCGAGCCCACGTGGCGCACCCGGGCCGGCGCGCCGGGGGCCATCTTCTCGGCCACCACGATGTCCAGCGGCAGGAAGAGCTCGCAGTTGTTCTGGCCGGCCAGGCGGATCACCTCGCGGGCGGTCTCGGCGAGGTCCTTCTCGCAATAGGAGGCGCCGACGTCGTGGCCCTGCGCATAGAGGAAGGTGTTGGCCATGCCGCCGCCGATGGCCAGCTTGTCGAGCCTGGTCACCAGGTGGCGCAGCAGGTCGAGCTTGGTGGAGACCTTGGAGCCGCCGACGATGCCCAGCACCGGCCGCTCCGGGTGGCCGAGCGCGCGGTCGAGGGCGGTGAGCTCCAGGCGCATCTGCTCGCCCGCATAGGCCGGCAGGCGGTGGGCCAGCGCCTCGGTCGAGGCATGCGCCCGGTGGGCGGCGGAAAAGGCGTCGTTGACGTAGAGGTCGCCGTTGGCCGCGAGCGCGTCGGCGAACCCGCGGTCGTTGGCCTCCTCGCCCTCGTGGAAGCGGACGTTCTCCAGCAGCAGGACCTCGCCCGGCTGCAGGGCGTTCACGGCCGCGCGCGCCCGGGGCCCGACGCAGTCCGCGGCGAAGGCGACCGGGACGCCCAGCACCTCGGAGAGCGGCTCGACGATCGGCGCGAGGCTCATGGACGGCACGACCTTGCCCTTGGGCCGGTCGAAGTGGGCCAGCAGGATCACCTTGGCGCCGCCGGCCCGGAGCTTGTCGACCGTGGGCTTGGCGGCCCTCAGGCGGGTGTCGTCGGTGACCTGGCCGTCCTCCATGGGAACGTTCAAGTCGACGCGCACCAGGGCGCGCTTGCCGTGCAGATCCGCCTCGTCGAGCGTCTGGAAGCTCATCGGCGACTAGAGGAACTTCGCCATGGCGACGACCGTGTCGCTCATCCGGGTCGAGAAGCCCCACTCGTTGTCGTACCAGCTGAGCACCCGGCCAAGGCCGCCGTCGACCATCTGGGTCTGGGGCAGGGCCACGGTCGAGGACGCATCGACGTGGTTGAAGTCGTGGCTGACCAGCGGCTCCTTGGTGACCGCGAGGATGCCCTTCAGTGAACCGGAGGCGGCCGCCTTCTCCATGGCGGCGTTGATCTCTTCGACGGTGACGGCGCGCCCCGGCACGAACTTCAGGTCGACCACCGAGACGTTCGGGGTCGGCACGCGGATCGAGGAGCCGTCGAGCTTGCCCTTCAGCGCCGGGATCACCAGGCCCAGCGCCTTGGCCGCGCCGGTGGAGGTCGGGATCATCGACATGGCGGCCGCCCGCGCCCGGTAGAGGTCCTTGTGCATCGTATCCAGCGTCGGCTGGTCGCCGGTGTAGGAGTGGATGGTGGTCATGTAGCCGCGCTCGATGCCGCAGAGCTGCTGCAGGACGTGGGCCACGGGCGCGAGGCAGTTGGTGGTGCACGAGCCGTTGGAAACCACCAGGTCGTCGGCCGTCAGGGTGTCGTCGTTGACGCCCATGACGATGGTCTTGTCGGCGTTGTCGGCGGGAGCCGAGATCAGCACCCGCTTGGCGCCGGCGGCGAGGTGGGCGCTGGCCTTGTCCTTCGAGGTGAAGAGGCCGGTGCATTCCAGCGCGATATCGACGTTCAGGGCCGCGTGCGGCAGGTCCTTGGGGTCGCGGATCGCGGTGACCTTCATCCTGCCGGCCCCGGCGTCGATCCAGTCCTCGCCGGTGGTCACCGTCCCGGGGAAGCGGCCGTGCACGCTGTCGTAGCGCAGCAGGTGGGCGTTGGTCTCGACGGGGCCCAGGTCGTTGATCGCCACCACCTCGATGTCGGTGCGCCCGTGCTCGACGATCGAGCGCAGGACCAGCCTGCCGATGCGGCCGAAACCATTGATGGCGACGCGAACGGTCATGGAACGGGACTCCTCATTGAAGTGCGGGCGTTTTTGGGTCCGAGGGACGGCAAGTCAACCCCTGGGGAGGTTTCCCTCCCCTTATGGGGAGGGTGGCGAGGCGAGGCCGAGACGGGTCGGGAAGCGTGGGCCGGCGTGCGGAGCCGGCGCTTGAACGCGACTCCCCCACCCTGACCGCTGCGCGGTCTGTCCCTCCCCTCAGGGGAGGGAGGGCTTCACCTTGGCCGCCGCCTCCCTGGCGCGCGCCCGGGCCTGGTCGACATCCGCGCCGCGGGCGAGCGCCACGCCCATGCGGCGGCGAAGGAAGCTCTCCGGCTTGCCGAACAGGCGCAGGTCCGCGCCGGGGACGGCCAGGGCCTCGGCGACGCCCTCGTAGGCGACGCCCTTGGCTTCGAGGCCGCCATAGATCACCGCGCTGGCGCCCGGTTCGCGCAGGCCCACGTCCACCGGCAGGCCGAGGATCGCGCGGGCGTGGATGGCGAACTCGCTCTGGTATTGGCTGACCAGCGTCACGAGGCCGGTGTCGTGCGGCCGCGGGCTGACCTCCGAGAACCAGACCTCGTCGCCTTTCACGAACAGCTCGACGCCGAAGATCCCGCGGCCGCCGAGCGCGTCGGTGACCCTGGCCGCGATCTCGCGGGACCTGGCGAGCGCGGCGGCGCTCATCGCCTGCGGCTGCCAGCTCTCCACATAGTCGCCCTTCACCTGGCGGTGGCCGATGGGCTCGCAGAAGCCGGTGACGGCCTGGCCGTCGGCCAGGCTGCGGACGGTGAGCTGGGTGATCTCGAAATCGAAGTCCACGCGGCCCTCGACGATCACCCGCGGCTGCTCGACCCGGCCGCCCTCCAGCGCGTAGCGCCAGGCCGCGGCGATCCCGTCGGGCCCCTCGACGTAGGACTGGCCCTTGCCTGACGAGCTCATCACCGGCTTCACGAAGCAGGGGAAGCCGACGCTCGCCGCGCCCGCGGACAATTCGGCCTCGGTCGAAGCGAAGGCGTAGAGGCTGGTGGGCAGCTTCAGCTCCTCGGCGGCGAGCCGGCGGATGCCCTCGCGGTTCATGGTCAGCTGGGCGGCGCGCGCGGTCGGGATGACGGTGGCCAGGCCCGCGGCCTCGATGGCCGCCAGCTCGTCGGTGGCGATGGCCTCGATCTCCGGCACGATCAGGTGCGGCCGCTCGGCCTCGACCAGGGCGCGCAGGGCCGCGGCGTCGGTCATGGCGATGACATGGGACCGGTGGGCCACCTGCATGGCCGGCGCATCGGGGTAGCGGTCGACAGCGATGACCTCGCAGCCCAGCCGCTGCAGCTCGATGGCGACCTCCTTGCCGAGCTCGCCCGCACCCAGCAGCATCACCTTGACGGCTGTGGGGCTGAGCGGGGTCCCCAGACGCAAGGAATGGGGCCCCATGGTCTAGAGCTTCGCCTTGGCGGCCGCGGCCACCGCCTCGGGGGTGATGCCGAAGTGCTTGTAGAGCACCTCGGCGGGCGCGCTGGCGCCGAAGCCGGTCATGCCGACGAAGGCGCCGGCCTCGCCGATGAACCGCTCCCAGCCCATGCGCACGCCGGCCTCGACGGCGACGCGGACGTCGGTCTCGCCGATCAGCTGGGCCTGGTAGTCGGCGGGCTGGGCGTCGAACAGCTCCCAGCAGGGGGTCGAGACCACGCGGGCCCCGATCCCCTCGGCCTCCAGGAGGTCGCGGGCGGCCATCGCCACCGAGACCTCCGAGCCCGACGCGAAGATCGTCACCTGGGCCGGGTGGCCCGCGCCGGCCAGCTGATAGGCGCCGCGCGCGCAGAGGTTCTCGCCGGCGACGCCGCCGCGCACCGCCGGGACCTTCTGGCGGGAGAGCGCCATGACCGACGGCGCGGTCTTCGACTCCAGGGCCAGCTTCCAGCACTCGGCGGCCTCCACCGCGTCGGCGGGACGGAAGACCTTGAGGTTGGGGATCGCGCGCAGCGAGGCCACGTGCTCCACCGGCTGGTGGGTCGGCCCGTCCTCGCCCACCCCGATGGAATCGTGGGTCATGACGTGGATCACGCGGGCCCCCATCAGGGCCCCCAGCCGGATCGCCGGGCGGCTGTAGTCGGAGAACACCAGGAAGGTCCCGGAATAGGGGATCACGCCGCCATGCAGGGCCATGCCGTTCATCGCCGCGGCCATGCCGAACTCGCGCACCCCGTAGTGCACGTAGCGGCCGGCGTAGTCGGGCGCGTCGAAGGTCCCCATGCCCTTGACGATGGTGTTGTTGGAGCCGGTCAGGTCGGCCGAGCCGCCGACCATCTCGGGGATGTGGGGGACGAGCTCGGCCAGCGCCGCGCCCGAGTGCTGGCGGGTGGCCGCGGCGGGCCGTTCGGCCTCTGCCCTGGCGATGTGGGCC
>Ga0207695_10003009_pt1 | contig 24223 bp, 18 predicted proteins | sample KBSC54metaG_FD_184354 | JGI IMG/M metagenome (GOLD analysis project Ga0207695, IMG submission 184354) | Corn rhizosphere microbial communities from Kellogg Biological Station, Michigan, USA - KBS C5-4 metaG (SPAdes) (version 2) | ecosystem: Host-associated > Plants > Roots > Rhizosphere > Soil...
CGTTCTCGAAATGGTGCGCGGCGTCCGCGCTCTGGGGATGGAGGCCTGCTGTACGCTCGGCATGCTGACGCAGGATCAGGCTGACGCGCTGGCCGATGCCGGGCTGAGTGCGTACAATCACAATCTTGACACGTCGCCTGAATTTTACGGCAGCATCATTACGACTCGAACGTATCAGGATCGTCTGGAGACGCTTGCTCGGGTGCGCCGATCGGGCGTTACGGTTTGCAGCGGCGGCATCATCGGGATGGGCGAAGACCGCGCAGCGAGATACGGCTTGCTGCGGCAGTTGGCGACTCTCGATCCGCATCCGGAAAGCGTTCCTATTAATATGTTGGTTCCGGTGGAGGGGACTCCTCTGGGCGGTCGCACGGCTGAGGATCCATTGGAGTTGGTGCGGATGATCGCCACTGCGCGCATCCTCATGCCGAAATCGATGGTGCGTCTGAGCGCGGGGCGGTTAACGCTTTCCGAAGAGGCTCAGGCTTTGTGCTTCCTGGCGGGAGCGAACTCGGTGTTCCTGGGCGAAAAATTGCTGACCACGCCCAATCCGGAATCGGATGCCGACCTTCGCCTGTTTGAGAAGCTGGGAGTAAAGCTGGTTGGAGCAGAGCCGCGTGCGACCACTTGAGCAGCGGCTGCGGGCTCATCTCGCTGAGCTTAAGCGCGATGGGCTGCTTCGGAAACGCCGTCCGCCACGGGGCATCGACCTTTCGTCGAACGATTATCTGGGGCTGGCCACACATCCTCTTATAAAAGAGCGCATGGCCGCGGCAGTTTGCGCGATGGGCGCGGGTAGTACTGGCTCGCGGCTGCTGCGGGGCGAGCGCGACTGCTTCACGGCACTGGAACAGCGCTTCGCCGCATTCAAGGGAACGGAGCGGTCGCTATATTTTTCGAGCGGTTACCTGGCGAACCTGGCAGTGCTGACCACGTTTCCAGAAGTCGGCGACACGATCTTTTCGGATGAATGGAATCACGCGAGCCTGATCGACGGTGTGCGGCTGTCTCGCGCCAAACGTGTCGTGTTTCCGCATTTGCGTCCGGGCGCCGTGACGGAGGGCGCCTTTCTGATCACTGAGTCCGTTTTCAGTATGGACGGCGATCTCGCTCCGTTGGAGGAATACAAGAAGTTGGGCGCGGCACTGATCGTGGACGAAGCGCACGCCGTAGGCCTTTATGGTGAGCGAGGCGAGGGACTCATTGGCGGCGACGGCGTGTTCGTTTCCGTGAATCCTGCGGGGAAAGCGCTGGGCGTCGCGGGAGCTTTCGTTGCCGGACCAGCATGGGCCATCGAGTATCTGGAGCAGCGCGCTCGCCCGTTCATTTTTTCGACCGCGGCGCCGCCTGCCATCGCCGCAGCCCTGGATGCGAGTCTGGATGTGATCGCGGCTGAGCCGGAGCGCCGCGAGCGAGTTCGTTTCCTAGCTCGATACCTGCGTGAGCGGCTTAGGGAAGCGGAGATTGCGGCTCCAGCGGGCGATTCGCCTATTGTGCCCGTGATCATCGGCGAAAATGAGCGTGCGGTTGCTGTCGCGGCGGCTTTGCAGGAGGCTGGATTCGACGTGAGAGCGATCCGGCCGCCCACGGTTCCGGCGGGCACGGCTCGTCTTCGCATTTCCGTCAACGTGAACCTGTCAGAAGAAATTCTCGAAGGCTTCGTGGGCACATTATGCGCGGCCTATTTGTAACCGGCACCGATACAGGTATCGGCAAGACCGTACTCTCGGCCGCGCTGATGCTGCGTTATCCCGAAGCGCGATATTGGAAGCCGATCCAGACCGGTACACATGACGACGATGCCGACGACACTGCCGAAGTGCGGCGGTTATCGGGCGGTCAGGTGATCGATGAGGGCGTGCGTTTAGCCGATCCGGTGTCTCCGCATCTCGCGGCCCGCCTCGCCGGAATCACCATTGAGCTCCCTCACCGTGAAGGTGACGAAGTCTACATTGTGGAAGGCGCCGGCGGCGTTCTGGTCCCGGTCAACGATTCGCAAATGATGGTCGATCTGATGGTCCGGCTTGGTCTTCCAGTGATTGTCGCCGCGCGAAGTAGGCTCGGTACAATCAACCATACGTTGCTCACCATTGAGGCGCTGCGAGCCCGTGCACTACGCGTCGCTGGAGTCGTGATGATCGGGGATTTGAATGCGGATAATCGCGCCGCGATCGAGCACTACGGAGAAGTTGCGGTCATCGCGGAAATGCCGCATTTCGATCCACTCACGCGGGAATGCTTGCGCGTTTGGGCCGAGACACTTCCAAAGGATCTGTTAGCGTGACCCTAATCGATCGAGACCGTGCGGTACTGTGGCACCCATACACGCAGACGCTGACGGCGCCCGCGCCTCTGCCGATCGCGCGCGGGAAAGGTGTCTGGCTGTATACCGAAGACGGGCGTAGCATCCTTGACGGCATCTCCTCGTGGTGGGTGAACATTCACGGTCACTCCCATCCGAAGCTTAATGCGGCGCTGGCCGCACAGGCTTGTGAGCTGGAACAAGTCGTCTTCGCGGGATGCACGCATGGTCCGGCAGTGGAACTCGCTGAGCGACTCATCGAGATCCTTCCCAAGGGGCTTGCGCGAGTCTTCTATTCCGATAACGGATCGACCGCGGTTGAGGTCGCTCTCAAACTCGCGCTGCAGTATTGGCGCAACCTGGGTGAGCCACAGCGCACCAAATTCATCACGCTCCACAACGCCTATCATGGCGACACTGTCGGAGCGATGTCGGCCAGCGAAGACTCGATCTTCACTCGGGCGTTCTCGACGATGATGTTCCCGGTCGAGCGCGTCCATGGTCTCGACCACATGGAGCAACGCCTGCGCGACGCGGGCGATTCCGTCGCCGCGGTGCTGATCGAGCCCATGCTGCAAGGCGCCGGGGGCATGATTGTATGGCCTGCGGAATTCGTCGCGGGCGTCCGCCGTCTGTGCGACGAATACAAAACACTGCTGATCGCCGACGAAGTGCTCACCGGCTTCGGCCGCACCGGCAAGATGTTCGCTTGCGAACATTCCGGGATCATGCCCGACATCATCTGTCTTTCGAAAGCCCTGACTGCCGGATACCTGCCACTGGGTGTGACCGCCACCACCAGCGCAGTCTACGAAGCTTTCTTAAGTGACGATCGAAGCAAGACTTTCTTCCACGGTCATTCGTACACGGCCAATCCGCTGGCCTGCGCCGTGGCGCTCGCGAGCCTGGATTTGTTTCGTGAGGAGCCAGTCCTCGAACGTGTATCGCGCTTGCAACAGCAGCTTAGGGCCGGGTTCGAATCTCTACGAGTGCGGGGCCATGTGCGCGTGATCGGAGGCGTCGCGGCGGTAGAGCTCGCCTCCGACAAGCCCGGCTACCTGGACGGGATCGGCCCGCGCCTGGCTGCCGCGTTTTTGGAACGAGGCCTGTTGCTGCGTCCGCTGGGCAACGTCGTTTATTTCATGCCGCCATTCTGCATCACAGAATCGGAGACGGCATGGGCGCTCGAACAGATCGTAGAGGTCCTTCGCTGATCCCCCTGCCGGTTATGGTAAGATCCACTGTTTGCGGGTTTTGCACAGGAGAGTTTTCCCGTGAAAGTATACGAAACAAATGACATCCGAAATGTAGCGTTGGTCGGCCACGGACATTCGGGAAAGACTTCGCTGGTGGCTGGTGCCTTGTTCGCCAGCGGCGCCACTAACCGTCTGACGCGCGTCGACGAAGGTAACACCGTTACGGACTTCGACGAAGAAGAAGTAGCCCGCAAGCTCACCATCTCGACCGCCATCGCGGCCGCCGAGTGGAACAAGAAAAAGATCAACCTGATCGACACGCCGGGTTTTAATACGTTCCTGATCGATACCCAGGCCGCACTGGTTGCCGCCGAAGCTGCGCTCGTAATCGTGGACGGCGTCGCCGGTGTCGAGGTCCAGACCGAAAAAGTCTGGAGCTATTGCGATGAGTTCAAACTTCCCCGGGCCATCGTGATCAACAAGCTGGACCGGGAACGCTCGAGCTTTGATCGCACTCTCGAAAACGTTCAGTCGGTGTTCGGACGCACCGTCATCCCGATTCATTTGCCGATAGGTTCCGAGCGCGAATTCAAGGGCATCGTGGATGTTATTCGCATGAAGGCGTACACCTACACGCCGGATGGCGACGGCAAGGGGAAGGAAGGCGAGGTCCCCGCGAACCTGGCTGACGCTGCACAGAAAGCTCACGAAGCATTGATCGAAATGGTGGCCGAAGGGAATGACAAGCTGCTGGAGGAGTTCTTCGATAAAGGTACGTTGCCCACGGATGAGATTATCGAAGGGCTTCGCGACGCCGTGCGCCAGATGCGGATGTACCCGGTATTATGCGCCTCTGGATTGCACAATATCGGCACGGATCTGCTTTTGAACTTCATCCTGGAGGATTTTCCCGCGCCATCCCATCAGGGCCCTTGGAAAGGCACGTTGAACGGCAAAGAGATCGAGCGACCTTTCAAGGATTCTGAACCCGTCTCGGCCTTCGTATTCAAAACTGTCGCCGATCCGTTCGCCGGCCGTGTTTCTTATTTCAAGGTGATCTCCGGCATCGTAAGGAATGACGCGAACCTGGTCCACGTACGAACGGGCGCAGCGGAACGGCTTGCGCATATCGGCGTTCTGGCTGGCAAAACTATACAGGCCGTGCCCGAATTGCATGCGGGCGATATCGGCGCGGTCGCCAAGCTCAAGGAAACGCTTACAGGCGACACGCTGACCGACAAAGCTTCGCCGATCGCTTATCCGGCTGTCATACTACCGGAGCCGTCCATCGCCTACGCAATCTCAGCCAAGACGCGCAACGACGAAGACCGTATGGGCCACGCGGTGCATAAGATTCTCGAGGAAGATCCAGCTCTGCGCTTCTATCGCGACCCCCAGACCCAGGAGTTCCTCCTGGCCGGCACGGGTCAGCAGCACGTGGAGGTCATCGTCAGCCGACTGAAGAAGCGCTACGGCGTCGACGTAGAATTGCACGCGCCGAAGATTCCTTATCGCGAGACCATTCGCGGGAAGGCCGATGTGCAGGGTCGTCACAAGAAGCAGACCGGCGGCCATGGGCAGTTCGGCGATTGCTGGATCCGTGTGGAACCGCTGCCGCGGGGCGCGAAATTCTCATTCGAGAACGAAGTCTTCGGCGGAGCGATTCCCAGGAACTTCATCCCGGCGATCGAGAAGGGCATTGTGGAGGCCGCGGAAAAGGGCTATCTCGCGGGATTCCCGATGGTCGATTTTCGGGTGGTGGTCTACGATGGCTCCTACCACGACGTCGATTCTTCGGAAATGTCTTTCAAGCTCGCAGCGAGGAAAGCGTTTAGGGCCGCTATGGAGCAAGCCAAGCCCACCTTGCTCGAGCCGGTGATGAATGTTGAAGTGCGAGCGCCTGTGGAATACGCCGGCGATCTGATGGGCGATATGAACAGTCGCCGTGGACGCATTGCCGGTATGGATACGAAGGGCGGCACGCAAATCATTAAGGCGCAGGTCCCGATGGCTGAAATGCTTAGCTACCAGAACGATCTAACCTCGATGACTCAGGGCCGGGCGACGTTTTCCATGGAGTTCGACCATTACGATTACGTCCCGCAGATACAAGCGGAAAAAGTGATCGCCGCGGCCAAGGCCGCCAAGATCGGCGAGGTTGAAGAAGAAGAGTAGAGCGCCTGTGGCACCATAAGGTGTGTTCGAGAAACCCGCGTCCGCCGGCCATCCTATCCTCGATCTGCTCGCTCGCCGGTGGAGTACGCGCGCGTTTTCCGATCGTTCGGTGGATCGTGAAACTCTGGCCAGCTTGTTCGAAGCCGCGCGCTGGGCGCCATCGAGCGGGAACGGGCAGCCTTGGAGCTACCTGGTCGCAACGAAGGACGACCCCGTCGAGCACGAGCGCATGGGCAGCGTTCTGACACCCGGCAACGTATGGGCGCACAAGGCTCCAGTGCTGGCAATCTCCGTGGCGACAATCCATCGCGCCGATAAACCTAATCGCACCGCTCATCACGACCTGGGCCTTGCCAACGAGAATCTGGTGATCCAGGCTGGCTCCATGGGGCTCGCGGTCCATATGATGGCGGGGTTCCACATAGATATGGCTCGCGAAGTGTTCGACATTCCGGCGACTCACGATCCATTGGCCATGATGGCGATCGGCTATCCGGGCGATCCAGAGTCGCTTTCAGAGGAACTTCGGGCTAAAGATTTGGCACCGCGCCAGCGTAAACCGATCCGCGAATTTGTGTTCCGCGGAAAGTTCGGGCAGCCGGCAGGGTTAGAATAACCATCGGAGGACGCAGTGGAGAAGCGAAAGATCGGATCATTAGAGGTTTCCTTGGCCGGGGTGGGGTGCAATAACTTCGGCTGGCGAATTGATGCGGAAGGCACGGCGGCCGTGGTGAACGCCGCGATCGAATCCGGGATCAACTTTTTCGACACCGCCGATATCTATGGCGGCGGGCAAAGTGAAGAATTCCTGGGGCGCGCACTGAAAGGCCACCGCGACAAGGTTTTGATCGCCACCAAGTTCGGGATGAAAATGGCCGAAGGCAAGCAAGGGGGCAAGCCGGCGTATATTCGTGAGGCCGCCGAAGACAGCCTGCGCCGGTTGGGGACGGATCATATCGATCTGTATCAAATACACCAGCCGGATCCTGCGACTCCTATTGCCGACACCTTGGGCGCGCTGAATGAGCTGGTCAAGGCGGGCAAGGTGCGCGAGATCGGCTGCTCGAATTTCTCGGCGGAGCAATTGTGCGAGGCCGCCCAGGCTACTTTTAAGACAGGCGGCGCGCATTTCGCCAGCGTTCAAAATAACTACAGCCTGCTGCATCGCGAACCGGAAGCCGAAGTTCTGCCCGAGTGCCAGCGCCTGGGAATTGCGTTCCTCCCGTATTTTCCGCTCGCGAACGGTTTGCTGACGGGAAAGTATCGCCAGGGTCAGCCATTCCCCAAATCCAGCCGCGCCGAGGACGGTTTCGGCCCAAAGGTTTTCACCGATGAGAATCTTGCCTTAGTCGAACAGCTTCGCGGCTTTGCCGAATCGCGCAGCCACACGCTCCTGGAACTCTCGATGGCCTGGCTGGTTGCGAAACCGGCGATTGCGTCGGTGATCGCGGGCGCTAAGACGCCGGAGCAGGCGAAAGCCAACGCGACCTCCGTAGCGTGGCGATTGACGGAGGCTGATCTCGCAGCCATCGACGGAATTCTAAATGCCCAGGCCCACGGATAAAAATGGACGAACAGGAATTTAAGATGCGCGCTGAACAAGCGCTAGACGACCTCTATCGGCGGTTATCGGCCGCGGCGGAGGACTACGAGTTCGAGGTCGATTTCAACGCCGGCGCACTGGCCATCGAGTTTGAGACGCCTCCAGGTAAGTTCGTGGTGAGTCCGAACTCGCCGGTGAGTCAAATCTGGGTTTCGGCTCATTCTAAGAGTTTCAAGCTGGATTGGGATCCGGCTCGAAGTGTGTTCGTACTCGCGGGTACCGGCCAGTCTCTGGCGCAGCTCATTGGCGATGCTGTCGGCCACCAAGTGGGTGAGAAAGTCATCCTTTAACAGCATGCCCGGTGTGTATATTTCCTATCCGTTTTGCGCGCAGAAGTGCACCTACTGCAACTTTGCATCCGGCGTCTTTCCGCTGGTACTCGAACCGGGCTATCTGGAGGCTGTACGCAACGAGATTCGAAATACCGCTTGGGCGTGGACGCCTGAAACCATATATTTGGGCGGGGGGACGCCCAGCCTGATCGAGCCTGGAGCGCTCTCCACAGTTCTATCTGCGATCCCGGGGGACTGGCAGGAGGCAACGATGGAAGCTGCGCCCGGGGGCATCACGTCAGAAAAGGCCATAGCTTGGCGTCGTGCAGGGATCAATCGAGTAAGTCTGGGCGTGCAGTCTTTCAACACGCGCGAGCTGGCCCGCACGGGTCGCAAGCACACGGCCGAGGTTGTCAAACATGAGATCGCAATGCTGCGCGCCGCGGGCATCGGGAACTTCAACATCGACCTGATTGCAGGTCTTCCGGGCCAGACGCTCGAAAGCTGGAACCACTCTCTGGATTGCGTGGTGAGTTTAAACGCTCCGCACGTATCGGTCTACATGCTTGAAGTGGATGAAGACAGTCGCTTGGGAGCGGAAGTCATGGCTTTCGGCAAGCGCTATGGCGCTCCTGACGTCCCGTCGGATGACATGATTGCCGACTTTTATGAGATCGCGGTCGGACGGCTGGCACACGCCGGAATCGCGCGCTATGAGATTTCGAACTTCGCTCGCCCTGGTTCCGAATCGCGCCACAATCTGAAATACTGGAGGCGTGAGTCATATCTAGGCTTCGGGGCGGATGCTCATTCATTCGACGGTGTGTCGCGCTGGCAGAATCCTGAATCAATCGAGGATTACTTACGGGGGTCTAAGCCTGAACGAACACCTGCAGACCCCACTGCTGAACGCCTCTTCCTAGGGCTGCGGCTCACCGAAGGGATTGCAGGCGACTGGTCACCTTTCCAGTCCGCGATCGAGAGGCGTATCAAAGACGGACTCCTTGAAACCGATGGAAATGTCCTGCGCCTGACATCGCGAGGTGTCCTACTTTCGAATGAAGTATTTGCCGAGTTCGTATGATTGACCTGCGAAGCGATACCGTGACCAAACCGACCGCAGCGATGCGGCGTGCCATGGCCGAGGCCGAGGTCGGCGACGACGTTTATGGCGAAGATCCCACGGTCCGAAAGCTTGAAGAACGGGTCGCGGAGATCCTTGGCAAGCAGGCTTCGTTGTTCTTGCCTTCGGGTACGATGGGTAACACCATCGGAATTAAGCTGCATACGCGCCATGGCGAGGAAGTCGTCTGCGATCATCGCGCGCACATACTGGACTGGGAGATGTCGATGATGGCCTGGTTTTCCGGCTGCTTGGCGCGCCCCGTCCCAACCGAACACGGCGTCCTCCGCTGGTCCGATATCGAGCCCGTAGTAAGGCCGCGGACGACCGGATTCCCTGCGCCGACCGCGATGATCAATATCGAGCATCCGCACAACATGGGCGGCGGAACTTTATTCCCCATTGAAGGGATCGAGGAGATTTGCGATCGCGCGCATGAACGCGGACTCAAAGTCCACATGGATGGCGCACGCCTGTTCAACGCTGTGGCTGCATCCGGTGAAACCGCGGCGCGCACCGTCGCTAAAACCGATTCGGTGATGTTCTGCCTGTCGAAGGGGCTGGGATGCCCTGTTGGCTCCATGCTCGCCGGCGACGCTGCAACGATGGCCGAGGCACGACTTTACCGCAAACGCCTGGGCGGAGGGATGCGCCAGGCCGGCATACTGGCTGCGGCTGGATTGGTGGCGCTCCAAACATCTCCGCTGCATTTGCAGGACGACCACGCCAACGCCAAACTCATGGCCGAGCGCATCGGGATCGATCCGCGCGAAATCCAGACCAATATCGTCATTTTCGATATTGCGAGTACCGGGTTATCACCGGCCGACTTTTTGGGTCGTCTCAAATCGAGTGGGGTGCTGGCAGGGTCTGTAGGCGGAACCCGTATCCGCCTGGTGACGCATTACGATGTCTCGCGCGAAGACTGTGTGCGTGCGGCTGACGCGATCGCCGCGCTACTTCGCTAGCTCTACTTGGCAAATTCGGGCGGGACCGGTATCGTCACCTTCCCGGTGGTGGCCCATTCGACGCCGCGCATGAAAATGGCCTTGAATTCCCGATTTTCGGTGTCCTCGGGGCCGTGGCCAAGCGCGATATTGAACACGCGACCCTTGCCGAACTCGGTGGTCCACAGGATCGGCTCGTCGGTGCCCGCGCCGACCTTGGTCTGCTTGTCTTGTGCGCCATAGCGCGAGTGGTCGTCGTAAGCGGTCGCCAGGACGTGATAGCTGCCCGCGGGCTGCCACCGCAGGTTGGCGAATAGCTCGTCGTTCTTGATCATTAGAGGCGTCTTGAAGCCTTTCATGATCGGATGATCGGGATCCTTAATATCGAGCGCGTAATCGTGCTGCGGGGAATGGTGGCCTTGATTCGGCCGCCAGTTCCCACCGGACATTTTCTCGTAGTCCGTCCAGCCGTCGAAGGCGCCGAGCGACAGATGATAGAGGACCAGTCCCTTGCCGCTGCGCACGAAATCGGAAAGCGCAGTCTCCGCACGCTCGCCCCAGCGATTTTTGGGGTTGTTCCCGTCGTAATAGTTCACAATAACCACGTCGTAGGGCGCCAGAATTTCGGGACCGCTGCCGCGGAACTCCTCGACCACGCGAGTTTCAAACTTCTCAGTATCGTCCAAGGTCTTGCGGAGCGAAGGGGTTGTCGCCCGCCAATCGTGCGGATTCTGACCGGTGATGATCAGGACCTGCATTCTCTCGGGATGGTTGGCCCCGGGGGGACCTTTTCGTGCTTTGCCTTTACCGGCGGCGGGTTGGTCTTGTGCGGTTAGACTCAACGTGACCAACAAAGCCGCACTACACAACATGAGAAAGAGAGATCGAACAACACGCATGCGCCGAAATCCTTTCTAAAATCTAAAACGCGCGACGAGCGGGCCGGTCCTCGTCCCGCCGCCGATGTTGGACGTCTGCATAAAGCCGAAGCCCGAGGCCAAGGTCGAGCCACCACCGGCGGGGCAGGCCCCTGTGGCGCCGTTTGATGCCCGAAAGGAAGCAAGTTGCCGCCGTCCCGGGGGTGGTCGCGCTTGGGTTGGGAAGTATGGTGCGGTTGAACATGTTCACGAATTCCGCTCGAACGCTGAAACTGAATCTTTCCTTGAACGTGAAATTGCGGCCCATGTTGAAATTCTCTACGGGACGCCGTTGCTGACGGTAGTCGTTGTAAAAGGCGGTGGAATTCCCGAACGTGCCAGCAGGAGGGTCGACCCATGCGGCCGGATTCAGCACCAGAGTCTTGGTCGGATCGTAGCAGCGGCAATTAACGTCTACTGTGTACAGAGGCACACCTGGCACGCGGTTCATGAACGTCGGGCGGAACAGTTGGTTTGCCAACTGGTTCGTCGAAGTCGGTACCAGGATGGGCATCCCGCTTGCGTAGGTCATGAGGGCTCCCACCTGCCAGTCGCCCAGAACCTGCCTTAGGATTTTGTTGCCGCCCCACTTGGGCACTGTGTAGCTGAAGCTGATGTTGCTGACCAATGGCCGTGAATAGGTCGACAGGTACATTGAATACGTCGTTCTCTTGGGCGGTCGCTCCGAAGGGACCGGCGCTGTCGGCTTCGACGCCGTTTCCAGCTCCTGTGCCCAGGTGAAGTTATAGGCGAAATCCAGGCCGTGCGAGAATCGCTTGGTCACCTTGAGCTGAAGCGAGTTGTACCAGGTATCTCCCAACGGCGCCCACAGCGCGGTCGGCGCCGTAGTGAACTGCGGGAACGGCCGCAGGGACTGCGCTACCGTCGCGGTGAGCGGGAAACCCGCGTAGGGCAGCTTGCCTTGGAACGGGCCGGCTGCCGCGCTGCCGATCTGCGCGTTTAAGATGTTGCGGGCCGCTAAGGTACTAATGTCGAGCCCGTCGTTCAAGAGGTCCTGCGGCGTCAGGGCATTGTAGTTGACCGGCGTGGAAGTCGGCCACCAGATTCCGCGGTTTCCGACGTAGCTGACGTCCACCACCAGATCCTTGAAGATTTCGCGCTGCACCCCGATGCTCCACTGATAAGACCGGCTGGGACGCCCGGCATTCGGATCGATTTGATACATGGGTGCGGGTCCAGGTGTTCCCGGAATGGCCGTGACGGGGAAGTAGCTCGCACTAAAGTTGGGATACGCGATCTGAGACGGGGTTAGGGGAACGCCGTTGGCCAGAGTCATAACCGGCTGAGCCCAAGAAGTGGAGCTCACGATATTCCGCGATGTGACTTGGCGCGTGAGCACGTTGTTGGCGGGAGTGCCGTTGTAAAGAATGCCGGCTCCGCCGCGAATCACGGTTTTCGAAGCCACCTGATAGGCGAAGCCTAAGCGCGGGCCCAAAGCGTAAGGATAGTTCTTCGCGAAGTTGCAGCCGCAGGTGGCCTCATAGACGACCCCACCGGGATGCCCGCCGTCTTGCAGATTGGGCACCTTAGTGGAGAAGCTCCCGAAACGGCCGTACTGTTCTCTCTGATATGTCGAGTAGTCGTAGCGCAGCCCAATCTCGAGCGACAACTTGCGCGTGACCTTCCAGCTATCCTGAGCGTAGAATCCCGAGGAGTTTTTCCCGAGCCTGCCAATCGCCGGCTGGGCAATGTTGTAGTTATTGACCATACCCAGCAGGAAACTGGCATACGGAAATCCGATGGTGTTGCTTTGCCCCGGAGGTGAGCTCGCGTTCAAATAGGGAAGGCCGGTTTCCGCCGGTCCAAAGGCATAAGAACCATTGGTGTTGATGATATTCGCGTTCGGATATCCCTCAATCCGCGTTTCCCCGCCGAACTTGAAGCTGTGGTTACCCCTGATCCAGGTGAGGCTGGCTACGAAGGTGGTCTTTTGTTCCCGGGTGTTTACCGTTCCGCCGAAGGGTGTGGACCCTATGCCAGAAGGAGCGCCGAAAGAGCCGACGGCTGCGAGCCCCCCGAGGCTGTTAGCACCCGTCATGCCGCCAGCCAGGGTCGCGGTTTGTCCTCCCCCGATGATTGGGAAGCCCAGCGGCGTAAATGGCCCGGTCAGTCCCAGTTGCGTGGTCGCATTGTATCCGGTGATGAAGGAGGGCATGTCGAGCGCGCTGGTCTGGTAGGCCCCTCCCAAATGCAGAAGCATGGTGGGTGTGAGGGAATGGTCGTAGTTGAGCCGATAGTTGATGGTGTCAAAAGCCGTCGGGGCAAACGTAGTGATCGGAGAGGGCAAACCTTCCGAAGTCGTATTGACGCCGTCGCCCGGGGTCGCTGAGTGGGTCCAGCCCCAGAAACCGCTCAGCTTTATCTTGGAACTCAGCGCGTGGTCGATTTTGATCGACGGAATATAGGCCTGCGTCTTCGTCGTGAACGGGTTGATGTAGTTGTTGATGGACTGAGTCGCGTTGACTCCCTGTGGGGTTGGAACCAAGGCCTGAATTTTCAAGGCGACTGGATCCAGCTGCGTTTTGGGAATCAGGTTGTTCGGGAATGGATTCCGGATCAGTTGGGAGTTAGTGGACGAAACGGGCCCCTGTGTGAGCGGATCGTAAATCGTGTTTTGGATAATGTTTCGGCCCAGCAGATCGGTTCCCAAAATCTTATTGAAGCCCGGTCCGTCGATTGCGCTGAAATCCCCAATTCGATATGCAGCCGTCGGAACGGTGTTCTGAGTATTGGGGCTAACAGTGGTCGTTGGACTGGACTCGTAGCTGAAGAAGAAAAAGGTTTTGTCTTTTCCGTTGTAGACCTTGGGAATCCAGATGGGTGCTCCAGCCGTGCCGCCGTAGTCGTTCCTGCGAGACTTCGGATCGGTGTGCGAATACGCGCCTGCCGCGTTCAGATCTTCGTTCACCATGTACTCGAATGCCGATCCATGAAACTGGTTGGTCCCGGATTTCATCGTGAAGTTAAATACGGCGACCCCCGGCCTGACCATATTCAGCGGCGAAGTTGCTGGTCTGTATCGCGATCTCCTGGATCGCATCCACGCTGGGTTGCCCGAACGAATACGTGCTCATTCCCAGGCTGTAGGTAGCATCCAAGCCGTCGACACGAACCTGTTCCGAGTTTACGGGCGTGCCGCTGATGCGAAGCGTGCTGCCGCTCACTACATTCGTGCCGGGAATCAATTGCGAAGCCGTCAACGGATTGCGAATAGCGCCTAGCGTACCCACCGGAAGATCGTTGACTTTGTTGGAGGTGACATTGTGGCTCACGTCGCCGGTCTCTGTCTTAAGCAGCGTTGCGGATTCCGTAACCGTGACCGACTCGCTGGACGAACCTATTTCGAGTGGCACGTCGACACGTAACGTTTGCAGCGCCTGGACAGTTAGCCCCGCGCGCGTGTACTTCTTGAATCCAGGTACGGTCACGTTGATCTCATACGTGCCGATGGGAAGCTGCCCGAGGGTGTAATTACCCGTAGCGGTGCTGGCGGACTGAAAGACAACGCCGGTGGCCGAATTTTTGGCTTCGATACTGGCGCACGCAACCACGGATCCCGCGGGATCCGAAATCACACCCGTGATCGTTCCGCGATCGCCCTGTCCAAAGGCGCTAAGAGCGAACACACATAGAGCTACTGCAGTTCCTAACCTCAGTGACCCACCCCCTGAAAAGGCTGCTTCGGCCAACAATCATGTCGCTATCAAGCGCGATTGTCAAGTGGCGATTGGCGTAGGCTGGAGCTGCGTTCGGGGTTTACGCGCCAGAAATAGATAAGCCCCCACTCCGATGATCAGAAACACCCAAATGGTTTGCATCGGAGCCGTATAGGCGCCGGTGACCTCCTTCAGCCATCCGGTGATGATCGGCGCGACGATGCCGGCCAGATTTAGCGCCGTGTTCTGAATACCGGCCACGCGCCCTGGAGCGACACCCGGGAGTAAGGTCTGGGTGATCGCCCAATAGTTGGCGGTAGCCAAGCCCAGGCCAGTCATGGAAAAGATGGCGAAGAAGACAGCGACATCGGTGGACTCCGACATGGCCCCGAACACTTCGGTTGAAGCCGCCAGCAGGCCGGCGATAGTGAACCAGCGCCGCACGTTCAGTGCATTCGCGCCGCGGCGGATCATCCAGTCGGCGGCTGCGCCCGCCAGGATCGCCACCGTCCCCGTGCCGGCGAAGCTGAACATCGTGTAGATACTCATGGAGGTCAAGGTGAGGTTGCGGCTCTCCACCAGATAGGCCGGCATCCAGGTAAGAGAGAAAAAGAGGAAGTAGTTGTAACAGAACGTGCCGATCACAGTGGCCCACATCGCGCGGGTTCGGAACAGCGCGCTAAACGGCACCGCCGCATTTGGGGAACGACCTGTTTCTTGCTTGCGGGGCGGATCTGCCCCGGCCAGAACAATCCATGGGATGACCCACACCAATCCGCCGAGGCCCAGCAGAAAGAACATCGTCCGCCAGCCGTAGCCTAAGATCAACCAGGTTGCTAACGGTGACGCGATGGCCGGTCCCCATTTGCTTCCTGAGACGAAAATACCCGCGGCCAACCCGCGCTGGCGTTCATCCACGTGCTTGGCGAGCCACGCCAGGCCGGCTGGGAACAACGCAGACTCCGCCACGCCCAGCATCAAGCGCAACGCAATCAGTTCCCAGAACGCGCCTGCCATGGCCGTCGCCGCCGCCACCAGGCACCACGCCACAAAGCTGACGGTCATGAGGCGCTTGACGCCGAAGCGGTCCACCGCCAGCCCCGCGGGGATCTGCATGACGGTGTAGCTCCAGAAGAAGACCGAATTGAGCACTCCGCGGCCTGCATCGGTTAGCCCGAAAAATTGCTTAAAGTCAGGCGAAGCCAGGGCAATCGCCAGGTTGGTGCGATCGACATAGGCGATGATCACGCCCAAGCCGAGCAGCGCGATTAGGGACCATTTCCGCAATTAGGGACGCGTTAAACGCGGTCTAGATCCGGACGCCAGTTCGTCACCGACTTCTTAATCGCGCCCTGCGGCATGCTTCCCTCGGCCGCCCTTCGCGCGAGTTCCACGAATTCCGCATCGGAAGCGAATCGCAGACCCACGATTTGCTTGATGGTGAGGCGTGGATCGAGCCGTTTTCCCGCCAGCGCGAAGTGGCGCAGATTTTCTTCCGCGCGAATCGCCCGATCCTGCACGCCCATGGCGAAACTCCGAGTAAAGACGAACAACAAGAAAAGCGCCACCGCCATGGCCGCAATCAGCGATGCGTTATAGAGACGCTCATGATCTCCGAACGACTGCCAAAGGTTGACAAAGGATCCGACTAAGGTAAGTAGGATGATCGGGCCCAGCACAAAGTGGAACCCGGGCACGAATTTCGCGTGCTTGGCGTAGCTTTGCTCTTGCATCTGCCGATTATAGCTAGTCGCCAGTAGCGACTGGTTGGGGCTCACGCACTTCGCCTATTACAAGTTCTGTCGGATTTACAAGACCGTGCAGGCGACAAACGTAGGATGTCTGATCAGGTCTGGGCTCTGACAGAATTGCTAGCATAGTCCGAAAATGCTGGTTATGATTCTCTTCGCCGCCGGTGAGCTCTTAATTGCCTGCTACTTCTCATATTCGATGTTGCGATTTCGTCACAAATCTTGGCAGAGAACTGTGGCCCTTATTTTCTTTCTCTTAGGAGCTCTGGCCGTCACAATCGAGGAGCCCATTACTTACCGCATGATCACCGAAGGAAAGTTTCTAAGAAATGATTCGCCTGCATATCTCGCCACCGTTGTGGGCATGTTGCTTCTCTCTTAGCTCTGTTAGGCGTCGCGTACAAGGTCAGACGGAGACAGAATTAGCCGGGAGCATCGACCGCCAAAGCGCTACTCTGGTCGAGCCTTCAGTCACCGGTAGCGACTGGCTCCGGCTCTCGGGCGATCGTGCGAGGTTTTTTGCCTTTGCCCAACTTGGTCTGTAGAGCCGCCATGTAGGTGTAGAACACCGGTGTGAGGTACAGAGTCACTAGCTGCGAGAACATCAGGCCGCCGACCACCGCCAGGCCCAGCGGCTGGCGAGCTTCACCGCCCGCGCCGTAGCCCAGGGCGATGGGAATTGCGCCGAACAACGCCGCCATGGTGGTCATCATGATTGGGCGGAAGCGGATCAGGCAGCCCTGGTAGATCGCCTTGATCGGTGGCAGGCCTTGATTGCGTTCGGCATCCAGCGCGAAATCGATCTGCATGATGGCGTTCTTTTCGACGATGCCGATCAGCATGATCAAGCCCACGAACGCATAAATGTTCAGATCCATGTGGAACAAGTACAGAGTCGCCAACGCTCCGAATCCCGCCGAGGGCAATCCCGAAAGGATGGTGATGGGGTGAATGTAGCTCTCGTAAAGAATGCCCAGCACAATGTAGACCACGAAGATCGCGACCAGCAGCAGGACCCACGTGTCGCCGAGTTGCCCTGAGAACGCTTTGGCCGCGCCTTGCCAAGTCGTGCCGACCTCGGCTGGGACGTTCTCAGCGGCGATCGCTTCAATCTTTTCGAACACGTCGCCGAGCGATGCGCCAGGAGACAGGTTAAACGAAATGGTGGCCGCCGAAAGCTGACCGTAGTGGTTCACCGACTGCGGGCCGACCTCCTGTTTCACGCCAGCCAGCGTGTCCAACGGAATCAGATTGCCCGTATCGGCCTTGAAATAGAGCAGCGACAAAGCGCGCGGATCCGCCTGAAACTCGGGTTTCAACTCTAATAGAACTTTGTATTGGTTCGAAGCGCCGTAGATCGTCGATACCCACCGGGGCCCGTACGCATCGTAGAACGCGTTCTCGATGGAGTTGGCATTCACCTGCATGGCCGCGGCTTTGTCGCGGTCGATATTCACGTTGATCTGCGGACTGGTGATGGCCACATTGCTGGTGACATCCTCCACGCCGGGAACGGCTGTGATCAGCCGTTCGAGCTTATCGGCAGTGGCGTAAAGCGCATTCTTGTCGGAGGATTGGAGCAAGAACTGGTACAGACTCTTAGTCACCTGCCCGCCGATCCGAACGGTGGGAGGATTCTGCAAGTACACGCGCATGCCCGGAAGGTTGTCGAGCTTCGGCCGCAGGTCGGCAATGATATTCTCGACCAGCTCCTTCCGCTGGGCGCGCGGTTTGAGGCGCACGACCAACTGCCCGAAGTTGGGGCCGCCCATGCTATTCGAGGCGGCGCCACCCACCGACGATGTAAACGCTTCCACGTTGGGGTTGGCGCGTACGATCTCGGCCACCTCGCTCTGATACTGCACCATCTGGTAATAGGATGTGCCTTGCGCCGCTTCCGTGATCACCGACAATTGGTCCGTGTCCTGGTCAGGAATAAAGCCTTTCGGGATCTTGATGAACAGGTAAACTGTGCCGATCAGCACCACCACGAACACCGCCATGGTGGCCGGCCGGAAGCGCAGAACCACATCCAGACTGCGCTCATAGATGCGCAGCATGCCATCGAAAAATGCCTCGGTGATGCGGTAAAACCACGAGTGATCGCCGTGCTTGACGCGCAGGAATCGGCTGCACAACATGGGCGTCAGCGTGACCGACACCAGGCCCGAGATCAGGATGGCCACGCAGATGGTGACCGAAAACTCGCGGAATAGGCGTCCCATGATGCCGCCCATGAATAAGACCGGAATAAATACGGCGGTCAGCGACAATGTCATCGAGACGATGGTGAAACCGATCTCGCTTGACCCCATTAGCGCAGCGGCCAGAGGCTTCCGGCCCATCTCCATGTGCCGGAAAATGTTCTCAAGCATCACGATCGCGTCGTCCACCACAAAACCGACGGATAAGATCAGCGCCATCATGGACAAGTTGTCCAGGCTGTAGCTGAGCATGTACATCACGGCGAAGGTGCCGACAATCGAGAACGGCAGCGCGAGGCTAGGAATTACCGTCGCCGAAACATTCCGCAGGAACAAGAAGATGACACCGATCACCAGAGCCAGCGTCATCAGCATGGTGACTTCCACGTCCTGGTAGGAATCGCGGATGGTCTGCGACCGGTCATAGAGAATGTCCATGTGCACCGACGGCGGAAGCTCCTGCTGGAAAATTGGCAGCAGGTTCTTGACGTTGTCGGTTACGGCGATCGTATTGGTGCCGGGCTGGCGCTGAATAGCGAGCACGATGGCACGCTGCTGATCGTTGGGAGTGTAAAACCAGGAAGCCGTCTTGTCGTCCTCGACGCTATCCTTCAGATCGCCTAGCTCCTCCAGCCGGACTGGTGTGGCGTTGCGATACGCCACCACCATCGAGCGGTATTGCTCCGCGGTCGTGAGCTGACCGGAGGTCTGTAAGGTGAACGATCGCTGCGGTCCGGTGATCTGGCCCGTGGGCAGATTGACGTTCCACACCTTCAGAGCCGCTTCCACTTCGTTGATGCCGACTTTGTGAGCCGCGAGCAAGTGCGGATCCAGTTGCACGTGTACGGCGTATTTTTGGGCGCCCAGTACCTGCACCTGCGCCACGCCGGTCACCTGCGAAATACGCTGCGCAATGCGGGTTTCGGCGAATTCATCCAGGGTCCATAACGGAACTTCCTTGGAGGTGAGCGTCAGATAGAGAATCGGCTGGTCGGCCGGGTTCACGCGCGCGAACGTGGGGGGCGTGGGCATGCCCTGGGGGAGCTGCCGGGAAGCTTGCGTGATAGCCGACTGGACATCGATGGCGGCTCCATCCATGCTGCGGTTCAGAGCGAATTCGAGCGTGATTTGGGTGGCGCCCAGCGAGTTGATGGAGGTCATCGACTCAATGCCCGCGATGTTGGAGAATTGGTTCTCCATGGGCGTTGCGACTGAGGCCGCCATAGTATCGGGACTGGCGCCCGGCAGTGCGGCCGTGACTTGCAGCGTCGGGAAATCGACGTTGGGAAGATCGCTGACCGCTAGCTTCTGATAGGCCACGGTGCCAAACAGCGCGATGGCGCCCATCAGGAGGCTGGTGGCGATCGGCCGTTCAATAAATGGTTGCGAGAAGTTCATGCTTACTGAAAATCAATCCTGCGCGCGTCTCAGTCTGAGAACCCCGGCGCGACCTCTGGCTGGCGAATGACCACCTCTTGGCGCTGCTTCCTGCGCGTGGTGAATTTCGCCATGTAGGTGTAGACCACGGGAGTGAGATACAAGGTCATGACTTGCGATACAGCCAGGCCGCCGATTACCGTGAGCCCAAGGGGACGGCGCGCTTCGCCTCCCGCGCCCCAGCCCAAAGCCACCGGGATGGAACCCAGCATGGCCGCCGCAGTGGTCATCATGATCGGCCGGAAGCGGATGATACAGCCCTGATAGATCGCGTCTTCAGGAGAAGTGGCTCCGCTGCGCTCCGCTTGCAGCGCGAAGTCGATTTGCATGATGGCGTTCTTCTTCACGATGCCCACCAGAATGATTAAGCCGACGAAGGAGTAAATATTCAACTCGCCTTTGAACACATACAGAGTCAGCAGAGCGCCCAGACAAGCCGATGGCAATCCCGAAAGGATCGTCAACGGGTGGATGTAGCTTTCGTACAGCACGCCCAGGACGATGTAGACCACTAAGATCGCCACCAGGAACAGCGTGCTCAGGTTGGAAAGAGAATCTTCAAACGCCGCCGCGTTGCCTGAAAATTTCGCCGATATCGTTGCGGGTAGCATCTGCTTGGCCATGTTTTGAAGCTTATCGTGCACACTCCCGAAGGAAATTCCGGGCTTGAGATTGAACGAAACCGTCACGGCGGGGAGCTGGCCGGCGTGCGAGATACTCTGCGGGCCGACGTCCTCTTTGATCTTCGCCAGCGAATCGAGTGGAACCAGAACTCCGGTATTGGTCTTGAAATAAATCTTGGATAAATAGTCGGAAAATGCCTGGTATTTCTTGTCGACTTCCAGCACTACGCGATATTGGGATACAGGCGAATAGATGATCGACGCGTAGCTGGGGCCGTAGGCTCCGTACAAGGCGTTCTGAATATCGCTGGGGTTGAGTCCGTACAACGCCGCGCGCTCGCGGTCGATTTCCACGTTGATGCGCGGGCTACGATATTCGAGGTCGGTATTAACGTCCTGGACCTCAGGCACTTTGCGGACTTCTTTCTCGAGGAGCGCCGCCTGCTCGTACAACTCGTCCGTATCGGGACCTTGGAGGGTGAAATCGTAGTTGCTCCGCGAATTGAAACCGCCGCCGCCGATACGTATGGGTGGCTGCACATTCGGGAACACGTTAAATCCCGGAATACTGGAGATTTTGGGCCGCAACCGCTCGGCCACCTGTTGGGCGGTGGATGTTCGCGCGGGATGAGCCCGCAGCATCACGAAAAACCGGGCGCTGTTGCCGTTGCCCGCGTTGGTCATGAAGGCTTCGACATCGGGGTCCTTACGAACGATGTCGGCAATGCCCTTCTGGTACTCCACCATCTTATAGAAGGAGGTTCCCTGGGCCGCCTGAATGTTCAACTGCATCTGATCGTTGTCGGCGTCCGGAATAAAGCCTTTGGGGACCTTCTGGTAGAGATAGTAGGTACCTCCCATCACGGCGAAGAACACCACCGCCATGACCGTGCGATGGCGCAGTACGCCGCGCAGCGTCCAGTCGTAGAAGCGCAACATGGCGTTGAATATGTGATCGGTGGCGCGATACACGACTCCATGTTTCTGGATCCCCCCCTGCAAGAGACGGCTGCACAGCATCGGAGAGAGCGTAATGGACACCACTCCCGAAACCAGGATGGCCGTGCAGATGGTCACCGCGAATTCGCGGAACAAGCGGCCCAGCGTGCCGCCCATGAATAGAATCGGAATGAACACGGCCGCCAGCGACAGCGTCATCGAGAGGATGGTGAAGCCAATCTCCTGCGATCCCTTGTAGGCGGCGGCCATCGGACTTAGGCCGCTTTCGATATGGCGGACAATATTTTCGAGCATGACGATGGCGTCGTCCACCACAAAGCAGACTGATAGAATCAGCGCCATCATCGACAGGGTGTTCAGGCTAAAGCCCAGCAGCGCCATTACGACCAGCGTTCCCAGGATCGAGAACGGCAGCGCCATGGCCGGAATCAGCGTCGCGCGCCCGCTGCGTAGAAACGCAAAGATGACGATCACCACCAGCAGCAGCGTGAAGCCCATGGTGACTTGGAAGTCGGTGAATGCGTCGCGGATCAGCTTGGCGCGGTCGCCGCGCGTGGTGAAATGGACGGTGGGAGGCAATTGAGCCTGGAAGGAAGGGAATAGCGCTTTTACGGCGTCCGAAACCTCGATGGTGTTCGAGCCTGGCTGCTTCATCACCTGCATCTGGATAGCGCGTTCCATCTTGCCGCCCGTATACATCCAGGCGGCGTTCATGTCGTTCTCGACGCTGTCGACCACTTTCGCTACTTCATTTAGCCGGATGGGCGTTCCATGTCGCCAGGCGACTACGATTTGCGCGAAACCGGCCGCGTCATGCAGCTCGCCGTTGGTCTTCAGCGTGAATGCCTGGAGCGGTCCGTACATCGTACCGGTAGGAGAATTCGGATTCCAGTTCGATATGGCATTGCTAACTTCATTAATGCCGATCTTTTTGCCCACCAGCTTGTCCGGATCGAGTTGCACGCGCACTGCATACTTGGTCGCGCCGCCCACTTGCACTTGCGACACGCCGTTTACGGTCGAGATGCGTGGAGCAATCAATGTTTCCGCGTAGTCATCGAGTTGCGATAACGAAACGGCGTCTGAGGTGAGCGTCAGATAAAAAATAGGCTGGTCTGAAGGATTCTGCTTCTTGAAGGACGGCGGCGCGGTCATGCCGGCCGGCAGCAGCGGCATGGCTTCGGCGATGGCGGTTTGCACATCCACCGAAGCACCGTCGATATCCCGGCTCAAGTCGAACTGGAGCGTAATCGAGGTCTGGCCGGTGGAACTCTGGGAACGCATCGAATCGATGCCGGAGATGGAGGTGAACTGCCGCTCGAGTACCGTGGCAATGGAAGAAGCCATGGTGTTCGGATCCGCGCCGGGCAGGTTGGCCTGCACCTGCAGCGTCGGCATCTCCACGTTGGGCATGTCGCTTACCGGCAAGCTGCGGTAGGCTACGACGCCGAACAGCGCGATGGCGGCCATCAGCAGGCTGGTAGCGATGGGCCGCTTGATGAATACTTCCGAGAAGTTCACGCGATCTCCCTGAGTCTTACTGAGCAGATCATGGGACGACCGATGATTACGGCGAGGACCGCGGCCGTCCGTCCCCGGTCTGCTGGTCGCGGATCTGAACTTTGGACCCCGGCTGCAAACGAAGCTGGCCCTCAGTCACTACCGTTTCCCCGCCTTTGAGCCCTTCGTCGATCACCATATCCTGATCGATGCGTGGACCGGTCTTGACTGGCACTACGGAAACCGCGCGATCTTCGCCGACGACATACACGTAGGTTCCGTCCTGGCCTGTCTGGACGGCTTGATTCGGAACCACCACGGCATTGTTGCGCATGGTCAGCCGCAGTCCGACGTTCACGAACTGCCCCGGCCACAGCTTATGGGACTTATTCTGGAACGTGCCCTTCAGCTTGATGGTTCCGGTGGACGTGTCCACGGAATTATCGATGAAAGTTAGCTGGCCCTGCTCGATATCGCCGCTGCCATCCTGGGCCCGCGCGGTTACCGCCAGCTTGCCATTTTCCGAATACCGCTTCACATCGGCCAGCCTGGCCTCCGGCACGGAAAACGTTACGTAGATCGGTTCTACTTGATTGATGACCGCTAAGTCCGTGGTGCCCGCAGTGACTATGTTGCCGGCTTTCTGGGTTATGTTGCCGGTGCGGCCTTCGATCGGCGCCTCGACGGTGGTGTAGCCCAGCTGAATATTGAGATTGTTAATAGCCGACTGGTCGGATTCCATCTGCGCCTTAGCGCTTTTGATCGCCGCCTTGTCGGCTTCCAGGAGCTGCGCCAGCGCATCCGCGTTGCTTTTCAGCTGCTCTCCCTGTTCTTTGGCGAAAATGCCGTCATCCACCAGCTTCATGTAACGCGCGGTCTGTTCCCGTGCATACTTTGCATTAGCTGAATCGCGACTCAGATTGGCCTCCGCCTGGAGCTCCAGGGCAGTGCTTTTCTCCAGATTGGCCATTGCGGATTTCATCTGGCCTTCCAAGGGCTTTCGATCGATCAAGAATAGAAGGTCGTCTTTTTTGACGTAATCTCCCTCCTGAAAATTGACCTTGGTGAGCATGCCGCCCGTCTGCGCCCGCACCGTGACTACCGAATAGGCCTCCACGTTGCCGACCACCGAAATGTCCACCGGAACGTTCTTCAAAACGACTTTGGCGACCTCCACTGGCACCGTTCCGCCGCCGGCATTTTTCCCCTTGCCCTTCCCCTTGCCTTTGCCGCCCCCATCGCCTACGTCGGTAGGAGCAGATCCGCCGCAACCGGAAAGAGCGCAGCTAGCAAGCAGGATGGCGGCGAGAAGTACGCCTAGTAGTTTCGAGGGCTGTAAACAGGTAGATTTCACGCAGTCTTCAGTATACTGCCCGCACATGAACCATGTACTGGTAATTTGGCAGGGTCCTTGTATTACAACGGGCGTTGCCCGAGTGGCGTAGGTTACCCGGATGTAGATAAAGAAGATAGTGGCGATTAATGCCTGTGCCATTCGGGAACACCACTATCATGTGGTGTCTTACCCGGCTGACT
>Ga0207695_10003011_pt1 | contig 24220 bp, 18 predicted proteins | sample KBSC54metaG_FD_184354 | JGI IMG/M metagenome (GOLD analysis project Ga0207695, IMG submission 184354) | Corn rhizosphere microbial communities from Kellogg Biological Station, Michigan, USA - KBS C5-4 metaG (SPAdes) (version 2) | ecosystem: Host-associated > Plants > Roots > Rhizosphere > Soil...
TGCCCGAAGCGCCCCTTCTTCAGGACCATTGGCCGCCCACAGTTATCGCAGTAAACCGTTTCGTCCTGCTCGGTGGCGCCTTCTTCGGCGATCTCGCGGGTGTTCGTGCAATCAGGGTATCCGGTACACGCGATGAAGCTGCCGTGCTTGCCCCACTTGATCACCATGGGCTTGCCGCACTTTTCGCACACGAAGTCGGTAGGCCGCTCCATGCGCTTGATGTCGGTCATGTGGGTCGCGGCGTGTTCCAGATCTTTTTCGAAGCGCACGTAGAAGTCGCTCATGGCGGTGCGCCAGTCGAGCTTGCCTTCTTCGATCGAGTCCAACTCCTCTTCCATGCGCGCCGTGTAGCTGGTGTCGAACAGATCGTCGAAGCTTTCGAGCAGCAGATCCGTCACCACCATTCCAAGCTCGGTGGGGGTAAACTTGCCCCCTTCCTTCTTGACGTACTCACGGTCCTGAATGGTCGAGAGAATCGAAGCATAGGTTGACGGCCGACCGACGCCGTCGGCTTCGAGTTCTTTCACCAGCGTGGCTTCCGTGAAGCGCGGAGGCGGCTCCGTGAAGTGCTGTTCCGGCAGGATGGCTTTAAATTTCAGCACCTCACCCTGCGTCACCGCTGGCAGCTTGCTCTTCTCCTCTTCGTCGTCTTCGTCCTTAGCGTCCTTGCCTTCTTTGTAGACCCGCAGGAAGCCGTTGAATTTCTCCACGCTGCCGGTAGCGCGGAAAATGTAGTCTGCGCCGTCCTTGCCCTTCGCATCGACGTCGATGGTGGTCTGGTCGAACACCGCCGGCGTCATCTGCGACGCGACAAATCTCTGCCAGATCAGCGCGTAAAGTTTCGCTTCGTCTTCAGCCAGGAAACTCGCGACGCTCTCCGGAGTCCGCAGCGCCGACGTCGGGCGAATGGCTTCGTGCGCGTCCTGCGCATCCTTCTTGCTCTTATAAAAGTTGGCCTTTTCGGGACGATACTCCGCGCCATAGCGCTCCGTGATCATCCCGCGCACTTCTTCCAGCGCATCGGCGGAGACGCGCGTCGAATCCGTACGCATGTAGCTGATCAGACCAACCGCGCCTTCGTCCTTGCCCAACTCCACGCCTTCGTATAATTTCTGCGCCAGCATCATGGTGCGCTTCACGCTGAAGCGGAGCTTACGCGCCGATTCCTGCTGCAAAGTCGACGTAATAAACGGCGGCACCGGATTGCGTTTCTTCTCGCGATTGGTGACCGAACGCACGACATAATTCGTGCCATCGAGCGTCGCGACAATCGCATCCGCCTCCGCTTGGTTCGAGATCTCGAGATTCTCCTCGTTCTTCTTTGCCAGGTGTGCGCTCAACTGCGGCGGCTTCTTGGCGGCCAGGTTGACGTCGATGCTCCAGTACTCTTTTTTGATGAAGGCTTTGATCTCGCGCTCACGGTCCACAATCAGCCGCAGCGCGACGGTCTGAACGCGCCCCGCCGATAGCCCCCGCCGGACTTTATCCCACAGCAGTGGCGAAATCTTGTAGCCCACCAGCCGATCCAGGATGCGGCGCGCCTGCTGCGCGTCCACCAGGTGCAGGTTGACCGACAACGGCTTCTCGAAGGCCTTCTGGATGGCGCTCTTGGTGATCTCGTTGAACATCACCCGGAAGAACTTGGTGCCATTCTTGCGATCCTGCAACTCCTCCTGAAGATGGAAGCAGATAGCTTCGCCCTCGCGGTCCGGGTCAGCCGCCAGGTACACAGCGTCGGCACCCTTGGCAGCCGTCTTGAGTTCCGCGATCAGCTTCTTTTTACCTTCGATCACTTCGTAAACCGGCTTGAAGTCGTTCTCGACATCCACCGACAAATTCTTTTTGGGCAGATCCTTCACGTGGCCCAAAGAGGCCTTCACCGTGTAGTTCTTGCCCAGGTACTTGCCAATCGTTTTCGCCTTCGCCGGAGATTCGACGATGACGAGATTCTTTGCCATATGAGTGCTGCAACCTTCCTTAACCGATCGCGTTCTTTGGCGATCCCCGACTACCTTATAAGAAACAACCGAAATCTTAGCATGATAAAACCCGGCACGATATCACGCCGGCAGTTCAGAGGCGCTCGGGCGCAGACTCACTCAATCCATCCACACCCGAATGTAGCTCTTGCCTGGAAGCTGGCGAACCAGACCGGCGAGTTCCAGCTCGAACAAAGCCGCAATCGCCTCCGAGGACGAGGTCCCTTCCAACGACTCTATCAGGTTATCCAGCCCCGTCGGAGCGTCCGGCCGAAGCCGCTGCAAAATATCGCGAGCTGCACTGCCCATAACGGATGCTGGAATCGGAGCATTGGTTTCTTCTGAATTATTGGCATTTAGATTCAATCGTTTGCGGCACTGGTCCACCAGCCGCCGTCGATCTTCCGGCTTTAGCTCCACGATCACGTCATTCCATTCCTGAACCAGTTTGGCGCCTTGTTTAATCAGCAGATTGGGCCCCCAACTCATCTTGGAAGTAATATTTCCGGGGACCGCGAAAACCTCCCGATTCTGCTCGATGGCCAGTTTCGCGGTGATCGCCGACCCGGAGTATTCGCTCCCCTCAACCACCAGGACTCCCGCGCTCATGCCGCTGATGATCCGGTTGCGGATGGGGAAATTCTGCGGATACGCCGGGGCGCCCAGGGGGAATTCCGAGATCAGCAGCCCACGTGTTGCGATCTCCTCGGCCAGCTTGCGGTTCTCGGCTGGATAGATCTGGTCGATGCCACAGCCGAAGACCGCCAACGTATCGCCGCCGACCTCGAGTACCCCGCGATGCGCCGCCGTGTCGATTCCCCTCGCCATGCCGCTGGCGATGGTCATCCCGGCCGCCGCCAGATCGGCGGACAGTTTGGACGCCGCCACGCCCCCGTAAGCCGTGGGACGCCGCGTCCCTACCACCCCGAGCATTAGCGTCGCGAGCAGCTCCACGCGGCCGCGGGCGAACAGCAGGGGCGGGGGATCGAAGATATCGCGCAGCGCCGGCGGATAACGCGCGTCCGTCAGAGGAACCAGGACGGCACCCGCCCGGGCCGCTTGGTTCTGCTGATCCGCGGCGTCGTCGAAAGCGCAGCCGCTGGCCAAGCTCTGAGCGACTCCCGCCGCGAGCCCTGCCGCTTGCAGCTCCGAGCGCGACGCCCGGAAGATCGCCTGCGGGCTCCGGAAAATCTCCAGCAGTTGTCCGGCTTTGCGAGTGCCCAGGCCCGGCGTCATCCGTAGCGCCAGCCAGTAGAGAGCATCCTGCGACGTCACGGGGTCGGGAGCGGCGGGCAATGGCGCCGGGAGGGCAGGTTGCATGTAATGGTGGTGTCCGGTGACGGGCGGAAATCTCATTTTTTGCGCTACGCTAGTGGCTGATGACTCAAGCTGCTCAAGCCACCTACGATGACGCCAATTTACTGCTGCGCCTGTACGATCTGCGCCGCGAAGAAAAATTGCGCGAGGCCCGCGCCTGGTTCGTAGCCAATTTCAAGCCCAAGAGTATGGCGGATATCGATCAGCTCTGCCCGCCCGGTTCAGAAAACAATGCGCGCATGCGTCAAGTGGCGTCGTACTGGGATATGGCTGCGTCCTTCGTCACGGCCGGCGTCCTCAATCCCGACCTGTTCTTTGCCAGCAACCGCGAGATGCTGGTAGTGGCCGTGCGCTTTCGTCCGGTTCTGGCCGCAATTCGCGCCGCGTTTAAAGACCCCAGCTTCCTGCGGAACCTGGAAACGGTAGCGCAGCAATTCTCGGATCATTTGGATAAAATCGGTCCGGGCACGCTCGAAGCGTTTGTCGCGCGCGTGGGAGGCTGAAGACCGCGGGTGCTCCGGGATCCGGACTTTTTTGAAGATCGCGAGCTGAGCCTGATCTATGTCGCCAAGAAGCTGAAGGAAGCTCTGGCGCTGGAGCGTCTGCTCACCGAAGCGGGCCTGGATTATCTAGTCGAGCCCGACCGCTACAGCGGCGGAATCATTTTCCGCTCGGAGCGCGTAGGAGCGTTTTTCTACGTCGCGCCGGAACACGAAGCGGCGGCTCGCGAGACCCTGCGCGGAGGAGGTTATCGGCCGTATGAGCCCTCTGCCTGACCCCGAATCCGCTGCGGACGTTGGCGTGAAGTTTCCTGCCGCGGCGGGCGCTGTCTCTGTTCTGGGTCGACCCTGCCGCTAGCGTTTTGGCTATTGCTGCACAGGCGAGCCGACTGGAATCGTCACGACATTGCTGGTGTTTAGACCTTGAGAAATAGTCATTTGGGCGTGCAGGTTAGGCGTCATATTCGGGCTCAATTCCAGAGTGACCTGGTAAAGGCCGACCTGGCCCACCATCAGTGAAGCGAATATAACCTGCGCTGTGGACCCGCCCACGAGCGATGAAACCGACCCAATGGGAGCATTGACGGGCGGCCCAGCGTAGGGTGCTCCGTCCACAATCGTGCTGAGCGCAGGATCCGGGCTGGCAGTGCAAAAGCCTACGAAGTTCAATTCGAAATCGATGGAGTTTGTGATCCCACTGCTGCAGACTAATCCCAGGCCGGTGGCAATAATATTGATGGTTTCGCCGGGAATTGCAGGATTCGCTGGCGTAATCAGCGTACCGGCGGCGCTGGCGCAGCACAGCGCAGTGTTGGTAGCCGTCAGGAGCAGTTGCGCCCCGCCGGTATTCGTGGTCGGCGTGGTCACATTGGTGGAAATGGGCGTGCCGTCGCCATCTGGGCCGGGTACTTTCGACTGCAGGCGGATACGCGTAAACACGCCCGCGGCCTGAGCGGTTACCGGGGAGCCGGCGTCGGCGTTGATCAGAGCAACGAATTTGTCGCGGAGGCTAGCCAATGTATCGCTCGCCGTCACGGTATAAGTGTAAGCCACGCCGCCCACCGTAACCGTGCCGACGTCCCCCGCCTGAATCGAACCATCTACTGAAACGGTCCCCGTGGCGAAACTCGAAGCGTGCGTGGCGATGACTGCGCGGGGTTCCTGCGCTCCTGGCGTGGGATCGGCGAAGATGCCGGGGTTTTGATCCTCCACCTGGATGTTGACGGCGGTCGTCACCGTCACACTTCCATCGGCATGCGTGGTCCGCACCCATGAAGAAACGCTGTCCGCGCCGGTCACAGCGAAGGGAAGCTGCGCCTTGATCTCCGTCGGACTCACCGAGAACAGGGGCGCGCGCATTCCGTCAATGTAGAGTTGCACCCCTGCCAGTTCAAACGGCAGCGCAGTATTTGGCGAAGCCGATGCGGTGGTATCCGCCAGGTTAGACCCGCGATACCGCATTACCGCGCCGGGCGCGATAATCCCTGAACTCCCGCCGCCCGACAGGAATCCGGAACTGGTAGCTGCCGTAATGGTCGCGTTCGAATTCGTAGTGGTCGCAAGCGCGATGGAGTTGCCATTTGGGCCCGGCTGGCGGGCGATCAAATTAATGGTGGCTAAAGTGGCTTCTTCGATGGCGAAGACGTTAGGGTCTCCCTTGCCCGCGTTAATCACTCCCGCGAGAGACACCGCGATGGTCTCCAGCGTGTCGGTGGACTTGACGACATAGACGTATTTCGTCGGAGTGCTTGCGCCGGCTCCGGTAATGGAGATCGTGATCGAGTTACCTGAAGTTATAGTGCCGCCGATCACCACAGTCCCTTCCGCATAGACAGCCAGGCTGGCCGCATTTACCACACCAGTGATTGGGACGCTCGGCGTGGCAGGAGAAAATATCAGGATTCGATAATCAGTGGGGTCCGCGACATACAGATTCTGATTCACTGCATCCCAGGCCAGCGAAGTGGGCGTAGGCGTAACGTCGGAGGAAGAGAGACCCACGGGGTTCGAATTCGTGAACACGTCCGAGTATTCGTCCGGTTCGCCCAGAACTACGTTGGCTTCGGGGGCGTTCTGCGTGGGGATTGTGTTGAACACCAGTACGCGATCGTTGCCCCCGTCGGCGATGAACAGGCGCTGGCCATCGGAGAGGGCATAGCGCGGAAAACTGAGGGTTCTGCCGCAGATCGATGGATACGTGGCGTTTCCGTTAGCGTCGGTTCCGGCGACCGGACATAGGTTCTTCGTGTCGTTGGCGATCGATTGCGTCATGTCCTTCTGGCCGATCTCCACGTCCGCCGGCTGCTGGTTGGAAGTGGGAATCTTATTCCAGATGAGAACTCGGTTATAGCCCAGATCAGCGACGTATAGGCGCGTACCGTCACTGGTCACCGAAGTAGGGCTTAGCATGATATTGGCTGATGTGGGCAATGACAGATTGACCTGATTGACCTGTGGAGCGGTGGTGAAATTTGGCTGTCCCAGCACCACATCCGCCGGCTGATTATTCTGCGTGGGAATGGAATTCCAGATCAATATCCGGTCATTTTCCGTATCGGCGACGAACAGCTTACCGTTTTGAATCCACACTCCCTGCGGGCCGCGCAGCGAACTGGCCGTGACCGTAACCACCGCGATGGATGTAAAATCCTTCTGCCCCAGCACAATATCGGCTGGCCGCGGGCCATAGGTCAGCGGAATGGATTTCCAGATCAGAACGCGGTTATTAGAAGTGTCCGCCACTGCCAGGATCGTGCCGTCGGAGGCGACCGCGGTGGGCTGATACATGCTGGATGCGGTGACCGGGGTCGAAGCCGTCGTAATGATCGCCGAAGTACCGCCCGCCGTGGTGAGGAAATCAGGCTGCCCTAATACTTCCGAAGCTTGTCCTCCGCACACCGGACAGCGCCCCGAATAGGGAGGGATCTCCGCGTCAACCGCAGGCACGTGCAGTAGGTATGGGTTCACCGGGAAGATCAGAACCCGGTTGTTATCGGGCAAGAGGCCAATGTGATTATCGTCGGCCACAAATAGAACATTGTTCGCGAACGCCAAGCCCCCCGCGGCCCCGATGACGGTGTTGGACGCGCCGGTGGTCTGGGCGCTGAAAAAGGGCTGTCCGATGACCGCCCGCGCGGCTTGGCCGGTGAGAAAATCGGCTGCGGCACAGGGTAAGGAAAAGGTTGCGGCTAAAACAAAGCCAGCCAGTAAAACAAAGTAGGATTTCAGCATGCGAGATAACAGTTATTAATTAAGACCCACGGGGTTGAAGTTTTGAGTATAACAGTGTATCGACGCCGCATGGCCGCGCGGGGTTGCAGTGAGTTGTTGCGCTGCGTTAGGCTCTTTTTTGCAACGATTGCACCGCCGCGCGAGCGCCTGCTCGTGAGCCTACTGCTTTTCGTCGAAAGTGATTCCGGATTCGGCGCCGAACTTGCGATAATTCCGGAACTCGATACGGTTACGGCTGCAGTGCGAGGAACCTTGCTGGCAGCTCAATACTTCGGAAACGGTCGGAAGCAGAAACGGCCGGGGAGTCGCCAGCCGCACGAAATCGTAATCCACGGCCTCTTCCACCTTGGCTAGCGGAAACAGCAGCGGCATATTGCGCGATTCAATTTCAAGGCGCAGCACTCGTGAGCTCTCGCGATCGACCCAAACCGTTCCGCGGAACGCCGGGTAGTACAGTTGCCCGGCCATAATAATGCGCCAATGGGAGTGTTCGCGCGTTACGTCGAACTTGAAAGTGGTGGCGCTCCGCCCGCTGATCGTGTCCTGCCCGCTTTTGCGGAAGGTGGCCGCGGTAGAGGGGTCGAACAGATCGTCCAGCAGCGATGCGAACTCGCCGGTTGACCAGTTCCCTCCCGCATCTTCCATCGATTTTTGCGGTTTGTTTCCGACCTTGATGTTGGTGTAGCTTTCATGGCCGTCTTCATAGGCCAGATCCGCGCTGATGGTGTCGATCGCCTGCCATCCGTCCTTCGGCCGATCGCTTTCATAGCGGGTGGTCAACTGGCGGCAGAAAAAATTCGGCAGCACCCCAACGAAGGCAGCGGCGGCTTCCTTGGCCTTAACAATGATGGGATCTTCCTGCACCGGGATGAACTCAGGAGGCGCTGCGGCAGGTTCTGCGCCCTTGGCCGGGCCCGCGCTTTTGGCCGAAGCAGCGTCGGTCGGCTGGGGCGCTCCGGCGGAAGGCGTTAGAGACGGCGGCTCGCTATTACTCGCCGACACGCGCGGCGCGGGTTTGCCATGGCGAAGCTCCGGCGGCCCGGGATCGTCGGCATCCGGAGTGGGATCGGCGGGCCGCACCAAAGTGGTAGGCCGGTTGTCGTCGGGCTCAGCGGCGATGGGCGGTGCTGCATCAGGGGACGTCGCTGCAGGAGCGGTGGAGGCAGATTGCTGAGCAGGCGCGCGATCGCTCTTGCGGCGCAAAGTAGGACGCTCATCATCGCCATCGCCGCTGCGCTTGCTTTCAGCCGACCGCTTTGCGCTGCTGGCGGCCAGATTCGGTAAATCCCAGGTGCGCGAAGCCGCTTCGCGTTCGCGCGCCGTTCCCGCCGCGTTGAACGTCACGCCGGTAGCTGTGAAAAAACCCATGTCGTCCATGGTGGAATCCACGCTGAGATGATCCGCCGCGGCGAAGCTGCTCAGTTCGGCCGGCTTGCCGTCTTTCTGAACCGTCATGTTGTCGCCGGCCTTGTAGGTAATAATGCGGTGATCGTCGGCTTCAAGGACAAACTGGTTTCCGGACACCGCGCGCAGCATGCCCGTAGTCGTAATGATCGCCGGGGCATCCTTGCGGCCTTTGGAATTGGAAGGCGTCGAGTCGCTGGTCTTGCCGCGCCCGCGCCCGCCGCCAATGGGCCCGCCCCCTCCTATGGGTCCACCGCCTCCGCCGGGATAACCACCACCGGGATAGCCGCCGCCAGGATAACCGATCTGCGCGGAAAGGCTTCCGGTAAGAGCGCCGAGAAGAAGCAAGCGGAAGGCAAGCATGCCCTGTGTGACGCGGATCATGCACTCCCAGTGTACATCCGACTTGCGGCATGCAGTTGCCTCGCCCGTCGCGTACCATAAGAGATTCCAATGGCTCAAAAAGCAGCTCCAAAAGTAGCCCCAAAAGCAGCTCAGAAACTAGCGGACAAGCCGGGTCAGAAAAAGTCCGGCATCAGCTATAAAGACGCCGGCGTGAGCATTGATGAAGCGGATCGCGCGGTCTCGTCCATCCGCACTCTGGCGCGCAAGACATTTACCAGTGGCGTGCTTACGGATATCGGAAGCTTCGGCGGCGGATTCCTGCTGAAGGGTTATCGCGAGCCGGTGCTGGTTTCGTCGGCCGATGGCGTCGGCACCAAGCTCAAGCTGGCGTTCCTCACCGGGCGCCATTCCACCATCGGTGAAGATCTGGTCAACCACTGCGTAAACGACATCGCGGTACAGGGCGCCGTGCCCCTGTTCTTTATGGACTATTTCGCGGTCGGCAAGCTGGATTCGCGTGTCGCAGCGGAAGTGATCTCCGGCATCGCGCGCGGCTGCAAGGCCAACGGCTGCGCCCTCATCGGCGGCGAGACGGCTGAGATGCCGGGCTTTTACGCGCCGGGTGAATATGACTTGGCGGGTTTCATCGTAGGCGCCGTCGAGCGCAAGCGCCTGCTGACGGGCGCGAAAATTCGCATCGGCGACGTGCTGATCGGACTGCCCTCCAGCGGACTCCACACCAACGGCTATTCGCTCGCCCGCAAGCTGCTGTTCGACGTGGCCGGACATGCGCCTTCGACGCGTCTGAACGATCTCGAAACCAGCATCGGCGACGAACTGCTGAAGCTTCACCGCAGTTACCTGAGGCCGCTGCGCGCGCTAGACTACGCCGGACTGCTCAAGGGCGCCGCGCACATTACCGGTGGCGGCATCACGGACAATACGCCGCGTATTCTGCCCAAGGGTTTGGGCGTGCGCATTGACCTCGGCACCTGGCCGGTGCTGCCCATTTTTGAATTGCTGCGCAAAATCGGGCGCATTCCCGAGCAGGATTGGCGCCGCACTTTCAACCTGGGTATCGGCATGATCTTCGTGGTCTCGCCGCGCAAACTGGCCGAAGCCGGCAAGATCCTCGACAGGATGAAAGAAGACTGGTACCCCATCGGCGCCGTGATTCCAGCCCGCGGCGAGCGCGTCGTGTACGAATAGGGGCGTTGCGTGAAACGCCTGGGAATTCTGCTATCCGGCCGCGGATCGAACTTCGTCGCCATCGCCGATTCCATCGCCGCCGGACGGCTGGACGCTGAGATCGCCGTGGTGATTTCCAATCGCGCCGATGCGCCGGGGATCACGGCCGCCCGCGAGCGTGGATTGAAAGTGGCGCTGCTGCCATCCAGAGGCATCGAACGCGAAAAGTATGACGCGCTCCTCGCCGCGGAACTGGATCAGGCCGGCGTGGATTTGATCTGCCTGGCCGGCTACATGCGTTTGCTGAGCGCATCGTTCATCCAACGCTACCCGCTGCGTATTTTGAACATTCACCCGTCCTTGCTGCCGGCGTTTCCAGGACTCGACGTGCAGCAGAAGGCCATCGATCACGGCGTGAAAGTCTCCGGCTGCACCGTGCATTTCGTCGACGAGGGTCTTGACTCCGGGCCCATCGTCAAGCAGGCCGCGGTCCCGGTGCTGGATGATGACACCGCCGAATCGCTGGCCGCGCGCATATTAAAGGAAGAGCACCGCATTTATAGCGAAGCAATCGCGCTGGTGCTGTCGGGCAAATATCGCATCGAAGGCCGGCGCGTTTTGTCAGTGGCCTCCTGAACGGTACATTTTAGAACGATCCCTTACTCCAGTCGGCACGTCCCAAGCAGCAGTTGGGATGCGGCTAACACAACGAACTGCGGAAACAAACCGTCCGAGTCGAAGTGTAAAGAGCCGGACGCGATTTCTCGCGAAAGAGTTCGAAAAACGTCGTTTGTTGGTGGAAAAGACGTTGCCGGGCGCTAACAGGGCCCCGGTCACAGTTTTCTAATATATCGTGATACGATAGATTGTGGCTGCGAAACCTTCTGCCGACATCTCGATCAGTTCCTACCGCGCGCTCGCCGAATTCCGCCATCAGATCCGCCTCTTCCTGCATTTCAGCGAAGAGGCTACCCGCCAGCATGGGCTTGAACCTCAACAACATCAATTGTTGCTGGCGATCAAGGGTATTCCCGTCGGCACCCAGCCGACTATCGGACGCATCGCGGAACGCCTGCAGATTCGGCATCATAGCGCGGTGGAGCTGGCGGACCGGCTCCACGAACGCGGCGCCGTGGCCCGCGAAACCAATCCCGATGATCGCCGCGAAGTGCGTTTGCATCTGACGCCGGCCGGCGAGCGCCTGCTGCAGAAGTTGTCGATCGCCCATCACAACGAACTAGGAAAAGCCGGGCCCGCATTGCGGGACGCGCTCAATGTAGTGTTGCAACTCGTACGGAAGGAATCATGAAAAAAAGAATGCGCACCCTGGGCAAGAAAGCCCAACGTGCCTGGGATCAGCAAGAAATTGAGCTTGAACGCTCGCTCGGAGATTTCACCACCACCTACCGCGTGATCCCGTTGTCAATCGCGGCCGTCGCCATCGGCATCGTAGCGGCCTACATTGCCTGGGCGCTCATTCGCCTGATCGGGATCTTCACCAATTTGTTTTACTTCGGACGCTGGTCGACCAGTTTCGTCTCACCAGCCGACAATCATCTGGGCGTTTGGGCGATTCTAGTGCCGGTGGGGGGATCGCTCATTATTGGATTCATGGCCCGCTATGGCTCGGAGCGCATTCGGGGCCATGGAATTCCGGAAGCGATCGAATCCATCCTGATGCATGGCAGCCGGGTTCATCCCAAGCTCGCCATACTCAAGCCGATTTCTTCGGCGATCTCGATCGGCTCCGGTGGACCATTCGGCGCTGAAGGCCCGATCATTATGACCGGCGGCGCGTTCGGCTCAATGATCGCGCAATTCTTTCACCTGACAGCGATTGAACGCAGGACGCTGCTCGTCGCAGGCGCGGCGGCAGGCATGTCCGCGACGTTTGCCGCGCCGGTCGCTGCGGTGCTGCTGGCGGTCGAACTGCTGTTGTTCGAGTGGAAACCTCGCAGCGTAATCCCGGTCGCTCTGGCTAGTGCCGCGGCCGCGGCTACGCGCTGGAGCGTTCTCGGGCATGGTCCGCTCTTTCCGGTTCCGGCCCATCCACCCATCATGGGTGTCCATGTGCTGCTCGCGTGCCTGCTGGCCGGCCTCCTGGCCGGAGTGCTATCGGCGTTGCTTACCGCCGCCGTTTACCTGGCCGAAGACGCTTTTCAGCGGCTGCCGATTCATTGGATGTGGTGGCCGGCGATCGGCGGGCTGGTGGTCGGCATCGGCGGATTGATTTTCCCGCGTGCCCTGGGCGTGGGCTATGACACCATTACCGATCTGCTGCAAGGCCACGTTGAAATCGCCCTGCTGCTGGGCGTGCTCATCGTCAAACCCATCATCTGGGCCACCGCGTTAGGCTCCGGCACGTCCGGCGGCGTGCTCGCGCCGCTGCTCATGATGGGCGCGGCATTAGGCGGCGTCGAATCGCACTTCATGCCTGCAATGGGCGTGGGGTTCTGGCCGCTGGTGAGCCTGGGCGCCATCCTGGGAGGCACCATGCGCTCGCCTTTTACCGGAATGCTTTTTGCGATCGAACTGACGCATGACACCAATATGCTGTTGCCGCTGCTGGTGTCTTGCTTTGCGGCGCATGGCTTCACCGTGCTCACTTTGCGGCGGTCGATCCTGACTGAAAAAGTTGCCCGGCGCGGCTTCCATTTGAGTCGCGAATATAGCGTTGATCCGCTGGAGCTTCTGCGGGTAAGCGATGTGATGCGGCCGGACGTCGAAGGCGCGCTGCCCGGCATAGTCACCTATCCCGAGGAAACGCTGCGGACAGCCGTGCACCGCATGGCGGAACACAAGGTGACCCATTTGGCCGTCACCAACCGCGATGACGAAACCACCGCGATTGGAGTGGTTAATCTGGAAGATCTATTGCAGGCGCGCACTCGTAACCTCCAGGAGGAACGCTCCCGCGAACGGGTATTGGGTATGGGCACGGGACGCCGGGCATGAACCCGGCGCGGGCGGGAAGACCTCGCGCAGTCCCGCGCCAGGTGGGATGTAATTCCTTCCCCCAGTTGGATAAACTCGTCGAATATGTTTAAACGACGTTTTTTGTTCGCCGCGCCATTGTTGTTGGCGGCTGTTTCATCTCTAGCGGTCGCGCAGACGACCGCGCCGTATTTTCCGCCGCCTGGTAAATGGGAGAAGAAAGCGCCCGCCGAAGTGGGCATGGACGCGCGCAAACTCCAGCAGGCAGTCGAGTACGCGCAGGCCAACGGCAGTGATTGGGATTTCGACCGGGACCAGGTTCGAGTCTTCGGCAAGCCGCTCGGGCCCTTGCCGAAGCAGCGCGCCGCCACTAACGGAATCATTCTCCGTCACGGTTACATCGTGGCGCAGTTCGGCGACACGAAAGCCAACGATCCGGTTTACAGCGTAGCCAAGAGTTTTCTCTCGACAGTCGCGAGTATCGCGGTTACTCGCGGACTGATTAAAGATGTCAACGATCCCGTCGCGAAGTATATCGACGACGGCGGCTACGCCTCGCCGCACAACGCGAAAATCACCTGGAAGAATCATCTCCAGCAGGAAAGCGAGTGGGAAGGCTCCCTGTGGGGCAAGAATGCGGATTTTGTCGGCGTCCAGGAGTTCGGCGAAGGCCAGCGTTCGCCGCGCGCGATCCAAGACCCAGGCTCCTTCTACGAATATAACGACGTTCGCATCAACCGGTTTTCTCTTTCGCTGCTGCGCTTGTTCGGCAAGGGCCTTCCGGAGATTCTCAAGACCAGCATCATGGATCCGATCGGCGCCTCGCAGGACTGGCGATGGGTTCCCTACAAGAATTCGATAGTGGAAGTGGAGGGGCGCAAGGTGGGTTCCGTCAGCGGCGGTACGCGCTGGGGCGGCGGCCTGTGGATCAATTCGGAGGACATGGCGCGCTTCGGCTTGTTGATCCTCAATCATGGCCGCTGGGGCGACCGCCAGATCGTTTCCGCAAAATGGCTAAAGGATGCCGTCACGCCCAGCCTGCATGGGCCCGACTATGGTTATCTTTGGTGGCTGAATACCAAGCAGAAGGAATGGCCCAGCGGCCCCGCTTCCGCCTTCGCGGCCGTTGGCCACGGCGGCAATACGATCTGGATCGACCCGCAGCACGATATCGTGTTCGTCTGGCACTGGTACGACACCAAGTCCATGGACGGCATGGTGCAGCGGTTGATGGCGGCTGTGACCGGCGGTTGAAAGCTCGATCGAGCCTCCGGAGTGCGCTAAATCTCCTTCCCTGAAACGCTAGGACTAAGCGGACGCTTTCTTGACTTTCGCCTTTAGGTCCCCTGGCACGATCCCCTGATCCAAATAGTCACTCAGTCTGGCGTACGCCCGCGCCATTTCCTTCCGGGCGATCGAAAGTTCATTCGAAGCGTTCTTAATTCGCTGCACGCCATTCGGCTGAGGTAGTCCGCTAGGGATAGTGATAATCGCGTCAAATTTCCTGAACGCTTCAACCTTGTGGGCCGTGGCTTCCAGCACTTCCTGAATCAATTTTTCTCGAACTGCGCAACCAGGACAGGTGGGCGCACTATTGTCGTAGAGTTCCATCTCCGCCCTACAGCGAGCACACCGTTGCATAACAAGTTACCGAGCGTTTTTCACCCTACGCTCTCACTACTTAGGTGTCAACTACATTCTGGGATGGAACGGAGGGCCGATTCTAGGACACAGATTTAGCGCATTACCCGTGACTCGGCTCCCGGCACCTTTGATATACTGATACTTTGCTCGGTCCGCCCCGGCCTGCCGGAGTGTGCGCCTTGGGGCAGGAGTACGCCGTGTTCTTTCATCTTCGGGACCTGGATGTCCGCGCTGTCCGTTTCGATGTCGAAATCGCGCCGGGGGATATTGATTTTCAGTTAGGTGCTAAGGATAAAGACACCAATTTGCACCAAGCCGGGCCACTCCGCGCGAAGGGCAAGGCGGAACTGGTGATGGGATCGGACGGCGAGATCAAGGTGTCCGGCCATTTAACGGTCGAGATGGCAGCGGATTGCGATCGCTGCCTGGAAGCGGCGCGCTTCCCCATCGATTCCGATTTCGCGCTGTATTATCGGCCCGTAGCCGACGGGTATGGTGATGAAAAAGAGATCGACAGCGGCGAGGCTGAGATGGGTTTCTACGAGGGCGATGGCGTGGAGCTCAACGACGTGCTGCGCGAGTTTATTTTGTTAACGCTGCCCATGCAGCGGGTTTGCAGGGAGTCCTGCAAGGGGATCTGTCCGTTGTGCGGGCAGAACCGCAATCAGAAAGAGTGCCAGTGCCATGCGGAAGCTAGCGATGACCGCTGGGCGGCGCTCAAAAGTTTGAAATCTTAAATAAGGTAGAAGAACGTGCCCAATCCAAAACGACGTCATTCCAAGCGCCGCACCTCCGCGCGCCGCACTCACGATTCACTCACCCGCTCGGTGCTCTCCGAGTGCCCCAGTTGCCATGAACCGAAACTGCCGCACCGGGTTTGCCCGCGTTGTGGAAAATATAAAGGCCGCGAAGTTGTAGAAGTTGTCGAAGAATAGCGCCGCGCGCCCCCATGCTGACGATTGCGGTAGACGCAATGGGGGGCGACAACGCCCCTAAAGCGGAAGTCGAAGGAGCCATTCGCGCAGTATCGGAGCTAGGTTTGCGAGTGATTCTGGTCGGCCAGGAACAAGTGGTCCGCCAGGAACTGGCGAAACATCGCGGGTTCGATTCCTTGCCTATTGAAATCCGCCATGCCGCGGAAGTCATCACCATGGAGGATTCGGCGGCCAAGGTGGTGCGCACCAAGAAGAATTCCTCGATCCACGTAGCGGCGCGACTGGTGCGCGACGGTGGGGCGCAAGGCTTCGTATCCGCGGGAAACACCGGCGCGGTGATGGCCACCGCAAAAATGGTGCAAGGGATGATTCGCGGGGTGCAGCGCCCGGCGCTCGCATCGGCCTTCCCCACGCTCAAGGGAACGCCTGTCGTCGTTGTCGACGTGGGCGCGAACGTCGATTCCACGCCTGCCATGCTGGCGCAATTCGGCGTGATGGGCGAGATTTATTCGCGTTATATTTTCAAGATCCGTTCACCGCGCGTGGGGCTGCTTTCGATCGGCGAAGAGGAGCATAAGGGCAACGATCTTACCCGCGCCGCGACTCCGCTGCTCAAATGCCTGCCGCTGCATTTCATCGGCAACGTGGAGGGTCGCGACATTTATTCCGGCCTGGCCGACGTGATAGTGTGTGACGGCTTCATCGGCAACGTCGCGCTGAAGGTGAGCGAGGGCTTGGTCGAGATGCTGCAGAGCATGCTGCGCGAATCGCTCGAAGCCACCGTCACGCGCAAGCTCGGCTACGTGCTCTCGAAGGAAGCCTACCGCGACTTCCGCAAGCGCGTGGATTATGCAGAGTACGGAGGCGCGCCGCTGTTGGGCGTCAAGGGCGTGAGCATCATCTGCCACGGCCGCTCCAATGCCAACGCGATTAAGAACGCGATCCGGGTGGCGTCGGAATTTGCGCACAGCCGGATTAATGAGAAAATAGAAGCGGAGTTGGATCGCAGCGCGGCGAACAAAGTCGCAGTGCAATGAAACGGGTATTGAGCCTCGCGTTTGGTCTGGTGGCAGCGCTCGCCGCCCTATATGGCCAAAAGCTTGACCCGATCCAGTGGACCCTCACGTCGAAAGTCGCCAAGGCGCCCGCGGGTGCAACAGTACCGCTTCACTTGAAGGCGACCTTTCAGGAAGGCTGGCACCTTTACTCGCTGACGACGCCTGCGGGCGGTCCTATCGCGACCACTGCGGAGCTGGCCGAGAACCCGGCGGTGAAGGGATCGAAACTCTATGAGCCGCCGCCGATGCGGCAGTTCGACAAGAATTTCAATCTGGACACCGAAACCTTCGAGAAGGAAGTAGATTTGCCGCTCACGGCGGAGCTGGCGCCCGATGCCAAGGGGGCGATTGAACTCATCGCGAATGTACGCTATCAGGCGTGTAACGACCGGCAATGTTTGCCTCCGCGAAAGAAGACGGCCTCGTTTACGGTGACGATCGATCCTGCCGCTGCCGCTCCCGCTGCGTTCGTGCTCCCAGCCGGATATACCGAAATTAAGCCGGGCGCGGTCGCCGTGAAGGTTATAAGTTCGGGGGCGAGTTCGACGTCGACAAATACGGCGGGTTCTGCGGGTGCGCCAGCGGCGGCTAGCTCCGGTGGCCTCCCGGCATTTCTGATCACCGCCTTTGGGCTCGGCCTCGCCGCGATTTTCACTCCTTGCGTGTTCCCGATGATCCCGATAACAGTTAGTTTTTTCCTGAACCAGCGCGGTGGTATTTTGCAGGCGGTCGTCTTCTCGGTCGGCATCGTGGTTCTGTTCTGCGCACTCGGATTGGGCGTGACCGCCGCCGTCGGGCCATTCGGCGTAAATCAATTGGGAGCGAACCCCTGGGTAAACGGATTCATCACATTGGTCTTCGGCGCGTTTGCCCTCAGCTTGCTGGGAGCTTTTGAAATCACGCTGCCGTCGAGCATGCTCACTAAGCTGGACTCGGCTTCGCGGCGCGGCGGATACCTCGGCACGCTGCTTATGGGGCTGACGTTCGCGCTCACTTCCTTCGCTTGCATCGGACCGTTCATGGGAAGCTTGCTAGTGGCGTCGGTGCAATCCAAAGGTTTGCAGCCGGTGCTGGGCATGGTGAGTTTCGCGGGCGGTCTGGCGTCCCCGTTCTTCTTCCTGGCGGCGTTCCCCGGCTATTTGAAAAAGCTGCCCAAGAGCGGCGGATGGCTGGCGCGCGTGAAAATCGTCATGGGATTCGTGCTGCTCGCCGCGATGCTCAAGTATGCTTCCAACATCGATCAGGTTTTGCAGTTGGGCTGGCTCACGCGCGAGCGCTTCCTGGCGGGCTGGTTCGTGCTGTTCGCGCTGGCCGGATTGTATTTGCTCGGCCTGCTCAAGCTCGAAGGCAACGAGGAAGGCGATCACCTGGGTATCGGACGTCTGCTCACCGCCAGCGTTTTATTAATTTTCGCCTTTAGCCTGCTGCCGGGTATGTTCGGCGCTCCGCTTGGCGAACTCGACGCGTACGTTCCGGCGGCTACCGGCGGCGGCATTCTCAACAACCGCGCCTCCACGCAACAAGTGTGGATGAAGAACCAGTACAAGCAGGCGCTCGATCAGGCGCGCGCCGAAAACAAACTAGTGCTGGTCACCTTCACCGGCTACGCCTGCACGAACTGCCATTGGATGAAAGCCAACATGTTCCCCCGGCCCGAGATCGCCGAAGCCGCCAGCAAACTTGTGCTGGTGGAACTCTACACCGACGGCACGGATAAAGAGTCGGAAGAGAATCAGAAATTGCAGGACGAAAAATTCTCCACCGTCGCCATTCCGTACTACGCGATTCTGGACCCCGACGGCAAAGTAGTCGCGAGCTTCGCCAAGGGTATGACCACGAACACCCAGGAATTCCTGGCGTTCCTCACAACGCGCCCGGCTTAGCTCGCCAGTTTCCGCACAAACGCCACATCGCCTTCCAGGAAGTCGTACTCCGGCAACCGCTCACGCTCTACCCATGCGATCTGCGCGAAGTCGAGGTTCGCGGGCTCGCCCGTGAATTCGGCGACCTGAAAAAATATAAGGCGGGTCACGCGGTCCGCGCTGTAGCTGAAGTCGTAGCGCTCGATTTCATCCCCGATCCGCGCCTCGATGCCCAGTTCTTCGCGCAGCTCGCGCACCAGCGCATCGCGGGACCCTTCTCCGGGCTCGACTTTGCCGCCCGGAAACTCCCACTTGAGCGCGTGCCGCCCGCGCGGCTTTCGCTGTCCGATAAGAATCAGGCCGGCGCGCTCGATCACTGCCGCCACCACGTCCACAACCACCCGCGTCTCTGCATCCATTTAGCGATAATTGGAACACGAATGCATAGCGAACGTCTGCTGGACCATTTTCAGAATCCGCGCAATCCAGGAGAACTGCCGCCCCCCGCGGTGCTGGTGAATGTCACCAATCCAGCCTGTGGCGACATGCTGCGGCTTTCGGCAAGCTTTGAAAACGGCCGGGTGGAGGAAGCCCGCTTCCTGACGCGCGGCTGCACGGCAGCCATCGCCGCAAGCTCCGCGCTCACCGAGTGGATGACCGGCAAGAGTTATACCGAGCTCGCTGCGCTCACTCCCGCCCTGATCGAGACCGCTGTCGGCGGATTGGAGCCCGCCTCGAAGCACGCCGCTGTGTTGTGCGTCGATGCAGTACGCCAATTGCTGGCAGTGTCGCGCCAGAACTGAGTAACAATAGGACCCAGTGACCCCATTCGACTTTCGTCCCCGTACTCGCATCCTGTTTGGCGCCGGCGAGTTTGCGCGCCTCGGCGAAGTGGCCCGTGAACAGAACGCCACACGTTGTCTGGTGCTGGCCCCCCCGACTTCGGTCGACGCCGGACATGCGCAGGAAGCCGTGCGTTCCCTCAAGGCCCGCCGCATGGACGTTTTCGCTTTCCACGATTTCACGGCGAATCCCACCGTGGCGATGGTCGAAGCCGCGCGCGAATACGCGGGTCCCCATGGCGTGAATCTGGTAGTCGGTATGGGTAACGGCGACGCCCTCGATTTTGCCAAGGCAGTGAACGTAGTCATCGCCAACGGCGGTTCCATTCGCGACTATCGTGGTTACGGCAACGTTCCCAAGCCGCTGCTGCCGATGATCGCGGTACCCACCCTGGCCGGCGCGGGCACTGAGTCGCAAAGCAATACCATGATCTGCGATTCCGAAGACGGCTCCAAAATTATCTGCGGGGATCCCAAGATTTTTTTCCGCACCGCCGTTCTGGATGCCAACCTGACTCTGGGGCAGCCCGCGGCAGTCACGGCGGCGCACGGCTATCAGGCGCTTGGACAGGCGGTGGAGACTCTCTATTCGACGCGGCGCACGCCGATTTCAGAATGCTTCTCGCGCGAAGCTTATCGTTTGCTCGAATCCGGTTTCGGGCGGATGCTGCGAGCGCCGGAAGATCTCGGAGCCCGCTCCGCTACGTTGCTGGGCGCGCACTTCGCGGGGCTCGCGGTGGAGTATTCGGCGCTGGGTCCGGCGCATGCCTGCGCCCAGCCATTGGTGAAGAATTACAAGATGCTGCCCGGAGCCGCGCTGGCTCTGGTGCTGGTTCCCGCGCTCGAATGGATGGAGCAGGGCGCCGATCTCGCGCCTCATTTGCGGCAGTTGGCCGCCGCCGCCGAGTTGCCCACATCGCTAAACGACGCCGCTATCCCGGAGCAGGTCCTGCCGCGTCTGGCCGAAGAAGCAGCGACGCAGTGGACCGGCCGCTTCAGTTCGCGTCATTTTGACGCCCGAGCGGCGCTCGAAATCTATCGCGCCGCATATTAGCGCCGACGCCAGCGCTGGACTCAAGTCCCGCGCGGTGCCTGCCGATGCATAATATAAAGACGTGAGCCTCTACGAGCGCTACGAACTGCTGGACCTCAACCGCGACATCGGCGTAAAGACGTTTGAAGCTCGCGAGCTTGCCACCGGGCGGCCGGTGAAGGTCCACTTGTTCGTACATCCGTCTGCGCCGCTGCAGGCTGCGCTACTGAAGGCCATCGACAAGCTGCCCGAAGACCAGCGCCAGCGCATCCTCGAGCGCGGCAAACATGAGGGAACGCCCTACGTTGTGACCGATCGTTTGGCGGACTATCCGGGCTTGAGCGAATGGGTACAGGCAGCGGGTCACGCCGCCAAGGCCGCCAAACCTTTGCTCGAGACGGCTGGAGCCTGGAAGCTCCCGGCTGCCCCGTTGGCGGAAGCGCCGATTGCTCCCTCGGTGTCCGTGCCCGCGCCTCCCGCGCCCCCGCCAGTTCCCGCAACAGTCTCCCCACTGAAGGCCCATTCGGAGTTGAATCAGAAATTCACGGAATTGTTTGCGACCGCGGAGCGGCCCATCGTCGCCGACAGTTTACTGCAGGCTCCTCCCGCGAGCGAGCGGAACATCGCGGCCCCGCTGCGCCCGCCCGAACCGCCACTGCCGGCTGCCGTTCCCCCTCCGCAAGCCCAACCCGAACCGGGCGAATTCACGCGAATGTTCCAGTCGCCTGTCGTTAACCCTGTCGTTAACCCTGTCGTTAACCCCGTCGTTAAGCCTGTCGTTAAGCCTGTGGTTGAGCCCGCGGCAACGCCTCTACCGCCGTCGACCGCCCCGCAGGCACAAGCGTCTCCACCCGCACCCGCGCAGTCAGCTCCACCCGCGCCACCAGCCGCGAAGGAAGCAGGCGAGTTTACACGCATGTTCCAGGCACCGGCCGGGTATGGGGCACCAGTATCAGCCGCGCCCGCGCCAACGCCCGCGCCAACGGTCTCACCCGCGGCGGCGAAATCTGGTCCCGGAGAGTTTACACGATTCTTCCAGACGCCTTCGCCGGCGGGTCCCATGCCCCAGAGCCCCGTGGTGCAACAGCCCTTGTCGCCGCAGTCCTCAGGACGCCCCAGCTTCAATCCGGTCAGCGAATTCACCCGCACATTTGGCAAGGGAACCGAAGCACCGACTCCGCCACCAGCCATGGCGCCGCAGCAGGAGCCGGGCGAGTTCACCCGCATGTTTCACTCTCCCGCGGTTGCTGGATCGCCCGCCGGTGCTGCCGTGCCTCCCACCTCCGCCCAGCCGTCTTCGGTGCCCCAGGCAACACCGCAACCGCTGCCTCCCGCAATGGGTGGCGCGACGCGGGGATTTTCGATCCCGACGCCGGCGCACGCCGCGCCCCAGCCGGGCGGTCCCGGAGAGTATACGCGCCAGTTCTCGGCGCCCGCTCAACTTACCTTCGGACAGACTTCGGCAACCCCGCCGGGGGCTGTCGCGCCGCTTTCGCCCCAGGCCTTTGCGCCGCCTGCGATGGCCCAGCCGGCCTTGCCGAACATGGCGCCAGCGCCCGCTCCGCCCAGAAAGTCCAATCTGCCGCTGATTCTTGGAATCGTTGGACTCATTGTGGTGGCGGCGCTGCTTATCCTGTTTTTCGCGCTGCGCCCAAAATAGTCCACGCGGCAGTGCCTGGGCCCCCGTTCCTGCCCAGAACTTGGCTTCGCAAAGAAGTTTTAATGAATGCCTTAACTCCCGGCATCGATCCCTACAAAATTCGGGATTTCTTGGGCACCGAATACAATTTTTGGTAGGATACCGTGGGCCGCCTCGGCAAATTGCGGAACCGTGTAGTCTCAATCGCAGAGTCCAAAGACGCTGGCAGGCTGCCGTGCTGCGGCCTCACTCCCGTCTTGACAGCCTGGCTGGCGGTAGAGTTCTGCGGCTATTTTGCTCTCCGCGATCTGCACACTTGGTCTCCTTGACCCGGGGTGCCGCGGGATGCCGTAAGACCGCGAAAAGACAGGAATCCGCGCGGCCTCATTCCTGCCGCCCCTGTGGACGGCTGCACGCCCTTATTGCCCACCACGTTGAAGTCGAAAGAGTAACTGCCCTCGGCGAAGGCGCACATTACGTCGAATCGCTTCCGGAGCAAGCCCAATTTCGAACCCCGCGGAGAGCGCCGACGATGACACTCGGTCGCGGATATTGACCCTTGGGCCGTCGCCAATCGCGACGGCGGGGCGCCGGAAATGCCCTCACCGAAGGTTGTCGAAAACCATGACCTCGGAGTTCCCTTGAGGGCCGTCCGGCGCACCCTCTTGCCGTCTCGGAAGCGCGTGCGCGCGCAAACCGGATTACCATTATTTTCTGTATATTATGCGACCTCCGGATACCAATCTTGGAAGCTCTCTCTCTCAAAATATCGACCGCCGAAAAAACGCCTAATTCGCTGGAAGCTCGCTGTAATTGTTTCTTGACAATCGGCGGCTTGGCGAAGTAAACTTCACTTGATTCAGGCTTCGCAGTGGGTTTTTAGGCTTGTTGAAATTTTAGGCTTCTCAGTAGGCTTTTAGGCTTGCCGTAGATTTCAGGCTTCGCAGTGCGTATTCAACAAAGGGGACGTCAATGAAAAATTTTTCTAGTCGCGCGCTATCAGTGTTTCTGATGGCGATGTGCCTATTCATGGCTGCCACTTGGGCATCGGCCCAGGTGAACACAGCCGATATTCTTGGAACCGTAACCGACGCTGGCGGCGCGGTGATACCGAACGTTAAGGTGACCGTTACGAACACCGCCACCAACGAAACCAAAACCGCCACTACCAACGCAACGGGCGATTACATCTTCAATCTGATGCCGTCCGGGTCCTACACCATTACTGCCGAGGCCCCCAGCTTCAAAAGGGCCACGGTAAATCTGGATGTTGTGTCCGGTGATCGCGCCAGAGCCAATATGCAATTGCAGGTGGGCGACGTGACGCAGACAGTTGAAGTCGCGGCCCAAACCCCGGCGTTGCAGACGGACAGTGCAACCCTGTCGACCGTGGTCGGAGCGCAGGGCGTGCAGGATCTTCCTCTGAACGGCCGCAATTTCGTGACCTTGGTACAGAGCACCGTTGGCGTGGTGATCGGCCCCTCGAATTCGATTTTGAGCGGCACGCGCCCCGACGAGCGGCGCCAGACCGCCAACATCGCCGCGAACGGGCAGAACGAAGTTTTCAACAATCAGATGGTCGACGGGATGGACAACAACGAACGCGAGCAGTTCACCATCTTGATGCGTCCCTCTATCGACATGATCCAGGAAGTGAAGGTCGACACCAATAGCTATCCTGCGGAAGTCGGGCGCGCCGGCGGTGCGGTAGTCAATCTGCTTACCAAATCCGGTACCAATGAATGGCACGGCGGCGCTTACGAGTACCTGCGCAACGATAAGCTCAATGCCAACGATTTCTTCTCCAATAAGGCCGGCACTCCGCGTCCGGAATACCGGCAGAACCAGTTTGGCGGTTCTTTCGGCGGCGCCATTAGGAAAGATAAAACCTTCTTCTTCGCCGATACCGAGGCTCTAAGAATCGTGCAGGGCGTGCCTACCGGTCTCCTTACGGTGCCGACCCTGTTCGAAGAAACCCACCCTGGCAATTTCACCGATCAACCCAACGGTATTATTATTCCGAAGCTCGACCCGGTTGGCGTGAAGTTCTTTGGATTATTCCCGGCTCCGAATGTGGGAGGGCCGACCAATTTTACAAACAACTTTAATCAAAACGTCACCAAGACCTATAACAGCACCACTTATGACGCGCGCGTCGATCATCGTTTTAGCGACAAAGACAGCATGTTCGGGCGTTTCTCCTACAATCCGACCTTTAACTCGCAACCTTCCCTGTTCTCTCCGGTAAATGGGATCACAGCGGGCGGCGGAATCTACCCCGGTCCATCCAACGCGGATTCGCAGAGCTA
>Ga0207695_10003012_pt1 | contig 24218 bp, 21 predicted proteins | sample KBSC54metaG_FD_184354 | JGI IMG/M metagenome (GOLD analysis project Ga0207695, IMG submission 184354) | Corn rhizosphere microbial communities from Kellogg Biological Station, Michigan, USA - KBS C5-4 metaG (SPAdes) (version 2) | ecosystem: Host-associated > Plants > Roots > Rhizosphere > Soil...
GGCGATCAGCGTGACGTCCTGTTTGCGCAACGAGGTCACCGTCAGGTGAACCGTCCTGGCGTCCATGTCCCATGTCAGTTTGTCGAGCCGGGCAAAAGTTCGCAACAGCATTCCATCGATCGAACCTTTCTCGAGAGTCTCCGGAAGCGCAGGCAAAACCTCGATCACGCCAGGGCGCGAGTAAGCCAGCATTTCCATCATGATGGTGGGAATGCCACCCTGCGCATCCGGCATGGGGAACGCCCAGGGATCGTGAGAGCACCTGAGCGTCCGCGCGACATAGCCTTGCTCAATTAGTTGCCGCAGTTCGGTGTCCACCATGTAGCAGTCCTTGAGCCGCGCGCCAACCAAAGCGCGATGGCAACGACCATGGGCCGCAAGCCTCTCCGGCACGCGCTTTCTGTCGGCTATCATTGCCGCCAGCGCGAGTTGCGGCGTGCGGTCCGGATCGATTTCGTCGCCGGGCCACACGCCGTAGAGATGAGAGACATGCCGGTGGCTGTAACGCTCTTCCAGTGTGGCCCAGGCCCATTCCTTCAAGGTGCCGTCCGGCTCCAGTAGGTACGGTGGCAACTTGGCCAGAAGCGCCTTCCACTTCTGAACGCCGTCGGCATCAGTACCAAGCAGTTCACAGGACTCGATCAGGTTCGTCAGCACCTCGCGGCAGACCGCGATATCCATGGCCGCGTTGATCGCAATCATTGCCCCTGGGCCCGTGTTCAAGGGATTATTCTCGGGCGAGAAAGACGGTACGAAGATGTAATTCCCATCCTTGTCGGTAACCGTAAGGAAGTCTTCGTAAAACAGCGCCAGCTCTTTCAGGGCCGGAACGATGCGCTCGCGGAGGAATTTCACATCCCCAGTCACCAGATAGTGATCCCAGAATGGGCGAACACACCAGCCTCCCGCGGAAAGCCAATAAGGGTGGGGCCAGATCTCTCCGGTCGAAGCGGCATAGGAGTAATGGAACGAGACTCCGACATTTTGTTGCGGCATCAGGGAATAATGTGTGCCGCGCATTCCGAAAATGTTCTGCGCATTGATTCGGAAGTCCGGCGCCAAACTCTCCATCCAATTAAAGTAAGCATCCATGCCCTCTCGCAAATTGCCCTGTGGACCAGGTGCAATCTGCAGGTTGATGTTGGCGTTCGTCTCTGCCTGCATGGTGGGATATTTTCCGCTGGCGAGGATGAACCAGTAGCGCCCCATCTGAAAGATCTTCTCAAGCAACGCGGGCGAGTAGTCCCGCCGCGATCTCTGATCAGTCAGAAGCTCCTCTGTCGACATGCCATATTGAGAGGCGCCGCCAAAGTCCACGGTGACGCGGTTCAATGCTTCAGACTGGACCTTGCGGTGTCGCTCCAGGATCGAGTGATAGTCCGGGCTCAACTGTTCGACTGCCTGCCACAGCGCTTCGACCTTGTCATCGCTATAGTCGGCGAACCATTCAATACGAGTGAGGAGCAAGACAGAGGAAGCGTCGCCGATAACCAGGGTGTCGCCATCCATCCGCGCCCAGCCTCCGTTGCGCACTACGCGCACCACGCCGGCATACCCGCTGTTATCCACCGAGGGATCCAGACGGCACTTGTAAATGAGTCGGTCTTCTTTAGAGGTTTGCTGAACATCGCTCTCCCCGAGATTCCCGCCGAACAATCCTCCCGGATTGCGTCTTCCCCTCGAGTACCGCTGCAACGCGATTCGGGCATTTACACGCTGACCACTCGGGGCGGTGAGAAGTTGGACCACAACGTCGTCGGGTCGGGAGGTGAGTGCATGACGAGCCCAGTCGCCACGCTCATCGCTCCATTGCACCTTAACTTCACTGCTCTCGAAATCAACCGTGCGCAGATAATCCTTGACCGCCGCGGTTTTCGGAAAATCAAGATGCATCATGAATGCCGGGACTGTAGGATGCGGCCCGGTATTCTGCCTGATGGGACCCTTGTTCATTTCCTTGAAGGCCAGTTCAATCGCTTCCTGGTATTTCCCGTCCAATACCATTTGCCGCACTTGCGGAAACACGGCTGCGCCTTTGGGAGCCTCAAAAGGCCGCTTCCATGGCATCAACAGGCTCTCTTGGTGAAAGAGGACCTGCTCCGCATATGGATCGCACATCACTTCAATATTCATGTGCCCATTGCCTGAGGTGACGCCCTCGCTTACCGTCTTTCCGGGCTGAAGGCTGCAGAATCCCATGCGGGGCACAACGTTTCGCTTGAGGCGTTCCGACAGCGGCATGGGCAAAACCGAGATGCCTTCCGCCGTCTCCGACTCCCTGAAGGCCACTTTCGGCGGATTTTTCTGAATGCTGGCCCGCTTTAGATATTCGGCGATGCGCACTTCCTTCGGCGTGCCTGTCGCCTGCGCCGTGGACGGCGCGGACCTTGCCGTTGTGTTCTCGCCAGCCAGGAGCGGTGCAAGAAGCGTTTGTGAACCGGCGAGGCCGGCAACGAGCGTGCCCTTCTGTAGAAAATCTCGGCGCTTCATCTTATCTCTCATGTGGCGCGGTGTTGAACAATTCGCCAGCCTGGCGCAAACATCGGTGACTTAAACGGTGACTATCGGATTCGAAGGGAATTCTACACGCGAAGCTGCTCTTTTGTGGCTGGCTCGCAGTTCGGTGGCTGGTTTAAGAGTTGGGCGAGACAACGCCCGCCACGAATCGGCCATTTCTGAAAATCACCGGCGTCATTCGACTATGCGAAGCAACCCAAGCTCCGCTTTGGGATCTTCAGTCTAAATCGGTCAGGTTTCAAGATCGAGCGCGATCACTTCATGCACTGCAATCGAGGGCACATCGACGACGATGACGCCGTGCTCATTCGTGAACGGAATTGGCTTGCCTGCCACCAACAACTTGGTGCCCGCCACACGCGATCCGTCAGGGATTCGTATGCGCACATGTTGGTTCGCAATCGGAATGACCTCCCGCAGCGGCCCCTTCATCATCATAGGGTTTGTCAGATTCACAAGATGCACGGTCAATGAATTCTTCTGGCCCCAAATAGAAATGTCGAGGACTCCTGGGCCCTCAACACTCACGGGCGCAGTCTCATTGGTTGCCCAGAGCACGGCGTTGCGCAGGAGTTTCGCGTGGTCGACATCGAGCACCTCCCAGAATGTGCGATCAATGTCTCCGGGGAAGTAGACCACACGGCCGAGCCCATGCGCGCGGAGGATGACTCCTGGATTGAGCGTCGCGACCGGCGGAGGAAAGACAGCCTCCATTGGAAGGTCGGGATAGCTGGGAACGATTTCGAGCGGAGAGAAGAGGTTTTGAGCAAGAGGCCGGACGTCGACCTGATTGGCGGCGTTGGCAATTCTTGTCGCGACTTCAAAGCCCTTCAACAGCGGATGGTACGTGTCCACTGCCGGATCTTTTTTGAAGGAGAGATACGAATTCAGCATAGGGCCTTGCACCTTGCCGGTGAAGGAGGCACCGAAGAGTGATGCCAGTCCGAAGTCAGGGCGGCGCACGCCCCATTCGTCATAGAGAGACGTCTCGTAGGTTGCAACGACGCTGCCTCCGCCGGCGACAAACTCGCGGATCTGCTGACATTGCAGACTGGAAAGCGCCGCGATATTGGGAAGGATCAAAGTGCGAAATTGGGCGATATGCTCATGATCAAGCAATTCATCATGCACCATCTCAAAGGGAATACGCGCTTCGATCAGCGCCTCGTAGAAGCCGAGCGCAGGATCGTCGATTAAGGATTTTGCCTTCTCTCCACCATAAAAGGACGCCGTTTGCTGCGAGTAGACCATTCCCACGCGGGCGAAGTTTTTCTGATTCCGAAGATAGGATTCGTTTGCATAATGCCATTGATAGATTTCTTCGACGACAGGCAGCCATCGACGATCGATCACCTTGGCATTGAACTTAATGAACCAGGGACGAAGGCCCTGTGCGATCCCGTCGGCTACCCACAACCGCGTCTCATCGGAGGATTGAACCGAATCTTTCCAGCGATTCTTGTCCTCGATTCCAACGCTGAACATTCCGACGATGGCCTTTTGGCCCATGGCGGCACGATATTCCTTGCCGTTCTTTCCATTGGTCCATGGTGCCATCAATCCGCTCCTTCCCTGGCGATCAGCGAACAGGGTCGGCGCGAGTTCTCCGATAGTTTTCATGTCCAACGTGCTCAGGGCGCCACCACCGGCATTCGCAATGTAGCTGGCTTGCGGATTGATCTCGCGGATCTTTTGATTCCAGAGCCGCCAGAGATCAAACAGCACCTTTTGATTCCACAGAATGTACTGGCGCCGCGATGCATCCCGCGGGTCGAGGGTGCGAGGAAGGTCGAGGCCGGAGAAGTCGCGAAAGTTCTTTTGGCAGTGTTCGCAGTAGCACATTCCGGAGCCGGACCAGCGGTTGGTGAAGATGCCGTCGACCCCGTACTTCCGCATGATTTCCTGGTGCACTGAGCTCATGAAGTCGAAGTTGTACGGCCCAAGTGCGCAGGTAAGCCAATAGTCGGGATCGGATGCGTGCCTTCGTTTGTTGCCGTGTTCATCGACTGCGATCCAATCCGGATGCGCATCGTAGACGTCCTGATGACAGGCATGCGAATCCGTTCGCGCAATCACATTCATTCCCAACTTCCGGCATCCCGCAACGATGTCGCCGAATGTGTCCATGGTCCCGAGCCATCGGCTTCGATAGTGGAGCGGGATCTCAGTTGGATAAAAAGCGACAACGCCTCCCGCGCTCAGGCAAGCCGCATCGGCATGGATGCTCCTGAAGTAGTCGAGCCAGAAAGAGACTTCGTAATTACCGGGATCGTCTTCAACGAATGCCAACTGGGCCCAGCGCATTGGGCGGTCATACCATCCAGTCGAACTGCTGCCGGCTGGGCCCATGGCTGGCGAAATGGCGGATGTTTTGGCGTTGCTGTTGACATTGAGGCCGGTAATGCAAGCCGTGGTAAACCCAGATGCCTGCTTGATAAAGGTCCGTCTGCTGCTCCCCATTTACAAACTCCTTAAAAGCGAGCTGAACCACAGGCATCGTGACTCATTCCTGGGCCACGCAATCACTGCGTAGGATCGATCACCTTCATCCCCGATGCATCGTCCGGCTTTCTTTTCAGGGGAACGGTATTTACAGTCACGATGACTTCCAACGTGGGATTCACGTCCAGTTCAAAGACGTGACCGCCGACGGTGGTGCCGTCCGGCTTGCCGAGCACCGCATGCATGTGCACGATCGGCTTTCCGTTGAACGTTGTCATGTCTCCGATCAAGGAAAGAACCTCCGCTTGCTGGGCGACGGGGATGCGGTGATAGATCTTGGCCGCCGGATCGAGCCAGGCCAGCGTTGCGCCATTGACGGCACCGATTCCGGTAAAGTGGGCGTCGACAATATGGTCCTGGATGGCAAAGTCCGTGAGGCCGCTCATGGCATCGTCCCCTTTGCAAAAGATGACAGCGTAGACCCTTTCCTCCGGCGCGTCCTTGATCAACTTCACCTTCATGGCAGGGGCTTTTCCCGCTGAAACTGGGCGCGTGGGCGAGATATATCGATCATCCGCAGCCTGACCGCCGGCAGAATTCGAGAGCACAGTGGACGCCGCGAACGCAATCAAGAAGCTTGCAAGCTTGTACCTCATGTACAGCGTCTCCAATTCGAAAGAATCAACGAATGCAGGTTGCGGCGGATATCGATGCTATCAGGTCGGCGCCTGCATCTGTTCGCGATTATTGTGTTGGCTCGAGCAACAGTCGCGCTGGATGTTGACTACTTCGTTATTTCAGGGTTGACGGTTTTTACCGGCCAGCAGGCTGGATTCCACGCATTCCGGCATTTCAACGTTGCGATTCTCGACTCTTTGCGTGTTCCACTGAAGACAATCCAGGAACGAATCGGACATGCGATCACCGGGTCGTTCACGCTGGATGTATATGGCGGACGGCCTGAATGGGAACCAAATCTTGAGGCCGCACGGCTTCTCGGTGCGGAACTTGAGAAAGCTGTCGCTGAAGTTGGAACGGAGCAAACAAACAAAGAAGAAGCCACCGCAAATGGCGGCTTAACTCCTATCAACGAGAAAGGCTCAGGAGTCCACGTCTCCTAAGCCTCTTATCCGATAGGATTTGATTGGTTGCGGGGGCTGGATTTGAACCAGCGACCTTTGGGTTATGAGTTCTCAAATATGACCATTTAAAAGAGCTATTAGGCATGGTTGGTTGGCTGAAGTGGTCCTGAGAAGCTCACAGGAATCATGGAGAGTTTCGTGGATGGGTTGATCTTGGGTTGAAAAGCAGAGCACTGATCTTTGCGGTCCGCTTGGAGATATCGTGAAATCGGCGAAAGCCCTCTCCGTGTAGGCAAGAGGATTATGCGCAGATTTTCCTTAACCGTTACCACCATACGCAATGGATGCGATTCGTTCGCGGATGAGTGGAACTCGCTCGCCGTCTAAGACAAATCCAGGAAGTACGTCGAGAAACCGAGACTCCGCAAGTAGACCCATTGCAGCTTCAGCAAGATAACCTCGAAGATCCCGAGGCGATTCCGCAATTTCCTGCAAGATGGCCTCTCGTCCTTCTATGACTGCAACGAAGTCTTCAAGATCATGGCTTGCCTGAAAGTCCATCCGGCCCCTTCCTCGAAACGCTTCGATCTTTGTTCCCAGGAAAAACGGCGCAGTAATTACGCGGATCGATTGTCCGCCTGGCAGCGAGACCGCGAACGCATGACGGAGTGCCGGCTCATACCAGATATTCGTGAACCCAAGCACGTCCTTGTTCAAGGCGAGGACATCCAGCGTCAAAGTACCATTGTGCCAGCGGCAAGTGAGGTCGGTGTCTTCGGTGAAGTGAGCCTGGCGAAGACGTTCTGAAAACGCAATGTAGTCTGCGTAGGTAACGATTTCGGCAATCACATCGACATCTGTCGTACCGCGGATAGGAACGGCGGCCTCGTCCGTAATGAGCAGACCCAGGGTCACGCCGCCCACGAACACGATCTCATCCAGAAATGGGGTAAGTTTGCGGACCGCATCTTCCAACAGGGGGAGGTTCGGGTCAGGCATTAATCTCCTTCCCGAGGAGTTCTACTGCGAGGTTTCGTTCGCGCGCTCTTCCGCTGCGGATCGCATCGCAAAGTGCGAGGACACTGTGGAACCTGGGATCTCGCAGCGCAGCTTTCGGCGCACCCCTGTAGAGAGGAGCGAGCGAAATGCCTCGAACTTTTCCTTCTGCATGCGGCCAGACCGGGGGCGGTTCGCGATCCTTCAGGAAGCGGGATTTGAGCGGTTCGGCCGCCGTAGCTGTGGGAACGCCACGAACCATCGTGCCTCTTGCCGGCGGAAAGGTGTACTTCAATCCGTGCGTAAGGAATTCCATGAGCGCGGATCGGTTCACTCGCTTTTCAGCGCCCGACGTGTAAAGCAGGCCCGCATCCACACAGCGTTTCAGGGCCTTCGACACCTCTGATTGAGAGATGTAAAGGTTCTCGGCCAAACTCTTCGACTGCGCACGCGGATCGTCTTGAATGGCGAGTTTGAGCAGTAGCGCAATGTCCTGGCCTTGCATGTCTCTATTATAGACTATGATTTCCAATTTGGAAATTGGAAATCCAATCCACAAAGGCTACGCAATTCGCGCTTTCAGAGATAGCGGTGGACGGTTGCCTGATGCTTGTGGCTACATCGGCGTTTGAACTCCGAAAGCACCTCAGTTCAGTGACGATGCACCCGATTGGGAACGGTCGGGAATGGCATTACGAAGCGGAAGGTGCGTGGGATCAATTGTATACGTACAGGAATTCCCTTCAAGAGGAGCAACAGGCTCTAGATTCGTGTGAGGGTGCATCTTCGGATGGTTGCGGGGACTGGATTTGAACCGTCGATCTGTACTCGGAGCTGAAACCAGAGATCGTGCTCAGCCATGACGGGCCTGACCAAGCGATACAGGCTCGGCTCTCTTGCAGCCTCGTGCATAAGGGGCTTGTTCCGACTCGCACCGGGGCAAGCTCTGAATGCAATGCTCGAGGTAGATCTGGATATTTGGGCACTGGCATATGAAGTTCCGGCAAAGGATCGGGGGACGGAGTTCCGGTGCCTGCCTGAACTCGGCTGGTGCCACATCCCTCCCTCGAAATCGACTTGACGTAATGCGCTGTTCGGACTGCAGATCTGAGACCTGATGACTGTGGCAGGCGACTGCAGATCGGTCATCGACGAGTTGCGGCAGCCTCAGCGTGAAGCGAGGGACATTGTACGGGACCGAAGAAATCAAAGTGTCTCACTGGTGGCGAGACACTTGCTGTTGCATCAGCCGAGGATCACAATAAAACCGATTGCGGAGAATACCCCCGGAAACGAAGGAAGCGCCGAGCCGCGCAGAATAAACTGGAATGGAAATCTTCGAAGGCGCGCATCGATGCTTCTTGCCCCCCTCCTGGCCAGCCAGTTCAATTCCATGATTCGTCAACGCGGCTACGATTATTTTCGTCAGCAGCGGGTGCGCAATGGGTACGGATCCGCTGCGGAATTCGGCGCCCAGGTGCGGGGATCGGATTTCTATCATGTCATGCTGGAATGGACGGGAAGCCGGCTCGAGGTCCTGTGCGATTGTGCCTATTTCATTGAAAATGATCAGCCCTGCAAACATCTTTGGGCCGCGGTGCTGGCCGCCGATGCCGAGAATCACCTTTCCGCTGCGGCGGCGGCGCGCGTCGTGATTCTTGATACCGAGTCGCTGCTCAGTCGATATGCCGAGGCTGACGCCACCCTTGCAGCCGTGAATGCTGCCCCGTTGTCCAGGCCGACTCCTGCTTTCAAAGCGCCGCCCAGGCCCGCGGCCTGGAAGGCGCAGTTGAGCAGCCTCTTCTCCGTTCCCACTCCTCCTGCTTTTGAGAGCCCCTGGCCGGCAAACGCGGAGATTCTCTACATCGTGGATATTGCCCGCAGCCTGAGCTCGGCAGTCCTGATGCTTTCGCTCGAATCCCGCGAGCGGAAAAAGAATGGCGGCTGGAAAATAGCCCGGCCGCTCTCGTTGCAACGCTCGGCCGTGTCATCGCTGCCTGTTGCCGAGGATCGCGAGATCCTGTCACTGCTCATGGGCGGAGGAAGGAATTACGGCTACGGCGGCTACAACTCCTATGAGCCGATCTCCGCTTCCTATTCTGTAACTCCAGTGCTGGCGAACTCCGTGTTGCCCAGGGCGGTTCGCACTGGCCGCTGCTTTTTGTCGCATGAAAAGGAAGAAACGGAACTGCTCCCTCTCGTCTGGGACGAAGGCGATCCCTGGAAATTCACCCTGCAGATGCACGAGGCTTCTCACCAAACCTATGTATTGACGGGAGAATTTTGTCGCGGTGCGCAGAGAATGGATGTGGCCGGACCGCAGCTGGTCACTCCCGGCGGCTTTCTTTTCACGGCAGAGCGCGTCGCCCCGCTCGACGAGGATGCGGCCTTCCCCTGGATCGCCCATCTTCGCAAAAGCAAATCGATTGCCGTTCCTGCCGAAGACAGGGACGAGTTTCTCGCCAAACTGCTTGCATCCCCTTCCCTCCCCGCTCTCGATCTGCCCGAGCATTTGCAATTCGAAGAGGTAAGTCTCACGCCGCGGCCCTGCCTGAAGATTTCAAGGCCTAAAGCGAAGTATGGCGCGGACCGCTTGAGCGCCGCTTTGTCCTTCGATTACGAAGGCCGCGCGGTCCCGGAAAAGGAAACGGCGCAAGGCTTCTACGAAGCTTCCACGCGGCGTTTTGTGCGCCGCGACCTCGTAGCGGAGAAGTCGGCGGCAGAGCTTTTATTTGACCAAGGGTTGCGCTATCTTGCCGCGAGCTGGGGCCGCGAGGCGGCCTGGGATTTGCATCCAGGCAAGCTCCCGCGCGCGGTGCGCACCTTGGCGCAGGCAGGCTGGCACATCGTAGCCGAAGGCAAGGTCTTTCGCCACGTCGCATTCACGCGCGCCACGGTGATCAGCGGTGTTGACTGGTTCGAATTGCACGGCGAGGTCGATTACGGCGGCGCCACGGCGCAGTTGCCACAACTGCTGCAAGCCCTCAAGCGCGGCGAGACGATGGTCACGCTCGATGACGGCTCCTATGGTCTGCTGCCGGAAGAATGGCTGAGCCGGTTTGGCGTTGTGGCTTCGATGGGCGTGACGGAGGGCGAGGCCATCCGCTTCAGCTCCGGTCAGGTGGGGTTGCTCGATGCCCTGCTCGCCACCCAGCCGGAGATCGACTGCGACGAAACCTTCCTTCGCGTTCGCCAGGAGCTGGAGCGCTTTCAGCAGGTCAACCCTGCCGAGCAACCGGCGGGATTCACCGGCACACTGCGCGGGTATCAGTGCGAAGGCCTGGGGTGGATGCACTTCCTGCGTCAGTTCTCGTTTGGTGGTTGCCTGGCCGACGACATGGGCGTGGGCAAGACCGCGCAGGTGCTGGCGCTGCTTGAGACCCGCCGCGAACTGCGTGCCAAAGGCGAGATCATCAAACCCTCGCTGGCCGTGGTACCCAAATCGCTGATCTTCAACTGGAAGCAGGAGTTCGAGCGCTTCACGCCGCAGTTGGACGTGCTCGATTTCGTCGGCGTCGACCGGCACCGGCACAAGCTATCCGGCTATGACCTTATCCTGACCACCTATGGAACCCTGCGCCGCGACGCGCTGAGGTTCAAGGATCTGGTGTTCGACTACGTGATTCTCGATGAGGCCCAGGCGGTTAAGAACGCGAGCACGGAGTCGGCCAAAGCCGTTCGCTTGCTGCGCGGCGATCATCGTCTCGCTCTGAGCGGAACGCCGGTGGAGAACCATCTGGGCGAGCTTTGGTCGCTCTTCGAGTTTCTCAATCCGGGCCTGCTGGGGGCATCGAGCGCTTTTCAGCTCTCCGGCGGCGCGATGCGCAATCCCGACGAAGAGACGCGCAAGCTGCTCTCTCATGCGCTGCGACCGTTCCTGCTACGCCGCACCAAGGAGCAGGTTGCCAAGGAACTGCCCGCCAAGATCGAGCAAACCATCTATTGCGAACTGGAACCACGCCAGCGCACGCTCTACAACGACCTGCGCCAGCACTACCGAGATTCGCTGCTCAAAAAGATCGGCAGCGACGGCATCGCCAAGTCCAAGATTCAGGTGCTCGAAGCCTTATTGCGCCTGCGCCAGGCGGCCTGCCATCCCGGCCTGATCGATCCCAAGCATGCCAAAGAACCCAGCGCCAAGCTCGATGTGCTGCTCGACCGGCTGCGCGAAGTTCTCGATGAAGGTCATAAGGCGCTGGTCTTCTCGCAGTTCACGAGCCTGCTGGCAATCGTGCGCCAGCGCCTCAAGATGAGCGGCACAGTCTACGAATATCTGGACGGCAAGACCCGCGACCGTCAGGCGCGCGTGGAACGCTTCCAGAACGATCCGGATTGCCGGCTCTTTCTCATCAGCCTCAAGGCCGGCGGCTTGGGCTTGAATCTCACTGCCGCCGATTACGTCTTTATTCTCGATCCGTGGTGGAACCCGGCGGTTGAAGCCCAGGCCGTTGACCGCGCCCATCGCATCGGGCAGGCTCGTCAGGTCTTTGCTTATCGGCTGATCGCCCGCGACACGGTAGAAGAAAAGGTGCTTCAGCTTCAGGAGAACAAGCGCAACCTCGCCGACGCGATCATCGGCGCGCAAAACAGCCTGATCCGCGACCTGCGCCCGGAAGATATCGAGCTATTGCTCTCATGAAGGGTTGTAAGCCGCATGTCCGGTGGTGTGGCAGGAGAGGTGACTCTTCCTCTATGCCGATTTGACAGTGCCTCTCGCGCTCTCTGGATTACAGATTGTGATGCCAGGGACGCTACTGAAAAGTAGTACCAAGCGCCATAGTTATACAGAAACATGCAGATGGCACGAAAAAGAGCCACCGCAATGGGTGGCTCTTCTTATCTGTCCCTGACGGGATGCAATCAACAACACATAAGCTGTTGATCCAATTGGTTGCGGGGGCTGGATTTGAACCAGCGACCTTTGGGTTATGAGAATGGTCAACCCTATCTAAGTGTTTTAGAATCAGTTGCTGCTGATCTCAAAAACACCGCTTTTAGCGGATTCTGGTACACGATCTGCCATCGATTCTGTTGTATAGAACAAAAAGCCCAGACACTGCTTAACGGCTCTTTTTGAGACTCGCTAATCGCTCACCTGTAGTCCGCAAATGGTTTCCATGTTCCGTCGAGCCGAAAAGGCGTTTCTTCGAGACCTGCGACCTGCCAAAGTGTATCCACCAGGGGACGCAACGTTCTCGCAAAGGGTTCATCTTCCTCAGGCTCACTGAGGTCTACATAGATCTCGGGAGAAGAGAATGTGTCCGAAACTATCTCGTGCGTCGTCCCTGTCCCGAACAAATCGTTAATGAACATCCTCTTTCCCTGAATACCTATCAATGAGAATCCAACATAGGCAGCACCGATCCGGCCCTCTCTTTTCAAGCGCGAATACGCATCCGCAAAGCAATGCACTATCTCACATTCAAGAGCTTGACCACGAATGAGCTGAATTGTTGTTCCATACGGAGAGTGCCGAAAGGACGGACAAAATCCGTACTCGACAATCCCAGATCGGAAGAGTTGTGAGTATCCCCAAACTGCGGGAGGCGTCTCCACAGTATTCAAAGAGCTATGGCACAAAAATCCATCGGCGTTGTATCTCTGGTAAGAATTGCCCGTTGGAACGTAGACATTTCTTTTCTCGGCGTCGGGTACTCGCCACGTCTCACTGAATGCTCTCAGCGCAAACGCCTCGGCTGGAATTACGTGAAAGATTGCAATTGGGCCGCTCATCATCACAACAGGTCCTCTACCACTTTCTATCAACTCTGCTCGGTGCGATCTCCATCGCGCGATATTCTCGCGCAGTTCTCCTTGCTCTGAAAATGCCCTTCGAATTTCATCCACGGTCATGGGGTTGTTTGTAGCTCCAGTTCTCCTATAGAACCTGTCAACGCCTCCGATTGTGACGATATGAGGCTTGTTCCAACTCGATGGGATTCGGACTACTAACGCATCTCCATCGGGGCAGGAAATTGGCTGTAAATCAAAACCACTAAGTCTCGGAGCAATTCCGTCTCTGATGTAGCTCGAAAGTCGGATAACTTCCGCCTGAATGTTTGGCCATCGCTCACCCAAGACCTTGTCCGCAATTCCCGTCTTCGCGTTGCTCTCTCCTGGGCGCTCGGCAATCCCGAAGACGATATCTCCCCCCGCCGCGTTCGCCATCGCGGCGACGTCGTATAGGAACTCTCTCTTTTCATCACTCTGCTTACTGGGAAGTTGTTGTTTGTATTCAAGCATGACACTCTCAGCGACCTCGGAATCTATGAGGTCCTGAATATGGTCAGCCGTGAGATCCTTCAGATTGACCGGGAGCATGAATTCTATTTTCTCACCGTAGGCAAGTTGCGGTAGCTACCAAACCCCCAACATGGGAAGAGGAACATGAGAGACCGTTTCATCCAGCGATTCAAAGAACTCCTTGAACAGGGCAAACAACTGGAAGCGAGCAGACGATATGAGTGCGACGAAGACTCAGGATCACAGAGAGAGACCGTTGATGGAAATGCCTTCACGAATTGGAAAGTAAAGGCGAAGAATCTCCTTCTGACCCTATGTAACGAAGACTCCCCGCACGTCAAAACCTTTGATCAAGCAGAAACAATGCTTTGGTCGAACTACCTTGATCGTCTCCGGAGAATGATGGCTATACTTGACGCTGCTCGGGAAGATTTCGAGGGCGGGTACCTCGATTCGATTCATGCCTTGGTTCAAGCTGAGGTATTCGATTCTGAGCTAGAACAGGCGACTGAACTGCTCGATTCAGGGTACGCGTCAGCCGCCGCCGTCATTGCTGGAGTAGTTCTCGAAACCGCTCTTAGAGACCTTTGTTCACGCAACAATATCGCGTACGGAAAAATGGACAAGATGAATGCCGATTTGGCTAAGGCTCAGGTATACAGCATTCTTGTTCAAAAGCAAGTCACACATCTAGCGGGTATCCGAAACGCCGCCGCACATGGCAACCATTCTCAATTCCAGCCACAGGATGTTACGGGGATGATTGCGGCCATACAGCAATTCTTAGTCAACCATCTGTCCTGACGCGTTTGGAAGGAGTAACGAAAATCTGCAAAACTACAAAAACGATAGACTCGCCCCGTCGACGGATGGGACGATACTGAGAATGCACCATTCATCTCTTCGCGTTCGATTTTCGGATACTTTCCTTAGGAAGATTGGCCTCAAGGAAATGTTGCTGCACTTCCTTATCACCCTGGGTGCATTTTTATTCGCATGGAAGCGCCACAAGGTCTCAGAACAGGTACTGGAGATCTCGGCACCAATAGTTTGGGCTTTGTCTTTCGTTGCGATTTGGCATGCGGTCGCCACTGCAATCAGGTTGATTCGTGAGATCAAAGAAGAGCAGACCATTGCAGGAACGGAAAGAGATTCTGTCATTTTGCAAGGCTCTGGAAAACCGGCGAAGGTGCCCGTGAAGCCAGCTGTGATTCCTTTTGTTCGGCTCAGAATATGGGGAACCGCAGCCGTTCCATGCTCCTTGGCATTATTAGTTTCTTGTCTAATTTGGCACGCAGTAAAACCAGCGATCTCGCCGGTAGAGCAAATGTCGTTGACTGAGACAAAGGGCTTCATACAATTAGGCGATGTCTGGTTTCCTGGCAAAAGAATCGCCGAACACGTACCACTTCAAATCAATATATCGATGATGAACAAAGGCAGCATGCCCGTTGACGATATGTTCGATTGTTTTTCCACGACTTTGACCGGAACGGGGCCCAATCCTGATGTCACTGACCGCAAAGTGCATTCCGACTTTCTAAGAGTAGCTCTGACGGATCACGGCAAAGCGATAGACGAGGGAAAGCCTGGACGCTCACTCGGGAAAGGAGAATCCATCTGGACAACGCTGACTTTCAAACCCCTTTCGAAAGACGAAACAAATGGTCTATTGAATGGCCAAACGAGGCTATATATCTATGTCTGGGCGCGCTGGAGAGACTCACCACACGACCTCGACACATGTATTTGGCTCCAACCGCCACCTACTCCAGACATTGGTGATTTCAAGAAATTGATTTGGCATGCGTGCACCAAATAGCCTTTAGTGAATTGAATTTTGAGCGCAGAAGCGCGGAAACGGATTGGTGACGCGCAACGGAAACGCTGGGCGAAGCAAAAGGTTGGGAAGTAGGATCGGGATTACCGACTGTGAGCAATATTGAACAGTCGCCCAATTCTTTCCCGTGAAACAGTCTCCACATGGAAAGCGCAATTCAAATATTGGCAATCGAGTTGGACGGAGTTGACGGGATAATGGTCACGTTCTCTGACGGGACGACTGGCGGGTATGTAGTTGAGGAATTGCTGCACCTGAGACCGATTCGAGAACGCTTGAGAACCAAGAAGAATCCAGGTGCCCCGATACCACTTCCAGCATGATTGAAAGAATCCTTGCCGAAAACTGGGCAGCCGCCAGGTAGCGAATTGGGGGGGGCCAACTACTCCGAAACAAAAGCCGGTTCTGTTAACGGATTCGAAGGCGGAACAGATTTTGCGATATCGGTCTCAACGGTAGGGTTGGGATTCGGACTGCATGTAATCCAGCGGTCGCTGAACTGATGAATCCACAGACCAAGGATTTCAACCAGGGGTTTCCCTTCGAAGCAATACGGACAGTCAGACATGAGCACCAACTCTGATAAGTGAGCCGTTAAAAGGGCCGTTGATTTCGGTCAGCATATCCGCCACGATCCGGCAAGACTGTGCAATTTTGCTCAATATTTGGAGAAATTAAGTTGGTCATCTCAGGTTTTTGACGGCCTCTGGAAATGAACAGAGTAAACGAGAGATGCGCAAAGTGATGCTTTCCTAGTCTCTCGGAACTCGCCTTCTGTCGTCCTGAGAGTGTTTCAGTTTTCGATGTTGGGTGTATTTCTCTGATGACCACATGATGATGTCAGCGGAGTTCTGAATGTCTGCAGGCGGTTGAGGCATCTTCTCGCCACACGCCTCACATGTCGCTGAAACCGGTCTTGCACGGTCGTCATACTCAATTTTGAGTTCAGTTCTGCTCATCACGCCTGCCCCGATATCCAACCGCGTGCCGTCTTGTTGACTCGCATTTTGCGACCTTCATAGCTGAGTTCATAGGCTCCGAGGGGCAGCTCAGTTGGTGCATCTGTGATGTCAGCTTTTACGTATTCCCAGACGTCGAGCTTGGGCAGGGATACCTTGACGGCTCTCACGACACACTGAGCCTCCAGGTTCATTCCCCTGAGCACGCCTTGGACGAGTACAGCTTCGCGAACAGAGAATGACATCTGAATCCTCACAAAGCCTCAGCTTACGGAAAGAGAATACCCCTGCAATCTGCGTTCCAGAATTGCAGGGGGCTGGAATGGGAAGCCGTTCAGCAGCTCATTCCAAAAAGCGATCAGTTGGGGATGATCGTGAGCAATGCTTGCACGGCAAGGATCGTTCTGATGTGATTTGCGTCACTCGGTACTCGACCTTCAGGCTGCTGCCTTGCAGACTCTGCAGTTCGGTGGGCAAGGATAGAGTTCAATCCCGCTGACCCAGAGGCTAGGGAACTCCGCTTCGAGTCTCTCCAGCGCCATCTGGATGGTGACCTGGGCTGCAGCCAGACCCGACAGCTCACTCTGCGACAACTCCTTCATGCGGGGTGCAACTTCGATGCGCACCATGGGTTCTGACTGCGCTGCCTTCGTCGTCTTTGTCTTCGTTGATTTCATCGTCTGATCTCCTTAGGCGCTGAGGCCTGACTGCGGGGTTGCAAACAGCGGTTGGTGTCAATACTGGCCAATGACATCGGCAGGATCTGACCTGGAGGAGCGATGAAGCAACCTTAGCCCGAGTTATTTTGGAAACAAATCATCCAGAAGGGTGATTGGCAGCAACAACCGATGTGATATAACCCTATTATCAAAGTAGCTTAGTCGCATAAAAAACCATGACGCGTCTAAGATCCAGTGCCGACACTGGCAAATTATGTTGACAAATAGTATCCAGCTGAGTTAATCTTTTGGAATCGTCAACACAAAAGACGCTCTAGATCTGCTCTATAAATGCTGTTTGCTGAGCACGGGACCGGGCAAGGCGCTCGCGGTCGACGTTGAAGGTAGGGTAGCCTACCCCAAACCGTCTACGGGGCTTTAAACACTAAATTGCATTAGAACCATCTTCCAGCACCTCTGGGCATTTCGCCTTCCGTAATAAACCAAGTGCCACATGCAGCCAACAATGCTGATCACGTTCCTTGTGTCCAGCCTTGTCTGCATTTGCTGCTATCGGCACCCGTGTCTCTGTTGAGCACAGCAGCTGGTGTCATCAACTGGCACTCGTGTTTCTAAACATCAACCATCAAACCCCTGCCTGCGTGGCAGAGAAGAAGGAGAACACTTTTGTATTCAATCAGCACCGATTCGCGAGGCGTGGGCAGCATGATGTCAGACACAGACATACTTCAATGGTCTGGCCCTGGTCGCGATGCTGCCCTGGTCTTCGCTGAGTATGCGGATCACATCCGGCGCGAGGAAGGCATAGACGTCTACGAGCGCAAAGCATGGCTGCAATCAGACACGCAAGCCATCAAGCGTCTGCTTGACAAGTTTCGCAGGGACAAGACGTTCGCTGACGAAAGCCTCCTAGATGAAGTGTGGCAAGAATGTCTTCGAGATCTGAATATTCTCACCAGGGAGGAGCAGCAGGCCAAGGACGAGTTCTCGCTTCAGAAAGCTAGAAGTGCCAAGGATGATCTACGCTTGGCTGGTCTATCCGACGCACCGAGGTTTGGTTACTGCAGCAAGGTCAGCGGCTGTCAGAACAGCAAAGTCATGCGTCTTCTCGTTCGGGGGTTCTGCCCTGATTGTCGAGGTATAGCGGTGCAACAGACGATTGCGGCGGGTGGCCGCTTCGATGCTGCTACGGATGAGGAGAGCAGTACTGCGATAGCAGCGACAGTCTCACAAGAGAAGATGCACCCCAACGTTCTGAAGCTGACAAGGGAAGAGAGGCAGGCAAAGGTACTAGCAGCAAGAAACAACCACGCAGCAGCTACTGAACGAGAGATTGCGAGATTAACAGATCTTCCCCGCTCGACTGTAAAAGACATTCTGAGAAACCCGATTGTGAAAGGTAAGGCTGTGATCTCCGCCGAGGTGCAGCACTTTTTGATAGAACGCGCCGAACAACAGGCGCAACTAGAAACACGAGCAAGAGAATATCTAAAGAGGAGAGAAGAGCAACGTCTGTTAACAGCAACTGCTCCAGATCTGGTAGGCGAAGCGTGAGCGGAGCTGAGGCCCTAGCCGAAGCGTAGCAGCGAGCCGACTCACAGGTGCTGGGTAGCAACCTATCTAATCGTGGATCAGGATCAGCAATGTTTCTTACCCCTGCTTCTATAACCTGTAAAAGAGGATGGGAAGGCAGCCAAGCCGTTAGGCCGTGAGGCGACCAACGGGAGCCGAACCTCTAATCTATATGTTATTGGTGAAACCGACCACCCTGTGGCAGCCTCTCAAAAACTCCTATCACCCGCGTCAACTCAGCATTTCGGTAGAAACCGACCACTCCGCAAGAGGAGATCGGCAACTTGTTAGCCACTACGCTTCCGGAGTAGAAACCGACCACCTGTTTCAAGTGCAGACTCTGCAGTCGACTTGAAAAATAGTTTGTTGGATAGGCACTTTTGGTCCGACTTTTCCGTTAGTGAGTATAGGGAGAGGTTGTGCTGCAAACAGCCGCCGTCCAATGCTCCCCTCTGAGCATCACTGAAAAATACTTTGAGCTTTAGGCCTTTTTGGCCGATTTTTTCGGTCTATGAGTCTATCAAGAGATTGAGTGCCATTGCCCTGCAAACAGTCTCTGCAGACTCTGCAGGACAGACCGTCCTTCCCATTTCAATCACACAACACCACACACAGCCCAGCACCTGGGCACAAGGAGAATCCGCCTTATGTCTACTACCAAAACTGTTGCCTTCGAGCCTATCCAGCAAATGTTGACTATCAAGCAAACATCACGTGCGCTTCAGCTCTCTGAACGTACGGTCGCCAGCATGGTCGCCACCGGCAGCCTACCAAGTGTGAAGATTGGCAGTGCACGAAGGATCGCAGCTGATGCACTTAGGAGTGTTGCGAAGACCGGTTCAGATACGGGACGTAAGGCATGAGGTGGCCTGAACAATTTGACGGTATCGTGCTCATCGGTGGAAGTAGAGCCAAGGGCATCTGGGCAGCGCAATATCAGCAGACCGGTGCTCCTGTGACGCGAACGGGAGCGCGATTAAACTCCAGTGCCACATCGCACACTCTTTTGACGCTAGCACTGACATTAGCTCTGCAGTCCATCACAAACAGGATGGCCGCAGAGATCGTCACCAATCGAATGGACGGGCGCAACAAGCCCAGTCTGTTGGTGAAACTGATTGACGAAACCTATGCCGACGCTCTGACATCATTCATGCAAGGGCAGCAGGGACCGCCACTTCGTGTCATCAAGAGTTTGTACGCACCTCTGGCACGCGCCAGCAACAGATTCAATCTCACATTTGAAACTGAACGGAGTAATCCTGCCATTTTCGGTCTGTTGGAGTGGGCGAAGAGATCTGTCTTGCTCCCAGCTGATGTCACCACCGCTGACCTGGTTGTGCCGCCGTCTCTGATGCCAATGGCTGTCAACAGTCGTGGTGGCAGTTTGCTAGCAAGAGCACCACACAGAGATTAATAAGATTCGTTCGCAGCTCAGTTCATGGTGCCCATTCTTGTTTTGTGGGCACTACTCATGTTTGCGAACGAACAGTGGGGCCAGTGGTTTACCGGTGTTAGCCGCTGGCCTCATGTATTCATTCACGCTTCAGATTGAGATATAGCTTCTTGACTGCTTCAAAATCCTTGAATATTTCTTCCCGAGGATCATCGGTCAACCTCACAAACGAGTCCTCGCCTACATTTGTTGCAGCCCATTCTTTGTTTTTATCAAGAACGCTGACACTGAGAAGCCAGTGAGTCTTGATCGTCAGGATCTCATCTTCAACTTCAGCCCAACCCGACCAGCCGCAGACGGAGAAATGACCATATCCGGGGCCGGGATCAGCAACTTCGAAGCAGACTGAGAACGCAGCCATCTGCTTGCCACTCTCTTCTGCACCAGTTCGCCCCGCCAATACCCGATAACCAGGATCACGACCGACCACAGAATGATAAAACCCGGCTAGCGACCTGTCGGCACCTTCAATCAGCAACATTACCGACCTTAGCTCGTTCGTCCAAATCCCAGTTAGCGACATTTAATTCAGACCTCTCAATGGTGGATGGGGAGGAGTTGGCAAATTCTAGCACGACAGTCAAATCTATTTGAATAGATTCGGAGCCAAGCTTCGGACAGCAGACCTCTAAGTTCTGTTTCCCTTCCGTATGAAGCCCATAAGGGGGCAAAAGAGATTTCAACCTCTCGCAGTTCACGGAACGACGGCCAGCACGATCTCGCTGCGTGCAAAAGTAATCACGCAGAATCAGTAAATTCTGCCCCTTAAATATCAGATAAGCCAAAGTGCATCAGCTATTTAGATGTGGATGGAATGACTTCATAATGGCATAAAAGCAGCCCTAAATCAAGCATTTTCGAGCATGAAATCATGCAAATCGACTGCAAAGGAACTCAAGTAAAGATGAAACGAAAAAGTGCTGATGAGAAGAAAGCTCTTGGCACATATCGAGCTAGCCGTGACCGCAAGATTCCCCAGTTTGTCTCCGCGTCTGATATCAAGCCACCAACATACATCCGCCAGAACAGGTTTGCTCACACTGAGTGGAAAGCAGTGGCACCGTACCTCGCAGCGGAAGGCATCCTAAAGCTTCCTGATGTCAGCCTTCTCGCGTCGTACTGCCTCCTGTATAGCCGCTGGCGTGAGGCTGCAGCCGATGTTGAAGAGAAGGGCCAGATCATCACGGTGACGAGCACGACTCGAACAGGAATGACACAGAAACCAGTAATCAACCCTTCGGTTCGCAGCGAGATCATTTATCAACAGGCGATGATGAAGGCTGCAGTGAAGTTCGGCCTGACCCCTCTCGACAGGCCACGAGTGGAAGCCAGCCCAATCGACAAAGCTGTAGCAAAGGAAGAAAGCAGCGAACCTGATATTAGCGACTTTTCTTTTGCGGAGGACAGCCAGTGAGTCAGCTGCATATTCCTCTCTACCGAGGCAGGCCGTTGATCTTGTTCCTAAATTGGCAGCACGGGCAGCACGGTTGGATGAATGCAAAGACACCAGATCCCAACGCTGTCCTCAGCCAGCAGTGGTCCTTACGCGAGTGGCAGGAGTTTCGAGAACTACACTACCTCGGACTCGTTCCGTCTCCATTCGGCTATGACATCAGCGATCCCTTCGCACCGTGGCCTGGTGTTCCATATGCCCCGTTTGGCATCAGCAAACTGCACTCTGAGCCACGGCTGCACCCAGACGACGAGTAGCTAAGACCTGTGCGGTCAGTGACAGGTGCCTGTGAGAATCAGAGCCGCCCGTTCGATTGCCTCCAACTGCCACTCATCGCAAAAGTGAGCATTCTGAACGCGCTCCAAATCCGCTTGCCAAGTTGAAAAGCCGATAGTCGCGAAACAGCGAGGACAGATTGAGATGTCTATTTCGTCTCGACCAAAGCGGTGTGGAAACCGAAGGGAGAGTGAGTTGGGAGTGGACAGCTGCATCTGGAAACCTCAAGCATTCGATTGCCACAAGTCTAGGCCAACTCTGCTCCCAACATGACAGCGGGGAAAGATGTTCCGCTACCAAAGTAACTACTCGACAATTTTGAAACCAAGTTTTCGCCCATCCTTGGGGTGCAGGCATTTCTGCGCTCCGTGACCCATCACGCACCAGAACACATTTCAGGATCTATATGGAAACCAAAGATGTTTACAACCCATTTGAGGGTATTGAATTCATCCCCTTCACCGGCAAATACGCAGTCTATCGAGGCGACAATCGCTCGCGGAATAAACCTCTGGTCGGGGTGTACGAAACGCTCGCGGCAGCTCAATCCGCGAGGAACAACGCATTTCCTGCAAGGCGTGCAGAGATTGAAACCAAGATGATAATGACGGGATATGAAACACGATGAGCAATTCAGGAAAGCACAAACGATCACGGCAGAATAAACAGCGCGAGCTTAGAGTCTCAGCGCGTCCACAGCGATTTGAAGTCAGGACCAACAGCGACGGCTCCCGCACAGTGGCTGGATACTTTGCGACGTTTGGGACGATGTCTCACGACCTCGGCTTCAGAGAGGTCTTGAAGAAGGGGTGCTTCAGCGAATCACTGAGGAACCAGCCTGTTGCATGCTACAGAGATCACAACTCTCAGATGCTGCTCGGCAAAAGTGAATCCTCGACGCTAGAGGTTTTAGAGGACGATAAAGGCATCTCGTTCCGAGTCAAGTTGCCGGACACGAGCTACGCCAACGATCTGGTTGCGCTGATGGAGCGCGGTGACAGCTACGAATGCAGCTTCGGGATGGTGGTCGCTCCCGATGGCGAGGAGTGGTCGCAGCTTCCAAACGGCGAAATTCTTCGCACGATCACAAAGGCGCTCTTGTTTGAGGGCAGCATCTTGACGGGACCAGCGGCAGCTTATCCCAAAACCTCAGCAAATCTGCGAAGCTGCCCCGCTGATATCAGAGCCAAGCTTACGAAGCGCGATGACGAAGATGACGACGATCTGGATTGCGATGGCGTAGACGCAGACGATCCCCGTTGCGAAGACGAAGAGGATCGCGATGATGAGTGTGATTGCTCGTGCCCTGAGTGCACTGATGGATCGTGCGTTGACTGCAGCAACTCCAACTGCGAATCGGAAGCCTGCTTGTCAAATCGCTGTGGCGTCCAAGAGCGTGAGATGCACTTCGCACTGATCCTTCGACGCCTCCGCACCTAAAGCCCCTCTACAACTTTTCTCCATTCTGGGCCACGTGATCACAGCCGTGCGCCCATGCCTACACGTGTCTCAACCATAAGGAAATCACCAAATGAATAAGATTGTGGAACTTAGAACGAAGCGCAGCCATATTCTCTCAACAGCTCAGGCTGCGTTGCTTGCTGGATTTAGCAACTCCGAAGAAAAAGAAAAATACGAGCAAATGATCACGGAGGTCGATCTCATTGATCGCGACATCGCCACCCTGGAGAAGATCGAACGATTCTTTCAGGAGAATCCGTCGGCTCGACCTGCTTCCGCACAGGCTACGCCTGCTGCAGCACCGGCTGTCATCACACGTGATCAATCACCTGAACAGCGCACAGCAGCATTGAGTGCAGCCTTCCGTAGCCTGTTTCGGCATGGCTACCACCCGCAGCGTGAAGAGCAACGTGATCTGACTGTCAACGCCGATGGAACGATCACTGTGCCACAGGAGTTCGACGGGTGGGTGCAAGCTCAGAAGGCCTATGGCCCCATCGGAACGCTTGTGAAGCAGGCGTACCAATCGAACGGTGCTCCTCGCAAATTTGTTGTGTCAGACGACACGACGGCAACGATGACCCTTCTACCTGAGACCAGCAACGCTGCACCATTGGCAGCTGACCCCGTTCTGCAGTCTAAGATTCCCAGCACCGACACCTTGGTGACAGTTGTACGCTACTCGATCCAGGAGTTGGAAGATGCCAAGTCTCTCAATCAATTCCTGAGTGAGATTGCCGGTCTGCGTGTGGCCAGAGCCGTCGAATATGCTCTGACGCTGGGTAAGGACAATGGCAGCAACACTGCTCTCCCGAATTCTCCAGTTGGTGGTTTGCTGGGTGCAGCTCCCACAGGCGCGACTACAGCAAGTCTGGCTGCAGGAATTGGGTTCAGCGACTTGGAAGCTTTGGCATTCAGCGTTGATCAGGCGTACTTTGCTGCGCCGAACAGCGGCTTTATGGCATCACCATCAGTCTTCAAATATTTAGCTTCTCAAAAGGACTCGACATCCCGCCCCTACTACAACATCGATCCTGCCACTGGTCTTCTGCAGATCCTTGGAAAACCGCTCTACATTAACAACGCCATGCCTGCCTACAATGCCGCGTCATCGCCTGTGGTCCTGTTTGGCGATTTCAGCAGAGCGTATGCATATCTCAACGGCGGTGGCGTGCGTATCCAGGTACTCACAGAGCGGTTCATTGATGTGAATGAGGCCGCAGCAGTGATTCACCATCGCA
>Ga0207695_10003017_pt1 | contig 24188 bp, 18 predicted proteins | sample KBSC54metaG_FD_184354 | JGI IMG/M metagenome (GOLD analysis project Ga0207695, IMG submission 184354) | Corn rhizosphere microbial communities from Kellogg Biological Station, Michigan, USA - KBS C5-4 metaG (SPAdes) (version 2) | ecosystem: Host-associated > Plants > Roots > Rhizosphere > Soil...
AACAAGATCTTCCGTTGGCCCTCCCGAGTCACCCTCCGCGTGATCCCCGAATGAAAATCCAGGTACTCGGCTGCTCCGGGTCGATCGCGCGCGACTGCCGCACCACGAGCTTCCTGCTCGATGCGGACGTGCTGATCGACGCCGGCACCGGCGTCGGCGATCTGTCGCTCGATGCGCTGGAGCGCATCGACCACATCCTGTTGACGCATTCGCACCTGGATCACGTGCTGGGCGTGCCGCTGCTCGCCGACAGCGTGCTGCGCCGGCGCCAGGCGCGCGGGGCGGCCCCGATCGAGGTGCACGCGTTGCCCGAGACGCTGGCCGTGCTGCGCGAGCACCTGTTCAACAACCAGCTCTGGCCCGACTTCACTCGCCTGCCCACGGCCGAATACCCGGTGCTGCGCTTCGTGCCGTTCGACGTCGGCGACGTGCTCGACCTCGGCGGCCGGCGCATCGAGGTGCTGAGCGCGCGTCACTCGGTGCCGGCCTGCGGCTTCGCCGTCCACGGCCCCGACGGCGGCCGCGGCGCCTGGGTGTTCAGCGGCGACACCGGCCCCAACCCGGCGCTCTGGGAGCGCCTCGCGCAGTTCCCGGTGGCGCACGTGGTCATCGAGACGGCCTTCAGCGAGCCGGAATGCCGCCTCGCCAAGGCGAGCGGCCACCACTGCCCCAGCTCGCTGGCGGCCGAACTGGCGGTCGCGCCGGCCGACGCCCGCATCTACATCACCCACATCAAGCCGGGCGAGATCGACGCCGTGATGGCGGGCCTGCGCGCGCTCAAGCAGGAGCGTCCGCTGATGGAACTGCTCAAGGGCGACAGCTTCGACTTGTTCTGACGCTCGTCCGCCACGGCGGGCGTCCGCGGAACAGAGGTGCGGAAAGCCGCCTTTTCTGCCTGGGCTGCGCCCGCTGGGCGATGCCACAATGGAGTGACACTTTGAGTCGCAGTGACAAAAAATGTCACTTCGGCGCATGCCGGGAGGTGACCCGCACGCCCAGTACTGACACGGTGCGTCACCTTCCGTGCAAAAGTCACGGCGCTTTCCTCGGTCCCGGGGCCGCCCGTGTTGGCATGGCATTCGCATGCATCTCGAGCGCGAAAGCCTTTCGCGGCGTCCTCGTCGCACTTAGTCCCACTCCCAGGAGTTTCATATGAAGCGTACCGTCCAACAGGGTTTCACCCTGATCGAACTGATGATCGTCGTCGCGATCATCGGTATCCTCGCCGCAGTCGCCCTGCCGGCCTACCAGACCTACACCGTCAAGGCGAAGGTTTCGGAAGTCGTCCTGGCCGCCTCGGGCTGCCGCACGGCCATTTCCGAGGTCTACCAGACCGGCAGCACGGGTCCGACCGCGAACAACTGGGGTTGCGAGCAGACGACGGCCAACGCCACCAGCCGCTACGTCTCGACCGTGACCACGACCGACAACGGCGCGATCAGCGTGCTGGTGTCGACCGACGGTTCGCTGCCCACCGACGTCACCGGCAAGGTCCTGTCGCTGGTTCCGTTCGACTCGGCTGGCACCGCCATGAGCGCCTCGAACGTCGGCAAGGCGGGCGCGGTCTTCAAGTGGGTCTGCGGTTCGACCAGCACCACGCCGGCCACCACCATCCCGAACAAGTACCTGCCGGGTTCGTGCCGCGGCTAAGCCGGGCTCGCCCCGCGGGTGCATGAAAAGGGGTGCCTCGGCACCCCTTTTTTCAGCCTGAATCCAGGCGTTGAACCGCCAGAATTTCAGGCGCATCCCGTTCTCGTCCACGCCCTGCCGGGTCAACGCCTTTCAAGGAAGTCAGTCATGCGGTTCAATGGCCATTCCTCAAGCCGAGGGTTCACGTTGATCGAGCTGATGATCGTCGTGGCGATCATCGGCATCCTGGCTGCGGTCGCCCTGCCTGCCTACCAGTCCTATACGGTCAAGTCCAAGATGACGGAGGTCGTCGTGGCGGCGTCGCAATGTCGCGCCATCGTGACCGAAGCCTATGCCACGGGGCTGTCCGCGCCGACCGCCAACGGTTGGGGATGCGAGAATACGGCGGGTTCCAGTTCGCGCTACGTCGACACGATCACGACCGACGCTTCAGGACTCATCAAGGTCAAGGTGTCCAGCGACGGATCCTTGCCCGCGGATGTCCAGGGCCAGTTCCTCACGCTGACGCCGTATCTCAATGCGACTTCGAAGCTGACCTCTTCCGTCGCGACGGCGAACACGCCTGTCTTCAAGTGGGTCTGCGGCGCAACCGCCGAAGGCACGACCATTCCTTCGAAGTATCTTCCGGGCTCCTGTCGAGGGTGAGCGACTTTTGACTGAATGACGACGCTCGACAGATCCCTTCCCGAGAATTCCCGGCCCGGACAGGGGCGATGGATCGCCATTGCCGGGGGAATATGGGTGCTCGCCCTCTATTTCCTGTGCCGGCCCTATCGCGGCGTGAGGCACGACGCGCAGATCTATTTCGGCCAGGCGCAGTACCACCTGACGCCGCAGTGGTTGTCGCACGACCTGTTCTTCCTGCATGGATCGCAGGATCGGTACACGATCTTCTCCTATTTGTTCGCGCCGTTGCTCGGCGCATTCGGCCTCGTGCGGGCCGAGGTGGGAACCCTGCTGGCCTTGCATGCATTGTTCTGGGCCGCAGCGTGGTACCTGGCGAGCCGCATGCCGTCACCCATGCGCTGGGCGGCCCTGGCTGCCGTGGCGGTGATGCCGCACTTCTACGGCGGCTCGATGACCTTCTCGTTCAACGAGCCGTTCGTGACCGCACGAACGCTGGCCGAGCCGCTGTGCATCTTCGCGCTGGCGGCCTACGAGCGGGGACGACTGGGCTGGACGGCTGTCGCGCTCATCCTCGCGCTGGTGTCGCACCCGTTGATCGCCATTCCTGCCTTCGTCCTCGTCTGGTACCTGCTGTGCAGGCGCGATCGCCGGTGGCTCTGGGCGGCCGCGTTGATGCTTGTCCCGGTCGCTGCGGGCTGGTTCGGAGTCGCGCCGTTCGACGGCCTCTTCATGCGTTTCGATGAGGCCTGGTTCCAGCACGTGTTCAACTCCAACGGCTTCGATCTGCTGCAGGTGTGGGGCGTGCAGACCTGGTCATTGACGCTGTTCGACCTGGCCTTCCTGGCCCTCATCTCGTTCGATGCCGATCTTCCGTTGCGGGAGCTGTATCGCGGCGCTGCCGTGGTCGGCGCCGCCATGCTGCTGCTGGTCGCGTTGCTCGTCGATGGACTGCACCTGGTCCTGCCGACGCAGCTGCAGCTGTGGCGGATCATGTGGATCGTCCACCTCCTGTCCTTGCTGGCGCTTTTTCCCGGCGTCGCCATGCTGTGGCGCCGTGGTGCGGTCGGACGCCTCGCCGCCGCGGCCGTCGCGCTCGGGGCGGTGATCGTGAATGGAGAGCCGCAGACGAGCTTCGCGTTCGCGATCGCCGCGCTGCTGGTCGCCGTTGCGGCCATGCGGGGCGCGAAACTCGACCCGCGGATCGCCGTCGCCGGGATCGTCGTCTGCGCGCTCGGCGCGCTGGTGATGGGTGCGATCCAGGCCTTCGAGATGGCGCTCATCATCGTCAAGGGCTTCAAGACGGGGCTGCCGGCCAACAGGTTGGCCTCGATCCCCGCGGAGATTCCTCAGTTGATGCTGTGTGTCGTCTGGCTGGCCCTCGTGGCTGCGGCTGGCCGCCGGCGCCGGTGGGCGCTTCCCGTCAGCGCCGTGGCCGGAGCGTGCGTGCTGGTGTGGGGCATCGGCCAATGGGACCAGCGTGACAGCTGGGCACGCTACTTGGAGTCGCACTACGGCCAGCCCAACCCGTTCGGGGTGGCTCTGGCGCCGACGGCGCAGGTCTTCTGGCCCAATGAGATGCTCGCCAATTGGGTGCTGCTCGAACGTCCCAACTATGTCTCGACGGCCAACGAGGCGGGCGCCGTGTTCAACCGCGAGGCCACCGCAGAACTGGACCGGCGTCGGGCGATCGTGCTGCCGATGAAGATCCAGGTCGAGAGCTGCGTCCTGCTGGCGCTCGAGGGACACGCGAACTACGACGCCAACGAGTGCAAGTACACGGACGCCGCGATTCGCGACGTCTGTCGCACACCCGGCGCACCGGACAACGTGGTCCTGATGAATCCATTGCAGGCGCCCCCGTTGGCCGTCTGGAACTATCAACCCGCGGGGCGTGCTCCGGAACCCTACTACCTCTATGACTGTCATGGCTTCTAGGACGCCGAGGTCGGCTGCACTGCTGGAGTTCGTCCGCTACTTCGCCTGCAGTGCACTCGCACTTGCAATGGACGGGTCGATCTACTGGGCGGCGCTGCGCATGGGGATGGCCTATCAAGCCGCTGCGGCCGCCGGGTTCATGGCGGGCGTCGCGACGACATACATCCTCAGCGTGCGCTGGGCGTTCCGCCGTCGGAGCATCGCCAACGTGCACGTCGAGTTCATGATCTTCCTGGGCATCGGCCTCGCCGGGCTGGGCCTGACCGAAGTGCTGCTGTGGCTGCAGATCAGCGTGCTCGGTTCGGGGCCGATGGTCGCGAAGCTGGTGTCGGCGGCCGGCGTGTTCATGTTCAATTTCGGCGCACGCAAGCTGCTGCTGTTCACGCGCCGCTCGACGCCGGTCGCCAGCATCGCCGCCGCGTGAACGGGTTCGCCCGAACTCGCATCGGGCTCGGTGACAATCGGCCGCCCCCGTGCGTGCCGGACTCGCAGCCGTGCACGGTCGAGGCGGGCGCGGCTCCGTTCCTGCGGCCGCCCGCCGAGCCCTGCCACTTCTCGCCGGAGACAGCCTCCGCATGACCTCGAACGTTGAAATGTCCTCGCCCGTGACGCTCCCCCCGGCCCCCGCGCAGCGCGACGGCGCCAGTGCGTGGGATCGCGCGGCCTTGCTTCGCGTGCCGTCGCTTGCGGCGGCGCTGCTGATCGCGGCGCTCTGGCTGATCTCCCGACCGTACCGCGGCGTGCGCCACGACGGTATCCTCTACCTGGGCCAGACGCTGGCCCACACCTTGCCCGACACGATCGGTCGCGACGTGTTCCTGGGCTACGGTTCGCAGGACCGCTACTCGATCTTCTCGGTGCTGATGTCGCCGCTGGTCCAGGCACTCGGCGTACCGCTGTCGCAGTTGGGCATGCTGGTGCTGTGCCAGGTGGCGTTCGCGCTCGGTTGCTGGGCGCTGACGGCGGAACTGCCGTCGCGATTCGTGCGCTGGTGCGCCATGCTGTCCCTGGCGGCGCTGTCGCACACCTACACCGGCGGCGGCGGTGCATTCGCCTTCGCCGAGCCCTTCCTGTCGGCGCGCTCGCTTGCCGAGCCGCTCGTGCTCCTGTCGCTTGCACTGCTGCTGCGTGGACGCACCGCCTGGGCCGTGCTGCCCATGCTTGGCGCGCTGGCGCTGCATGCGCTCGTCACCGTACCGGCGCTGGTGGCGGCGTGGGTGTTCCTGTGCCTGCAGGATCGGCGTTGGTGCTTTGCTGCCGTCGCCGCCCTCGGCGCGGCCGGGCTGGGCGCACTCGGCATCGCCCCGTTCGACGGCCTGTGGCATGCCTACGATCCGATGTGGTGGACGAACGTCCACATCGCCAACGCCAATGTCTTCATCCAGACCACGCGAACGCAGGACTGGGGCACGGCGGCCCTCGACGCCCTCGTGCTGCTGACCGCATCGCATGTGCTGCGGGGCACGCCGCTGGCGCGGTTGCTGAGGGCGCTGCTGATCTGCGCGCCTGTCCTGACGGCGGTATGGGCGCTCGGCGCGGACGTGTTCCACAACGTGCTGCTCACCCAGTTGCAGGTCTGGCGCATCTACTGGTTGACGCACCTGTTCACTGTCCTTCTTCTGCCGCTGCTGCTGCTCCATTTCTGGGAACGCGGGCCGATCGGACGCTGGGCAGTCGCCGCGCTCGTGCTGGCCGCGACGGCGGTGTCCGCCAACCTGTCCACGGAGCTGCTGTGCCTGGCGTGGGCATTGCTGCCGATGTTCCTGTCGTGGCGCGACGCGCAGATCTCGCCGGCGCTTGCGCGCCTCGCCGCGATCGTCTCCTGCGTCGCGGTGCTGATCGTGTCGGCCATCGTCGGATTCCGCACGCACTCGGCGGTCGCCATGTTCCCGGAGCGCTTCAATGGCGCCACGGACGTGCAGATCGTGCTGGGGCTGAGCGCGGTCGGCGCCGCGATCGGCTATGCGCTGATGCGCGGATTGGCGGCGGCGGGCGCATGGCGCTGGGTGTCCGGCGTTGTGCTGCTGGCATTGCTCGCCTGCGGCGGCGCGTGGTGGGACCAGCGCTCCGATTGGCAACGCTACGTCGAGAACGGCCTGCACGGGAGCGGCTTGCCGTTCGAGGGCGTGGTGCCGCCGTCGGCGACCGTGCTGTGGGACGATTCCCTGATCGAGCCCTGGCTTCTGATGCAACGCCAGCAGTTCTTCGCGTCCGAGCAGGGCGCAGGCCTGCTGTTCAGTCGGCCCACCGCGATGGAATTCGCGGTGCACGAGAACGCCATCAGGCCGATGCTGGTGCAACGCCAGGTCTGCAAGACCGTGGCCGTCTTCACGGGGACGGGCGATGTGAACTGCTACCCGACGCCCGAGATCCTGCGCGAGATCTGCCAGCAGGAACCGAGGCACCCCGACTACATGGTCTTCCGCGCGCTGCCGGACAGCGACGGCACGGGTGCCGTCGCGATCTGGAACTATCGGCCGGGCGATCCCGTCCACTCGCGCAGCTATCGTCTCTACGATTGCGCCCGTATGCATTGATCCCGGCGTCCCGCTCCCGCGACGCGCCAGAATGAAAGAAGAGATTCCATGTCCAACGACACCACCGTCATCATCGGCGCCGGACCCGCAGGCCTGACCGCCGGCCTCGAACTCGTCCGTGCCGGCAAGCGCGACGTCCTCGTGCTGGAGGCCACCGACGACATCGGTGGCATCTCCAAGACGGTCAACTACAAGGGCAACCGCATCGACATCGGTGGCCACCGCTTCTTCTCCAAGTCGGACTGGGTGATGAACTGGTGGCGCGAAATGCTGCCCGTGGCGATGCCGCCCGGCGCCGGCAGCGAGAGCGAGTTTCGGGTGACCTACCAGGGCGCATCGCGCCTGCTCGGGGCCGAGCACATCCACGCGACCGAGGCTGACGAGGCCGTCATGCTGCTGCGCAACCGCCTCTCGCGCATCTACTTCAACGGCGCATTCTTCAACTACCCGCTGAGCCCGGGCCTGGACATGGTCAGCAAGCTGGGCGTGGCCAAGTGCTCGAGCTTCGCGCTGAGCTACGCGCGCTCGCACCTGGCGCCGATCAAGCCGGAGGTCTCCCTCGAGGACTTCTTCATCAACCGCTTCGGGCGCGCGCTGTACCTGCAGTTCTTCAAGTCCTACACCGAGAAGGTGTGGGGCGTGCCCTGCAACGAGATCAGCGCGGCGTGGGGCGCCCAGCGCGTCAAGAGCCTCAACATCGGCAACATGGTCGCGCACGCGCTCAAGAAGCTGCTGCCCGGCGGCAAGAGTGACGCGCAGGAGAAGACCTCGCTGATCGAGAATTTCCTCTATCCGAAGTTCGGCCCGGGCCAGATGTGGGAGACCGCCGCGAAGCGCTTCGAGGCGGCCGGCGGCCGCATCGTCCGCCGCGCCAGGGTGGTGGGCCTGGAGCGCGAAGGCGACCGCGTGAAGGCGGTCACCGCGCTGGTCGACGGCACGCAGACGCTGCGCTTCGAGGCGGCCAATGTCGTGTCCACGATGCCCGTGAAGGACCTGTCCGTCGCGATGCAGGCCGACATGCCCGGGGCGATGGCGAGCATCGGGACGCAGCTGCAGTACCGCGACTTCATCACCGTGGGCCTGCTGTATCGCAAGCTGCGCAAGACCGCCGCGGCGATCGATCCGCGCACGCACCTCGTGGCCGACAACTGGATCTACATCCAGGATGCCGGCGTCAAGGTCGGGCGGCTGCAGATCTTCAACAACTGGAGCCCGTACATGGTCGCCAGCCCGGACACCGTCTGGGTCGGCCTGGAGTTCTTCGCCAAGGACGACGACGAGCTCTGGAACATGTCGGAGGAAGCCCTCAAGGCGCTCGCGCTGCGCGAGATGCAGCAGCTCAAGCTGGCCGACGAGGCCGACGCGCTGGACGCCGTCGTCATCCGCATGCCCAAGGCCTACCCGGGCTACTTCGGCAACGCCTACGAGCACTTCGACGAGCTGCGCGGCTACCTCGACGGCATTCGCAACCTCTACCTGGTCGGCCGCAACGGCATGCACCGCTACAACAACCAGGATCACTCGATGCTGTCGGCCCGGTTCGCGGTCGAAGCGATCCTGGCGGGCAGCGGCGACAAGTCGAAGATCTGGGGCGTCAACATCGACGACGACTACCACGAAGAGGCCGCGGAGGCGTGACGGATACGAACTCCTTGTTCGGCAAGTTGCCTGATCAGGCCATCGCTGGGTGAAGATGCGCGTTCTGCACGTCATCACGGCCTTGGGAGTCGGCGGCGCCGAACGAATGCTCCTGAAGCTCCTTCGCGCCAATGCGACGGCGGACATCGAGCAACGGGTGGTCGTGATGCTGCCGGGCGGCGCGCTGATATCGCCGATGCGGTCCGCCGGCACGGCCGTGGATGAACTGGATTTCCTTGGCGGCATACCGGTGCTGACCGGCGCACTGGACCTCGCCCGCATCGTGCGGAGCTACGACCCGGATCTCGTCCAGGGATGGCTCTATCACGGCAACCTGGGCGCATCCCTGGCACGCGCCGTATCGCGACGGCGCGTTCCGCTGCTCTGGGGAATCAGGCAGTCGCTGCCGACCCTCGAGGGCGAGAATGTCCTGGCCCGCGTCGGCATTGCGCTGAACCGCTGGTGTTCGGGCCAACCCGAGCGCTTGCTGTTCAACTCTCGGACCAGCTTGGCCGAACATCGCGCAGCCGGTTTCCACACCGAACGCGCCGAATACCTGCCGAACGGTTTCGAGACGCGCGACTTCGCGCCCAACCCGGCCGCGCGCGCGCGTTGGCGTGCCGAATGGCAGGTTGGAGACGAGACGGTCGTGTTCGGATTGTTCGCACGCTATCACCCGGTCAAGGACCACGCGGGCTTTGTGAGGTCTGCCCGCACGGTCCACTCGGAACGACCCGACACGCGGTTCGTGCTTGCCGGCACCGACGTGGTCGAGGAAAACCAGGCGCTGACGGAACTCATACGAGACGCGGGCCTGGCAGACTGCGTGCATCTGCTCGGGGAAAGGCACGACGTGCCGGAAATTCTTGCAGCGATCGATGTGTACGTGTCCTCCTCCGCGCGCGAAGCGTTTTCCAATTCCGTCGGCGAAGCGATGAGTTGCGCCGTCCCCTGCGTGGTCACCCACGTCGGCGATTCGCTGGCCGTGGTAGGGGACACGGGCCTCGTGATACCGCCGGGCAATCCTGCCGCACTGTCCGCTGCGATGATCGACCTGGTGGACCGGAGCCGCGTGGGACGCACGGCCCTTGGTGAGCAGGCACGCCACAGGGTCATCCGTGAGTTCGACATCGAATCCGTCGCGGGGCGCTACCGTGATCTGTACGACCGGCTGGTGAGCGACGGTCGAGGGCGCGCCTGACCATGTGCGGCATCGCCGGCTTCCTCGCCCCCTCTCCGCTGACGCCCGAGGCGGTCCGGATCGCCCAGGCCATGGGCGACCGCCTGCAGCACCGCGGCCCGGATGGCCGTGGCGAATGGCTGGATCCCGAGGCCGGTGTCGCCCTTGCACACCGTCGTCTGGCCATCGTCGATCTGTCGGCCGCCGGCCGCCAACCGATGGCAAGTGCCGATGGCCGCTGGATCATCACCTTCAACGGTGAGATCTACAACCATCTGGACCTGCGAGACGAGTTGCAAGAAGGAGGACGGGCGCCGACCTGGCGCGGGCATTCCGACACGGAAACCCTGCTGGCGGCCATCTCGACCTGGGGCGTGGAAGCCGCCGTCCGGCGCACGGTCGGCATGTTCGCCTTCGGTTTGTGGGACCGCCAGGAGCGGACGCTGACGCTGGCCCGCGACCGGCTGGGCGAGAAGCCGCTGTATTACGGCATGCAAGGCGGCGTGCTGCTGTTCGGCTCCGAGCTGAAGGCGTTGCAGGCCCATCCGGCTTACCGTGCACAGATCGATCGCGGCGCGTTGGCGCTGCTGCTGCGCTTCGGCTACGTGCCGGCGCCTTGGAGCATCCACGCCGGCATTCGCAAGTTGCCGCCGGGCACGCTCCTGCGCATTGCGCGGCCGCACGACTCCGACGCGACGCCTGTGCCGTACTGGTCGGCGCAGGATCTTGCCCTGGCCGGTTCCCGGCAGCCGCTGGCGCTGAGCGATACCGAAGCGGTCGATACGCTGGAGCGTCTGCTGAGGCAATCCATCGAGGGCCAACGCATGGCCGACGTGCCGCTGGGCGCGTTTCTTTCCGGAGGCATCGATTCCACGACCACGGTGGCCGTGATGCAAGCCTTGTCGTCCTCGCCGGTGCGCACGTTCACCATCGGCCTGCCGGACGCCGCACTCGACGAATCGGCCGACGCGCGCGCCGTCGCACGCCACCTGGGGACGCAGCATACCGAGCTGACCGTCACGGCCGAAGAGGCGCTGCGCGTGATTCCGCGCCTGCCCAGCCTGTATTGCGAGCCGTTCGCCGATGCTTCGCAGATTCCGACCTTTCTCGTCAGCCAGCTCGCCCGGCGCGACGTGACGGTGGCGCTGTCCGGAGACGGCGGCGACGAATTGTTCGGCGGCTACGATCGCTACCGCTGGGCGCGGCGCGTGGCGGCCATCCCCTCGGGCTTGCGGCATGCCGCTGGCGCCGCATTGCGAGCGCTGCCAGCCGAGACATGGAGTGCGCTGTTGGCGCCGATTGCGCCGCTGCTGCCCGGCGAGCTGCGCGGCGGCGACGGTCGCGCGGATCGCCTCCGCAAGCTGCAGGCCGTGCTTGCCGGCAGTGACGACGCGGTCTATCGCCAGATGGTCAGCTTCTGGCCGGATGACGCCGGGCCGGTGCTCGATGTCGTGGAGCCGGCCAGCGCCTTCTCCGAAGCACCCCCTGCGTTGCCCGACTTCGAGGCGCGCATGATGTTGCTCGATTTGCGGACCTACCTGCCTGACGACATTCTGACGAAGGTGGACCGCGCGGCGATGGCGGCTTCGCTGGAAACCCGCGTTCCGCTGCTCGACCATCGTATCGTCGAGTTCGCACTGCGGCTGCCGCTGCGCCAGAAGATGCGCGATGGCCAAGGCAAGTGGCTGTTGCGCCGCGTGCTGGAGCGTCATGTGCCGGCCTGCCTGATGGATCGGCCCAAGAAGGGTTTTGGCATCCCCATTCACACCTGGCTGCGCGGCTCGTTGCGCGACTGGGCCGAGGAGCTGCTGTCCGAGCAGCGCCTGCGTCGCACCGGGCTGATCGACCCGCAACCAGTGCGCCGTTTGTGGCAAGAGCATCTGGACGGGCGCAGCGATTGGGGCTATCGGTTGTGGCCGGTGCTGATGTTCCAGGCCTGGTGCGAAACGGCCGGGCATTGAAGACATAACGCATGAATTCCAACCCCCACCCCCCCGGCTCGCCGTCGCACGCCGCGGAAATGGCTGCCGCCGAACGCTTCGGCTTCGGCGCCAATTGGGCGCGCTTCCTGCGGCACCTGGATGCCGCACGCATCGACGCAGCCGAGCAATCGCTCGAGCGGATGTTGGGCTTGCCGTCGCTGCAGAACCTGCGATTCCTGGATGTCGGTTCGGGCAGCGGCCTGTTCAGCCTGGCCGCGAGCCGGCTCGGGGCTCGCGTGCATTCGTTCGACTACGACCCGCAGTCCGTGGCCTGTACACGTTTCCTGCGCGAGAGGCATGCCAACGAGCGCGGAGAACCGGTGGACAAGGTGGACTGGCTTGTCGAGGAAGGTTCGGTGCTCGACAAGGCCTACCTGGCGGGCCTGGGCCAGTTCGATGTCGTCTACAGCTGGGGCGTCTTGCACCACACCGGTCGTCAGTGGGATGCGATCGACAACGCCAGCAGCCTGGTGCGTCCACACGGCCGCCTGTTCATCGCGATCTACAACGACCAGGGGCTGCCGAGCCGCTGGTGGACCGGGGTGAAGCGGCTCTACAACCGCCATCCGCTGTTTCGCTGGCCGCTCATCGTGCTCTACACGCCGTGGCTGGTGTGCGCGCGTTGGCTGTACCGCCAACTCGCCGGCTTGGGCAAGGTCGGGCGTGGCATGACCCTCTGGTATGACATGATCGACTGGTTGGGCGGCTATCCGTTCGAAGTCGCGCGGCCGGAAGAGGTATTCCGATTCCTCCATGCCCGCGGCTTCGAACTGCGCGAGATGACCACGGCTGGCGGTACCGCAGGCTGCAACGAGTTCGTGTTCGAGCGCATGCACGAGGCGCAATCGCATCAGGTGCCGCGATGACGGCGAAGTTTCTTCAAGGCCATGACGTGGCAAGCCAGTTGCGCTGCCCTGTTTGCCGCGCGGCCCTGTCATGGCAATCGGCGTCCTGGCGTTGTACTGGCGCGGACGCTCACGAGTTTCCCGATCTTTCAGGCATTCCGGTGCTGTTGAATCCGGCCCGCAGCGCCTTCCGGGCGGAAGATCTTGTTCGCAATGCACGCACCACGTTCAAGGCTCCGGCAGCCTGGGCGTTGCGTCTGGGGCGCCTTCTGCCCTCGCCCAGCCGCGATGTTTCAGCCCTTCATTGCCAGCGCCGGCTTGCCGCCTTGCTGGCTGGGCGCCCGGTGGATCGCCGCCGGGTGCTGGTCGTGGGCTGCGGCGACGGCAGCGCGGGTTATGGTGCGCTGGCGGATGTGGACGATGCGCTCTGGCTGGAGACCGACGTTTCCCTCGCGGGCCGCGCGCGCATCGTCTGTGACGCTTCGGACCTGCCATTCGAGGATCGGCAGTTCGATCTGGTGATCTGCGTCGCGGTACTCGAACACGTGCTGGAGCCGCAACGCTGTGCGGACGAGATGCGTCGTGTGCTGGCAGCCGACGGCCTGATCTACGCGACGACGCCGTTCATGCAGCAGGTCCACATGGGTGAGTACGACTTCACACGCTTCACGCACGCAGGGCACCGCTGGTTGTTCCGCGCTTTCGACGAGATCGACAGCGGCATCGCCACCGGGCCAGCCAGCGTGCTGGTCTGGAGCGTCGAGTACTTCCTCCTGTCCTGGACGCGCTCGGTCGCGTTGCGTCGCATCATGAAGGGGGCGGTCCGCCTGCTGCTCGGCTGGCTCACGTTGCTGGACATCGCGCTTGCCAAGCGGGTTGCGGCACACGATGGGGCAGGGGGCTTCTACTTCATCGGCCGCCGTGCACCGCAAGCGGTGATGGACGCGCGGGGCATGATTGCCTATTACCGCGGCGGAGACGCACTGAAATGAAGTTCGGGGAATCGTGCAAATCGTGCGCATGACCTGTTTCCGGATCACGCAGGGCGGTGTGACCGGAGAAGCCGCCGATCGCGACGAAGGCTTGTGAGCGCGGTCGTGGAACAGGACACCAAGTTCGAGCAGGCGGCTTCAGACGGTGTGCTGGTGCGCCGCATGGGCGCCATCGTGCTGTTCGCCGCCCTGGCCGGCGTGGCGCGCCTGGGGCAGGACGCGGCCGTCGCCTGGCGCTTCGGCACGGGGGCCGTGGCGGATGCCTATTACTTCGTGCTCAGCCTCACCAACTGGCCGCTGGCCGTGGCGCTGTCGGTCCTGACGCTGGTGGTGGTGCCCGCGGACGTTGCCGTGCGCCACGGCGATGCGGCCGCGGCCAAGCGCTTTCGCGCCGAATTGCTTGGCGGCACGATGCTCGTCGCCCTGTTGGCCCTGCCTTTGGCGGGGTGGATGCTGTATGCGATCGTCGACAGCCAGACCGGAGGGGCGGAACGCACCGCCGCTGCTCGGTCCGGCATCCCTGGCGTCGTTGCACTGGTGCCGCTGGGCATCGTGGGCGCCTTGCTGTCGGCATGGTTGATGGCCCTTGGCCGGCGCGTGCTGACCTTGCTGGAAGCGCTGCCGCCGCTCGTGCTGGCCGCGCTGGTCCTGATCGGACCGGCTTCGGCGCTGTTCTGGGGCATGACCGCCGGTGCGGGGGTGCAGGTGCTGGCCATGGCGTTGCTGCTGCATCGCGCCGGCGAATTGCCTCGACCCCGGCTGGGCTTCTCGACGGATGCGTGGCGCAGCCATTCGCATGGCGTCTTCCTGCTGCTGGTCGGACAGAGCCTGTTCGCACTGGTGCCGATGGTGGACAGCTTCTTCGCCGTGCGGCTGGACCAGGGAGAGGTGGCCGCGATCAGCTACGTCAATCGGCTGGTGCTGGGCCTGGTGGGCCTGGCCGGACTGGCCTTGCAGCGGGCAGGACTGCCGCTGTTGTCGCAACTGTCGGTGCACTCCCCCGATGCCGCGCTGCGTACCGCACTGCGGTGGACCGGGCTGGCGGCCCTTGTCGGCGCGTTGATGGGAATCGCCGTGGCCGTGTTCGCCGACGTGGTGGTGTCGCTGCTGTTCGCGCGCGGGCGCTTCACTGCGGCAAACGGCGCGCATGTGGCCCTGCTGCTGCGCTTCGGCATGGCGCAACTGCCTTTCTTCCTGGCGTCCCTGGCATTGACGATGGCGCTGGCGGTCATGCACGCGCGCCGCACGCTGGCGCTCATTTCATGCGCAGGGCTGGTGGCAAAGGTGGGCTTGAGCGCAGTGCTGGTGCCGGCCTATGGCGTGGCCGGCCTGCTGCTTGCCGCGGCGCTGATGTACGGCATGTTGACCGTCATGGGGTGGGTGGCCTTGCGGCGGCGCCTGCGTCCGGTGTCGAACCCGCATCCGCAGCTGCGCGTATTGCAAGTCAGCACCTTCTTCGCGAGCCACGTGGGTGGATTGGAGGTCGTCGCCGACCAGCTTGCACGCCGGGTCGCACAAGCCGGCGTGCGGTTGACGTGGATGGCCGGCGGACAGCCCGGCGAGGAGCCTGCGGCGACCGGCAATCTCGTCGTCGACCGGGCCGACTATGTGGACGTGCTCGAACACCGCGTCGGGCTGCCTGCGCCGATCTGGAGCCTGGCCTCGGTGGCCCGACTCTGGCGCCACGTCGGCGAGTGCGACGTCGTTCACGTGCATGACTATCTCTATATGCCGTCGCTGACCGCGATGTTGTTCGCCTGGTTGCGGCGGCGGCCTGTCGTCATGACGCAGCACATCGGCGACATCCCGTTCGAGTCGCGCCTGCCGCGCCTGCTGCTGGGGGCGTTGAACCGCAGCATCGGGCGCTGGGCATTGCGGCGTGCGACGCAAGTCGTCTTCGTCGGCATGCCGGTCATGCAGTACTTTGGCCGATTCGCGAAGTTTCGCCGGCCGCCACGGTTGATTTCCAACGGCGTCGACCACGCGCTCTACCGGCCGCGCGAGGACGCGACATGCTCGGACGATGCCTTGCTGCACGCCCTTTTCGTTGGTCGCTTCGTCGAGAAGAAGGGGGTCGGGCTGTTGCGACGCTGCGTCGACATGCCCGGGATCCGATGGGACTTCGTCGGCTCCGGTCCGATGCTGGACCCGGCCTGGGCGGCGGAGCATCCAACGGTGCATCTGCATGGCCGACTCGGCGCGCCGGCCGTGGCTGAACGGATGCGCGCCGCCGACGTCCTGGTGCTGCCGAGCAAGGGCGAAGGCTTTCCGCTGGTCGTGCAGGAAGCGTTGTCGTGCGGTACGCCGGTGCTGGTGAGCAAGGCCGTCGGCGAGGCATTCCCGCGCAACGACCCCCGTTGTGTATGGAGCGTCGACGTGGAGGCCGACCCGGAACTTGCCGCGCAGCGTTTGGCCGAGCGATTGGCCGAGCTGCGAGACGATCTCCTGCGGGTGCGCGGTGCGCGCCTGGATGCGCAACGACTCGCGGCGCAATGGTCCTGGGACGAATGCGTCGCGGCCTACCTGCGGATCTATTCCGAGGTGGCGGCCGGCCGCGAATCACCGGCGATGTGAGTTTGTGCCACACCGCGGCACCGCCGCCAACCACCAAGTAAGTATCATGCCGCGCATGGAATTGCCCAGCCCTTCCCCCTTGCAAGCCGGACGCGAGCCGCTGGTGGCGGTGCTGATCCCCTGTTACAACGAGGCCGTCGCCATCGCTCGCGTGCTTGGTGAATTCCGAAGCGCGCTGCCTCGGGCGACGATCTATGTCTACGACAACAATTCGACGGACGACACGGCGCGCATCGCAGGCGAGTGCGGGGCCGTCGTCCGGCGGGAGGGCCTGCAGGGCAAGGGGAACGTCGTGAGGCGCATGTTCGCCGATGTCGAGGCCGACGTTTACGTGCTTGTCGACGGCGACGGCACCTACGATGCGTCTGCCGCTCCGGCATTGGTTGCGCGCCTGTTGCAGGATGACCTCGACATGGTGACCGGCGCACGTGTCCATGATTCGTCCGATGCCTACCGGTTCGGGCATCAGTTCGGCAACCGCGCGCTGACGGGCCTTGTCGCCCGCATCTTCGGCAATCGCTGTGCAGACATGTTGTCCGGCTATCGAGCCCTGTCGCGGCGCTTCGTGAAATCCTTCCCGGCGCTCGCAAAAGGGTTCGAGATCGAAACCGAGCTGACGGTGCATGCACTTGAGCTACGCATGCAGATCGCCGACATGCCGACGCACTACGGCAGCCGTGACGAGGGTTCGGCAAGCAAGCTGCACACGATACGCGATGGCCTGCGCATTGGCACGACCATCATCAATCTCATCAAGGGCGAGCGGCCCTTGCCCTTCTTTTCGCTGATCGCGCTGTTGTTCGCCGCGGCTTCGCTGGGGCTGGGCTATTCCGTCGTCGTCACGTTCATCGAGACCGGCCTCGTGCCCCGGTTGCCGACCGCCGTGCTTGCGATGGGTTTGATGATCGTCTCCGTCCTCAGTTTGACGGCAGGTGTGGTGCTCGACGCCATCACCATCGGACGCCGCGAGTTGCGGCGCCTGCACTACCTGGCGATCCCGTTGTTCCGCTGATCCCCGGGCGCTCGAGTCCGTCGAGCAGTGCCCGCGCCGATGCAGGCACCGTCTCCCAAATTCCTAGGCACGCCCCCCATGTTTTCATCCCTGCCGGTCGTTCGCATTCCTGCCGTTCGTCGCTTCTACGTCGCGACGACTCTCGTGACGGTGGGCCTCGCGGCGTGGCTGTACGTTCTGCCCGACGAGGGCGGCATCTACGGGCTCTCGCTCATTTTCGCGAAGCTGTTCCTTTTCCAGGACCATGATGCGGTCCTCGTCACGCTGCTCCTGCTGCTGGCCCTCCTGCTGCTGCCTGCGCGGCCGGACCTGCGCCGCGTCCCGACGTGGATGGCAGAGCACGTCTGGAGCGTCTGCGCGGGAACCATCCTCGTCCTGTCCGCGGGCTCGGCCCTGGTCTACCACGCCCAGCCGCTGTCGATGGACGAATATGCGCCGGTGTTCCAAAGCCAGGTCTTTGCGAGTGGCCACATGACGGGGATCTTTCCCCGGTCGGCGATGGATTGGCTCATTCCGCCCATGTTCCAGGGCGTCTTCCTGCGGGTATCGCCGGTGACCGGCCAGGTCATGTCCGTCTATTCGCCGTCGTTCGCCCTGCTGCTGACGCCGTTCACCTGGTTGGGTGTTCCGTGGGCCTGCAACGCGGTGCTGTCGGGCCTCACGGTGGTCACGCTGCGCAAGCTGGCGCTCGACCTGTTCGGGAGCAAGGAGGCGGCAGGGCTGGCGATGCTGTTCACGGTGGCGTCGCCGGTGTTCTTCGCGGATGGAATTTCGTTCTATTCGATGACCGCTCACCTGCTGTTCAACAGCGTGTTCGCCCTGTTGTTGCTGCAAGCCACGCCTCGACGGCTGCTGCTCGCTGGTGTCGTCGGTTCAGTGGCCCTCACGTTGCACAATCCCTTGCCGCATACGCTGTTCGCCCTGCCCTGGGTGGTCTGGCTGGCGTTGCGCAAACGCGGCGTGCGTGACCTTGCATTGCTCGCCGTCGGCTACCTGCCGCTGGGCCTTCCTCTGCTTCTGGGTTGGCACCACGTCTCGACCGGTCTCTCGAGTCCGGCGGGCGAGACCGCCCATGCAGGTCTCGCCAACATGATGGCGACGAGCCTGATGAGCTGGCCGACCGCATCCATCGTGCTCTCGCGTTTCATCGGCCTGGCCAAGGTCTGGATCTGGGCCGTCCCGGGCCTGCTCCTGCTCGCAGCCGCAGGCGCCTGGCGCTGGCGCAACGACCCGCGCTGCCTGGTGCTCGCGGCTTCCGCCGTCCTGACGTTCGCGGGCTACTTCTTCTTCAAGCCCGATCAGGGCCATGGGTGGGGATACCGCTATTTCCATTCCGCGTGGTTGGCGCTGCCGCTGCTGGCGGCCGGCGCACTGTCGCCTCGCGCGACCGGGGTCGAAGGTGGCACGGCTTCGCACGATGGGGCGCTGACGCCGTTCGTGGTACTCGCCAGCCTGTTGATGCTGACCGTCGGTGTAGGCGTTCGCGCGATCCAGATCGACAGTTACATGCGCGAGCATCTGGCCCAGTTGCCTGCCTATGATGGCAAGGAGTTGCGCATCGTCCTGATCTCCCAGCGCGCGACGTCCTACGGCGCCGACCTCGTGCAGAACGACCCGTTCCTGCGCGGCAACGTCATCCGGATGTTCATTCAGGAGCCGGCGGGCGTTCCCGCGGCAGTGCGGGACCTGCATCCGGAATTCCATCGTGTCTTCGTCGACCGTCACGGCGAGGTCTGGTCCGCAGCGAAATCAGCGCCTTGACACGGCCCGATGGGTACCGCGGGCTGCCCTTGGACGCGGCCCGCTCTCCGCGGCTGTGGGCGAGGCGCTCGGGCGGCTGGCAGCCTCGGCCGCGGGCGCTGCGCCGAAATCGCGTACTCTTCGCCCCAGTTGACGCGCCATCGCATGCCGCGCTGGCGCCCTTTGCGCACCTTCCATGATGTCTTCCCTTCCCTTCGGCGACCGCTCGAACACCCGTCTGGTTGTCTACGCCCTCGCCCTGCTGTGCCCGCCGCTGCTCGCCTTCAACCGCACGCCGTCGGCCACGCAGCTCAACGAGCTGATATGCGTCTTCGGGTGGGGCCTGTGCCTGCTGGCCGCCAACGCGCTGCCCGTCAGCGGATTGCGCCGCACCCCGACAGTGCCGCTCGTGCTGCCGCTGGGCCTGATGGGCGCGGCCATCGTCGGCTCGTGGACGCTCGGTTCGCTGCCGACCTCGCTCGCGCTGGCGCCGCTGCTGTCGCTGGTGGCCGCGTGCATCGTGGCGGCGCTCGGCGCGCGCTCGTCGCAAGGCGGCGAGCGCGACGGCCTCGAGGCGTTCGCGCCGTTCGCGTTCGGCATGGTGGGCGTGGGCGCCTTGAGCGCGCTGATCGCGGTGCTGCAGGTCTACTTTCCCAACCTGTGCGACGGCACCTTGATCGCGCAGTCCGGCATTCCCGGACGCGCCGTCGGCAACCTGCGCCAGCCCAACCACCTCGCGAGCCTGCTGGTGTGGTCGGTGATCGCGCTCGTGCCGCTGGTCGAATGGGGCCGCATCCCGCGCTGGCTGGGCGCGCTCCTGCTGGTGCTGATCATGTGGGCGGTGTTCCTCAGCGGCTCGCGCACGGGCCTGTTGGGCGGCGCGGGCGTGCTCGTGCTGTGGGTGCTGGCCGACTGGCTGTTCTCGTTCCTCCTGCCGGCCTCGTCACCGCTTCCCAGGATGTCCGCGAGCACCCGGGTGGCACTGGTCGCGTCCTGCGCGCTCGCGCTCGCGGCGCCGTGGCTGACCTCGCATTTCGGCCACAGCGTGATCGGCACCGCCACGCGGACGAACGACGGCGACAGCTCGCACTTCGCGATCTGGCGCAACACCATCGAGATGATCCGCCAGCAACCGTGGCTGGGCGTGGGCTGGGGCGAATTCAACTTCGCGTGGACCTTGACGCCGTTCCCGCATCGCCCGGTGGCCTTCTTCGACCATACGCATGACCTGCCGCTGCAGCTGCTGGTCGAGCTCGGCATCCCGCTGGGCGCGCTGGTGCTGGGGCTGCTGCTGTGGGCGCTGGGCCTGGGCCTGGTGCGCGCCTGGACGACGCCCGGCGCTGCCGGCCATGGCGCGCGCGCCGCCTCGGTCATGGTGCTGATGATCGCCATCCACAGCCTGGACGAATACCCGCTGTGGTACCTCTATTTCCTGCTGCCGGCCGCGTGGGCGTGGGGTTTCACGCTGGGCTCGGGGTCGTCGTCCGCGGAGCCGGCGCTCAGTGGCGTCGGCCGGGCCAGGCCGCTGGAGTCGGGCATCGTCATCCGCATGGGCAGCGAGGGCACCGGCCTGCGCGTGTTCGGCGGCGCGATGATCGTGGTGGCCCTGCTGTGCTGGTGGGACTACATGGAGCGCGTCTCGACGATCTTCCTGGACGAACCCGGCCTGCCGCCCCTGATGGAGCGCATCCAGACGGGCGAGACGAGCCCGCTGTTCGCGCACCACGCCGACTATGCCGAGGCCACGACCACCGAGCCGCCCTCGCGCGCGCTGGGTGCGCTGTCGCGCTCGACGCACTCGCTGCTCGACAGCCGGCTGATGATCGCGTGGGCCAACGCGCTCGCCGAGAGCGGCCAGAACGAACGCGCTCGCTACCTCGTCGGCCGCCTGAAGGAGTTCCACAAGGAGGAGGCCGACGAGTTCTTCGCGCCGTGCGCCGACGACACGCTCAAGGTCAAGCCGTTCCAGTGCCAGCCCGAGCCCACGGGGCTCAGCTGGCGCGACTTCCGCTGAGATCGACGAAAGAGGCCTGCGCGATCCGGGCCTCTCGCCTTCGGCGCGCGCTTCAGGGCGCCGTCCACGACCCCGACTTGCCGCCGTGCTTCTCCAGCACGCGGATGTTCTCCATCACCATGCCGCGGTCGATCGCCTTGACCATGTCGTAGACGGTCAGCAGGCCGACCTGCACGGCGGTGAGCGCCTCCATCTCGACGCCGGTGCGGCCGAGCGTCTCGGCCTGGACGGTGCAGTGCAGCGCGCTCGCGGCGGTGTCGATGTCGAACGTCACCTGCACGTGCGTGAGCGGCAGCGGGTGGCACAACGGCACGAGCTCCGCCGTGCGCTTGGCGCCCTGGATCGCGGCGACGCGCGCGATGCCCAGCACGTCGCCCTTCCTGGCCGTGCCGCCGGCGATGGCGGCGAGGGTGGCGGGCTGCATGCGGATGGTGCCCGACGCGCGCGCGACGCGGCGCGTCTCGGCCTTGCCGCCGACGTCGACCATGTGGGCCTGCCCCTGGGCGTCGAAGTGCGTCAGGCCGGTGGCGGCGGGGGAATCGGGCGAGTCGTTCATGGAACCTTGGGCGGGCGGCGGGAATCCGGCCTTGCGGCGACAGGTCCGCTTCAGGGACGCCGCGCTACATGGCCGATACATGGCGGTGTCATCATAGCGACCGCGGGCCTCGCCGGCCCGCGCTTCGACCGGACAGGAAACCGTTGCCTTGCGCCCGAAATTCGCCACCCTCGCCGCTGCCGCCTGCCTCGCGCTGAATGTCTTCATCGTGCCGCATGCGCCCGCCGCGCAACCGAACCTGCCCGCGCTCGGCGAGGCGGAGTCGGACGAATTCAGCATCGACGACGAGCGCAAGCTGGGCGAGCAGATCATGCGCCAGATCCGCCCCGATCCGGCCGTCATCGACGACCCGGTGCTGCTCGAGTACCTGATGTCCATCTTCGGGCCGCTGCACGACGCGGCGCTCAAGCGCGGCAACATCAGCGCGGAGCAGGAGGAGAAGCTGGCCTGGGAGCCCTTCCTCGTGCGCGACACCGAGTTCAACGCCTTCGCGCTGCCGGGCGGCTACATGGGCGTCAATCTCGGCCTGATCGCGCAGGCCGGCACGCGCGACGAGATGGCCTCGGTGATCGGCCACGAGCTGTCGCACATCACGCAGCGCCACATCGCGCGCAGCATGGTGGCCAACAAGCACCAGAGCATGATGACGATGGCCGCGATGCTGCTGGGCCTGCTGTTCTCGGCGAAGTCGCGCAACGGCGACGTGCCGATGGCCGTGATCACCAGCGGCCAGGCCGCCGCAGCCACCGGCCAGCTGACCTTCTCGCGCCAGATGGAGACCGAGGCCGACACCTTCGGCCAGGACGTGATGACCGACGCCGGCTTCTCGCCGTCGGGCATGGCCGACATGTTCGGCCGCCTGGAGGATGTCAGCCGGCTCAACGACAGCAACCAGTACCCGTGGCTGCGCTCGCACCCCTTGACCATCGAGCGCATCGCGGCGGCGCGGCTGCGGGCGCGCCAGGGCCTGCCGCAGGACCCGGCGAAGTCCCACCTCACCGAGCATTCGCTGATGCGGGCGCGCGCCCGGGCGCTGATGGACACCTCCGACCCCGCGCTGCGCCGGATGCAGGGCCAGGCGCGCCTGAATGCGCCGCTCAACGACGCGACGCGCCTGGGCACGCTGTACGGCGGCGCGCTCGCGTCGATCGAACTGCGCGACTTCGCGTCGGCCTCCCAGATGATCGCGCAGGCCGAGGAGGTCATGGCCCGGCACGCCGCGGCGGTCGCCGAGCAGGACAGCGGCGCCGTGCCGCCGCCCGCGCCGCCGGCGCAGGTGGTCGTCACGCCCAGGCTCTATCCGATCGAGCCGGAGGTGGCGCGCGACTTCCTGCTGCTGCGGGTGGAGGAGGCGGCAGCCCGGCGCTCGGCGCCGGAAATCGTCTCGGCCGTCGCCGCGCTCGGCAAGGATCGCTCGCGGCCGGCGCTGATGGCGCGAGCCGAGGCGGCCGTCGCGCGCGGCGCCGCGCGCGACCCGGCTGCCGGCGGCGCGTTGCAGGAATCGGTCGAGTCGCTGCAGACCTGGGTGGCGCTGCATCCGCGCGACGTGCTGGCCTGGACGCTGCTCGCGCAGTGCGCCGAGCCGCTGGGCCTGAAGCTGCGCGCGATCCGCGCCGAGGCCGAGGCGCATGCCGCGCAGGGCGACCTGATCGGCGCCATCGACCGGCTGCGCGCCGGCCAGCGCCTGACCCGCAGCGGCAAGGTCGACTTCGTGGAGGCCTCGATCATCGACGCGCGGTTGCGCGAGCTCGAGACGATCCGGCGGGAGATGATGAAGAACTCGCGCGAGGCCGACCAGCCCTGACGGCGCGGTTCAATCCTCGAACAGGTGCTCGATCGCCACGTCGATGATGGTGGAGGCGATCGAGTAGATCACCGAGCCGATCAGCGCCGAACCGAAGCCGTCGACGTGGAAACCGGAGAGCAGCCCGGCTGCGGCCCAGAACATCAGCGCATTGATCACGAACAGGAACAGCCCGAGCGTCAGCACCGTGACGGGCAGCGTGAGCAGCACCAGCAGCGGGCGCACCAGGATGTTGAGCAGGCCCAGCACGAGTGCGGCCACCAGCGCGGCGCCGAAGCTGTTGACCGAGACGCCGGGCGACAGGTGCGCCACCAGCAACAGCGCGGCGGCCAGCAGCAGCCAGCGGACGATGAGTTTCATGACGACCCGCGAATTGGTTGGGACTGCGCCGGATTGTGGGGCAAGCACGCGCGATCCGTCACGCGGCGCGGCCCCTGCGCGTTTCGCCGGGGGTGCGCGGAAACGGGGGCGACGGACCTGCAGGTGGCGTGCCCGCGCCGCATTTCGTGCGGGACAACCCGGGTGTGCGTGCGCCGGCGCGGCGCGAAAACCCCGCGTCGAATATCGCGCGGCGGCGAGAAACCCGGTGCGCGGAGTTTCGGTAAATACCTCAGGGGGTATATGAAAACTCGCGCCGGATGCTTCTCTGCAGGGCCGAATGATGCCTCCACGAGACAAAAACTTGCTTTTCCCTCGTGAGAATCGCGATTTTCATAGGTGAAGTGTCTTCTCACGCACAGCATGAGGCAGTACCATTCGTCTCGCTGATGTCTGCAGAGAAACGAGAGTTCATGCGACGCTCACCCAGACCGCGGCACATCAAAACCTCTTGATGGAGAGATTCAACATGGCAACTGCAACGAAGAAGGCCGCTCCGGCCAAGAAGGCTCCGGCCAAGAAGGCCGCACCGGCCAAGAAGGCGGCTCCCGCGAAGAAGGCCGCACCGGCCAAGAAGGCGGCTCCTGCGAAGAAGGCCGCTCCCGCCAAGAAGGCCGCTCCGGCCAAGAAGCGCACCCCGAACGCCGCGTTCATGAAGGCGATGACGCCTTCGCCGACGCTGGCGGCCGTGATCGGCTCCACGCCGATCCCGCGCACCGAGGTC
>Ga0207695_10003018_pt1 | contig 24176 bp, 19 predicted proteins | sample KBSC54metaG_FD_184354 | JGI IMG/M metagenome (GOLD analysis project Ga0207695, IMG submission 184354) | Corn rhizosphere microbial communities from Kellogg Biological Station, Michigan, USA - KBS C5-4 metaG (SPAdes) (version 2) | ecosystem: Host-associated > Plants > Roots > Rhizosphere > Soil...
CTTCGGACGCAACTCGCTGCGCGACGGCTTGCAGATACGTACAGAGCGGCTGAACTCGATACCGACTTACGAGGAGGTATCATGCCGGCCGAGACGGCATCACGAATCCTGCGATTGAGAGCGGTTCTTGAGCGCACGGGTCTCAGTCGCTCGACCCTCTACAGGAAAATCGAACGCGGCACGTTTCCTAAGCAAATACGGATTTCAGAACGCTGTGTTGGCTGGCGCGAAGGAGATCTGGAGCGATGGCTTGGAAACCCCGGGTGCTATTCGGGTCTGAACGCTCAACGAGATCCTTTGGGTCTCGACTGGGAATGAGCCCACGACGACTCTTGAACTTTAAGAAGTCGTTTCAGTCGCTGGGGCGGAAATTTCGAGGGTGTTCTCTTCAATGTAGTTGAACAGGTCAGTCTCGCGGTAACGAACAGCCTGATATTGAAGGATCATTTAGAGACTTAGAACATGCCTGAATTTACCTCCTCGCGGTACGTGGTCTTCTACGATCACCTGCGAACGAGGTACCGTGGGCTTTAAGCACATGCCCTACTAGTCCCCTACTAAATCTCGACTGAGGGAAAGCTCACCAAAATTTTCACCCGACGGCCAAATGTCCTTTTTCGACCCATTGCGGACACCCAGAAGCCATTCAAACGAACGCAGACCATTGCTGCGGTTGCGACGGCAATGTCGGCGGCGAACCGCTTCTGGTCAGGATCAACTTGGGATTGCAAACGTCAGCCAAGCCATTTTTGCCGTGTCAACTCCGCCCTTCATCCTACGAAGAAGTGCAATATGTAGAAAGCGCCAAGTAGCGTAACCATGGTGACGCCCGCCAGCGAACACCAGTAAGCTACTGGCGTGTCAGCTCTAGAGAATCGTGGGGTTACAGTTGGGAGCTCACCAGTCGAGAGTGAATAGGCGAGACTGAGACAGCCGAGGAGCATGATGATGATGCCAGCGACCAACTCCATCGGGAAATCTCCTCGCCTCCAATTGCGCTCCAAGGATCAATAGGTGGGTCCCGGCGGATCGTATGGACGTCCAAGCTGATTGTAAAACGCCGTTGAAAGCCCGCTTCCAAAGCTCCTTAAGCGATCATATTGACTGCCAAGATCGGCACCCACATTTATACCACCGCCAGGGAAGCCGAACAGAAATGCGCTTCCATCAGAATTAAGACTTCTACCATACCCAACAAAGTAGGGAGTGATACCTCCGACGCTTGGACCACTTAAGTAGTTGTCCACTCCTTTAGTTGCATATCCACCATAAAGTTCGATGCCGGTTGGCAAACCACCTCCAGCGTAGCTATACGCCTTTCCATTACCATAGCAGAATCCACCGGAGAGCCACATGCTGTATCCACCGCAGACAAAGGTGTTTGTACTCAATGACTCCATGAAACCGTTTGACTCCGCATCCCAAACTTGACCGTAAGTTTGAAATCCCGAGTTTACGAGAGTGTCGACATCGAGGTGATTGTTGCTCGGATTCCACCAGGACAGCGCGCCGCCCGTTCCCGGTTCCGTCCAAGCGTCTGGTGAAATGCCGGCCTTTTGAAAGTCGTCGGGGTTTATCCAAGTTCCCCCATTATGAAAGCAATCATAGGCGTTCGAGACGGTGCCTTGTCCTCCGTCTAGGCTGTCGAAGGTGCCGTCGTCCCACACACACTGCTGACCCGAGGGATCCGTCCCGTTCACGGGATCATTGTGGACATAGGCGTACCAGTTCATGCCGTCGCTGTAGCCGCTAGGGTCGTTTTGCATAAACCGACCGAGGGTGGGAGAGTACATCCGCGCCTTGTAATAATACATGCCGATCTCGGGCAGGTACATCTGGCCGGTATACTGGAACCGCTCACTGCTTGAGTTGCCGGTGCCAGGGATGCCGTATTCGTCGTAAGAGTTGATCGTTATCGGATTGCCGTTGCTGTCACTTAGCGCAACAATGCTCCCCCGCTCGTCGGCGTGGAGCATCCGCATCACCCCGCCGGAGGTCGCGTCCCACCAGATCAAAGGCTCGTCGGAGCCGGGGCCGTAGCCATAATGGCCGATCAGCGCCCCCGATCCGTCGAGTTCGCTGGCAACCTCATCGCCGTCATAGACAAACCGGCGTACAGTCGATCCCTTGCTGACCTGGTACAGCCGCCCAAGAGGATCATAGGTCAACGTCGTTGTCACTCCGCCGGTGGTGGCCGAAGTCAGCTTGTTCTCGGCATCATAGGCGAACGTGTTCGTTCCATCCGAGATGAGATTGCCATTGCCGTCGTAGCTGAACGTTGTGCCCGCGACGCTTGCATATTGATTGAGGCCGTTGGGCGTGTAGCCGCGGTTGACGTTCACTGCTCCGTTCCAGGCATAGGTGTCATTGCTGCTGGTGGAGCTCGCCAAGCCGGAAGCCGGATTATAGGCGAATGTCTTCGTGAGATCGTTGGCAGTGCCTACAAGATCGTGCGTCAGCGAGCCTAGGCGCGATACGGCGTCATAGCCATAGCTTGTCGTTGTACCGTAGATGTGGCTGAGGCTGGTGCGATTGCCCAACCCATCGTACCCGAAGGTGAGGAGCGTCATATTGTTGCCGTCGAGCAGGGCGCTCATTTCACCCGTCATGAGCCACTGGTAATTCAGAACTAAGCCCTGCGAAGTGCTCAAATGCGACCTGCGGTCGGCGAGGTCGTACTGGGAGCTGACCGTCCCCAGCGGACTGGTCTCGCTGGTTTTGCGGCTCAATGCATCATAACCAAACGACAGGGCGATTCCGGATTGGCTTGCCGAGGTCATCCGGCCGAGATTATCGTAGCCGTAGGAGGCGGTCGGGACCGCACCACTCTGCGAGCTCACCCGGTTTAGCGCATCGTAGCCAAATATGATGGACTGTCCTGCGCGGTTAACCTTGACCGTCGGATTTCCATTATTGTCAAAGGCGGTGGTCTGATCGGCGCTCCCCCCAGGGTAGGTGGTTTTCGTTAGCCGGTCGAACCCGTCGTAGGTGTAGCTGGTAACATTGTTGGTGGCGTCGGTCAGGCTAGCGATTGTACCATTCGGATTGTAAGTGGCGGTCCGTTCATTCGATGCATCGGTAGTACCGACGCCTTGCTGTAGCTGCGTAACGTGACCGGAGGCGTCATAGATGGTCTTCATAATCCGGTCGGGTCCGAAACTTCCTTGCGTCCCCAACGTGCAGGCATCAGATGGCAGCGAGCCATAAACAGCGGTATTCATTCTGACAGCGGTGCATTGTGGTCGGCCGTCCGCGTCGTAGCTCGTTTGGGTCAGCGCGTAGGCGGTGCCGCCGGATGAAAGCTTGCTGATAATCGGACGATGATTGCTGTCGAACCCGATGTCGGTCATTTGTAACGTTGCAAAGTTGGCCCAAGCGGTGTCCGACTGATCGGCAACCGTGCCAGTTTCTTTTTTCGTGACGCGCCCAGCTCCATCATATGTTGTCCGCGTGGCGCGATCGGGCTGTCCGTTACCCGGATTTGGCGAGGTCACGCCTGTGAGCCTTCGAGCAGCATCATATCGATAGCGTGTGGTATCGGCGGTCCCTGCGAGCGGACCATCGACGGTGAGCTGATTGCCCATACCGTCGTAGGTCATGGTGCTGGCGGCGGTCAGGGAGCCGTTGCCGCTGCCTTTGCTGACCGTGGTCGGATCGGCATATGCGTCGTAGCCAATTGTCGTCTTCATTTCGTCGGCCGTGCCGGTGCAGGAGGCGGTGGTCTGGCACTCGGAGATTCCCGTGAGCAGATGGACGCCGCTCATGAGCGTGTATGTGTAGCGCGTCTGCGGCCGGATCCCGTTTGGGGCAGCAGGCCTGGTGATCGTAGCAACCCCGCCGCTATTCGGATCGTATGTGTAATCCGTTGTTTTTCCATTCGGATCGGTGACGCTGGTCGGCTGATTGCAGGTGAGCACATTGGTGCAGGTTGTGGGGAACACCTGCGTAGTGACCAGCGATGCCAGGCCGGAGCCCGGTTTTGCTGTATGGGTAATCGAGGTGGAATTGCCGCGTGAGTCGAGGACGTAGGTGAACCCGTCGCCCTCGGGATTGGTGACACTGGTGAGACGGCCGCTGGTATCGTAGCCGTAGTTGGTCGTGTGGTTCAGCGCATCCTTAGTCGAGGTGATCTGTGCGAGGTTGAGGTCGGAGGTGATGACCGACGCATTATTAAGCGCGTCGGTCTTGGTGAGCGTGACTGTGCTGCCGTTCACTACGCGATTGTAGGTCGTGGTGACGCCGCTGTTGGTGACGGATGTCACTGGAGATGTGCCGGTGACGGTGAAGCTCGGCGAGCTGTCGCCCGGCTTCTTAATGCTTGTATTGGTGACCTCCCATACCTGGCCAGCAAAATCCGTAATGTCCGTAGTTCCGCTGACGGGATAGCTATAACTGATAATGCCCCGCTGGACTCCGTCCTGCGTGAAGGTCGCCTTCGTGCGCGTGAACCAGGTGGCGGGCGCATTTCCGCTGCCGGTAAATCCGTTAGTTTGGTAGATAAAATGGATCGAATAGGCGAAATTGTTTGATATGCTCGTCAGGCGCCAGTTGTACTGGTTCGTCAGGCTGATGTGCCAAGTGCCGATCCCGAGCGTGATGACGGTCCCGTCAGGATAGGTGATGCTCTTGAGCGGCTGCTGGCACGGCGTGTTGTTGCCGGAGCAGAAGTTCGTTGCTGCACCGTCGGTGCCAACCGGGTCGACATATAGGTATTTGACCCCACTCGGATCGGTGATCTGGTAGGCGGTGTAAGTTGTCGCTGGGTCGGTGGTTAAGAGGAGGGTCGATCCATCGCCCGCGGCCGATGTGCTTCCATTGAATACGAAATTGCTTCCATCGGGTTTGCGTGCGGTAGTGATCGTGACGCCATTCACCTTCGACTGGTTAAGTATCGGCTGGTCCCAAGGCGAAGGAGAAAAATTGTTCTGAATACGTACAAGGTCGAGCTTTGCCTTGCCCGATCCGATTGAGCCTTCCGTGAAATTGAGCCGAAAATCACCCTGAACGACATCGACCCCATTCTCGTCCCAATGGCGATAGAGCGGGTTCTGAGTTACCTGCGCCCGCGCTGGGAACGCTGCGAGCGCGCTCGTTGCTAGAAACGCGCCAATCGTCAGGCTCTTCTTCGTCAGTCTAACCATGGTCTGCTTGCCCCCGAAGATTTGATGTGGATGCCGTCGTGAGGTGGCGCGCTAGGGCGCCGACCAGACGATGGTCCCGCTGCTGTTGGTGATGGTCACCTTTCCGGCATCGGTGACGGCGATGCTTGCGCATGGGTTGGTGTAGGTGACGCTCTGCCACACCGGCGTTCCTTGCGGCGTGTAGAGGACGAGATTGCCGTCGCTCTGGAAGTAAGCGACATTCGCGCCTGAGCCGACGGTGTTGGTGGCCCAGAGCGGCACCCACCCCGACGACGTGATGTCGTAGATTACGAGATTGGAATCGCCCTGCATGTAGAAGGCGGTATTGCCGCTTGGCGAATAGAGAATCTGTCCCGCCTGGAGACTAAGGTCGGTTCTGCTGTTGGAATAATTGGTCCGGTTGCCGGCGTGATCGAAGCTGTATTTCGCCAGCTGTCCGGTGGTTGGTCGCGCATCGCATTTTTGTGTGAGGCGGCCCTGGCTGTCGTAAGTGTAGTAGGTGTTGCCGGCGTCGGCTGGGTTGCGCCAAGCGCTGCGGCTGCTGCCGTCATCGCGGTGATGAACCGCATAGCCGGTGCGGGATTGAGAGCGCGGCGCATCAGTAATATCCCAGCTTGTCGACGCGCAGGTAAGCTGCGCCGTTGTAGAAGGTCCGGATCTCAATCGCATGGCCGGCACGCGAGCTGTCGAGCGTGAAAGGAAGCTCAAAGACCTGATAAGCGTAGCCTCCAACCCAATCGTGTCGGTAGAGCGTCTTGCTCGCCAATTGCTGCATGGTGGCTGCGTCATTGACGTCGATGGTCGCGACCGCTGAATTATCAGGGACGTTGCTGACATCGATCATCATCCGCCAGACGGCGACGTGCGAGCCAACAGGGATTGTCGAAGTATACGGACCGTAGGTCAGAAAGTTCGGGGAGATCGTAACATTTGCCGCCCAGCCGTTGCCATCGGCATAGCCGATCACATGCGGCAGGGACTCGGCCTCCCACGAGGCTGAGAACTGCAGCTGCGTGGTGACGTTTGAGCGGTTGTCCGCCTTATCCAGGGTGTAGTTGCTTTTGGTGCCGATCCCATCGTTGACCCCGACAAGGCGTCCTCGCCCGTCATAGCTGTATGTCACTGCGGATTGGGCATGTGCAGCATTGGTCAGCAACGAAAGACAAAGCGCAGCCGCCAATGGCGGCACACATAGGTGAAGGCGGCGTGATAACCGCCGAGATGCAAACATGCTCGACCTCGCTTCGAATAGCGAGTTCGCAAATCAAGCGGTCACGTTGCGGGCGAGACCCGCAACGGACCGAGCTACCGTTGCTTTACTGAACCCCCGAAGTCTCTCAAGCTATGCGATATCTGATCCGCGTCAACAGGATTCTTTGCACACCAGAATTGGTGCCTCAGCCTCGGCTTGGAACACGACGGATTCATAGAGCGGACGTATTGGAGGTACGACTCGGGTGCGCCGCGATCGCGATCTCGGTAATCTAGCGAGATCGCGGATGTCCGTTTTCCACCCATTGCGGACGCTACCGCTCTGACGCTCGTTGAGAGTTCCTTTGGCGAGGAGCTCCTGCAATGGCTGATATCAACGATCCGGAAGTCTACCAGCGGTTCAGGGGTGCCAAGCTTCCGCTGAAGCCCATGCACATCTGGGGTATTCGTGCCAGGCTTCAGGTGGAGCGGCGCTGGCGTGATCTCGCTCTCTTGGACGTGGCGATCGACAGTAAGCTTCGTGGCTGCGACCTGGTGGCTCTGCGAATGTCGGATGTGTTGTCTGCTGGTGCGGTGAGGAGGCGGGCGATTGTGGTCCAGCAGAAGACGCACCGGCCCGTGCAATTTGAGCTAACTGAGCAGGCACGCCAGTCGATCGGCCGTTGGATGCGGCATCGCGGATCAGCGCCGGAAGATTGGCTCTTCCCGAGCCGCATGAATCGAAGTCGGCAACTTTCCGCTCGACAATATGCTCGGCTCGTCAAGCAATGGGTGAAGTTGGTTGAGCTTGAGCCCTCCGCCTATGCGACGCACAGCCTCAGGCGAACCAAGGTGTCACTGCTCTACCGGAAGACTGGCAATCTGCGTGCCTGCCAACTGCTGCTTGGCCACACGAAGTTGGAGAGCACTGTTCGCTATCTCGGTGTCGAACTCGATGATGCCTTGGAAATGTCAGCCGCGCTCGAAATCTGAACGTCCGCTATGGGTGGAAAACGGACATTCACGCTGTTAGCGTGCATGAATTGTGATGAATGGATTGGGCGCGACATGAGGCGAGCGTCAGTCGAGAAAGCCATTGGCTGCGCGACGATATTCCCGGCAGCTCTGATTGGTTTGTCCGACCTGACCGACGGGGTAGGCCCTACAGGGTGGTGGGGCCTCTCGGAGCTGATCGGCTGGGTTGGCCTATGCGCGGCCGCCAGTTTGGCTATCGCTCTTATCTTGGCGCAGGTACGGTATTCGCGCCTTGCAACGTGCGTGGCAGTTGTGGTTGCGATGGCGCTCGCCGCAGGGTTGGCGCTGCTAATGAACTGGCTGGGTCTCAGGGCGCCAATGTCAGCGAAGATGGCTTTCACATCATCTTTGCAGGTTATCGGGACGATCGCTTCGGCAGCGCTCGTGGTGTGGCTGGCCTATCTCAGTTGGACACGCACACAAAGAAGCTGAATGTCGCAAACGGGTCGAAAGCGGACTGGCCTTGCTTTGGATTGACCAGTGAGTTCCTATTGCTGCGTCGGGACGGCAGCGCCAGCGTACGGATCGAACGGTTGAGGGGGGTTTTGCGGGTAGGACACTGCAGCTGGCGGGGCAGTAACTAGCGGCGCAACAGCATCGGGGGCTTCGGCTTGGCGTGTGCTCAAGCCGTTCACTCCCGCCATGATCCCTTGGGCGATGCTCGATGCGCCGAACAGGATGAAGCAGCCAAACACGACTTGTACCGCGCGCCTTACGTCGATTCGCCCCGTCAACATCAGGTACCCGACCGAGGCCACCGCAACCACCGCGGCCGTAGTGGCAATCGAGCCAAGCAACGCGCTCTGCAACCAGGCGATGGCCGAGCCGATCGGGGTTGGTGATGGCGAGTCCGCGTACACGCGTGAAAGCTAGCTCAGTGCAGCGCGGCAAGCGAGCGGGATTTTTGCGCCTGATGCATGCCATGAATTGTCCGCAGGCAGCGGAACCACCTGGCGGATTGCTCGGGCCCGACGCCGCATAATTCCGTCGGCGGCCGGCAGAAAACAGCGGGCTTGCAGCTTACGGCGGTTTTTATTAGCGAGATCGTTGTTTGCTGGTCGCAGCAGTCAGTTGCACCGGTACGTGCGGGGGCTAACAATGATATTTGGCATACAGGTGCGCGGACGCGTCATGCTGACTGCCGCGATTGCGTTGGGGTTGAGCGCCTGCGGGGGCGGAGGAGGGGGCGGTGGTGGCGGCGGATTTCCAACGCCGACACCGACGCCGACACCAACGCCGACCCCAACCCCCTCCGGTTTGCCGGCACTCGGCACGCCTGACCAGGTCGTCCAGGCAATGGCGCCCGGCATCAACCTGGGGAACACGCTCGAATCCCTGGATACGTGGGAGACGCCACCCTACACCGTTTCCAAAGAGACGGTCTGGGGCAATCCGGCGGCAAACCAGGCCATTTTCAATGCCTACGCCGCGGCCGGCTTCAAGAGCGTGCGTATCCCGGTCACCTGGACCCAATACACCGACGCCCAAGGCAACATCGAGCCATTCTGGCTAGCCCGGGTGAAGCAGGTCGTCGATTATGCGCGAAATGCCGGTCTCTATGTGATCATCAACATGCATAATGATCCGTGGGTGATCCCGGACGACGCCCACAAAGCCGACGCGGACGCCAAGATGACATCCTATTGGACGCAGATTGCGACCTATTTCAAAGATTATGACAATCACTTGCTGTTCGCGGGCACGAATGAAGTTCACATGCCCAACGTCTATTTCGCGCCCACCGCCGAGAACTGCTCCGTGCAGTCCGGCTTCAACCAGGACTTCGTGAATGCCGTGCGCGCCACCGGCGGCAACAACGCGTCACGCACTTTGGTTGTGCAGCTCTATGCCACCAACATCGACTGGGGACCGGACATCTGCAACGAGGGCACGCTTCCGACCGACACCGTCTCCAACCGGCTGATGGTCGAAATGCACTGGTATGACCCGTTCGACTTCACCATCAACGACCAAGACACGACGATTTGGCAATGGGGGGCGCTCGCGACCGATCCATCCGCCGTCGAGACCTGGGGCAATGAAGCCCACACACGCCAGGAATATGACAAGGCGGTCGCTGATTTCGTCAACAAGGGCGTGCCAGTCATCATGGGTGAGTATGGCGCTTATCCAAAATCGGCCGGGCCCGGCCAGGGCATCGAGACCTACACCAATTACTGGGCGCAATATTCAACGAACGCCGCCGTCACCCGTCACGTCGTTCCAATGTGGTGGGATACTGGTGCGATCATCGACCGGAGCACTGGAGCCGTGAAGGATTCCGGGCTGCTCAATGCGCTCAAGAAGGGGATGACGACCGATCCCGAGCCGGGCTCCGCGGTTGGCAATGCCAACAACGATTAGGCGTTATCATCGTCCTGGGGACGTCAGTCATCGGAGCTCTCGTGCCAGCCATCGGAACCGGGTTTCATGGTTATATTTTCCAGCAATAAAGAGCGCCAATAAACCAGTATAATTTCGCTAATGAAATGCGCCCTCACCTTTGATAACGTTCGCGTGTGGCGAGTCGCCCAATGGGGACGGCTCTCGCCGCTGAACCCCACAGTGTTGGGGAGGGAGGACGTATGAAACAGGGAGTTAAGTGTAATCGACCTTTACGCTATGCCGTGCTGGGTGCCGTCGGACTATTGTTGACGAGCGGAAGCACAATAGCGTCGGCGCAACTCGCGCCCGTAACCACAGCCGACCTTGGTAAGGGCTGGAACCTCGGCAATTCTCTTGAGGCCTACAACAAGAACGGAGAGACCACTTCGCAGGAGACTTACTGGGGCAATCCTGTGGTCAACCAGCAGATCTTCAACGGAATTGCGGCGGCGGGCTTCAAGAGCGTCCGTATTCCGGTCGCCTGGATGCAATATGCGGACCGCAAGAACAACATCGCTCCGTTCTGGCTGGCGCGCGTGAAACAAGTGGTCGACATGGCCCGTAACGCGGGCTTGTACGTGATCATCAATGAGCATTGGGATGGCGGTTGGCAGGTTCCGTCTAACCAAGGCGCGAGAACCGCAAATCCGAAGCTTCAGGCACTTTGGACGCAGGTGGCGACTTACTTCAAGGACTACGATAATCATCTGCTGTTCGCTGGCACGAACGAAGTTGCGATGCCGAACACCTATACCGCTCCAACAGCAGAGAATTGTTCGGTGCAGACCGGCTTCAACCAGATTTTCGTGAATGCGGTGCGTGCGACCGGCGGCAATAATGCAACCCGCACGTTGGTGGTGCAGGGTTATGCAACCAATATCGATTGGTCGATCAACCAATGCGGCGCCAAGGTCCCGACCGACACCGCCACGGGTCGGCTGATGATGGAACTCCATTATTACGATCCGTATGATTTCACCCTGAACACCGGGAGCGCGATCTGGCAGTGGGGATCCATCGCCACCGACCCCGCCGCGACCGAGACGTGGGCCAACGAGCCCTACGTCGAGGCGGAGTTCGACAAGGCCAAGGCCAATTATGCCGACAAAGGTATTCCGGTCATTATTGGAGAATATTGCGCCATTTCGAAGCATGCATATGACGCTCCGGAGAAGTACCGTAACTATTGGGACAATTACATCACGGCGTCGGCGCAGCGGCACGGCCTTGCTACATTCTATTGGGACGCGGGCCCCTCTGCCGATAACTCCTGCGGACTTTTCGATCGTAACACAGGCGCCCAAACCGATCCGACCACAGTCAATGGCATCATCACCGCGCAGTGACAGGATCGGCGAGATGAAACCATTTGGCTAATGACATTCCGTTGGGGGTGCAGGGCTTTTTTGCACCCCCATTCCACTTGCACGTAAAATCAGTAAGCTTATTGGAACAAATGAATTTTCGGATTCGGGGAGGGGCGCCTTGCTAAAAAAACTGACTACCGTCGGTGAGTGGCGCGATCGGCGCGAGCGACTCCGCGCGGCTCGCCAGCGCCTGAGGATGGCGACCGCAACAATGTTGGGCCTGATCCAGACGGTGCCAGCATTCGCACAGGACAGCTATTCCGACCCGCAGGGTTCGGGAGTCCTCGTTTCCGCGGTCAACTGGCTTCAGGGCACATTGATGGGAACCGTGGCGACGGTTGCTGCCGTGATCGCAGTTGCGACTGTCGGCTTCATGATGCTGACCGGCCGGATCAACTGGCGCTACGGGGTGACGGTGATTATCGGCTGCTTCGTCCTGTTCGGCGCGTCCAGCATCGTCGCTGGAATCCATTCGACCGCTGCGCTCGGGCATTGAGGCGGCGGTGAACGCGCTCGAGCGCGACACTCTGTTCGTGGCGTTGACGCGGCCGCAGATGTTCGCCGGCGTCACCTACAGCTATTTCGTCGCGAACCTTATCATTGCGACAGAGCTGTTCCTGATCTTCCGGTCGGCGTGGGTGCTCGCGGCGGCCGTCCTGGTGCACCTCGCCGGCGTTCTCCTTTGCCTGAAGGAACCGCGGATTTTCGACCTTTGGCTGGCACGGTTGGCCAACTGCCCGCGCATCAAGAATTTCAAGGTATGGGGATGCAACTCCTACCGCCCCTGACCAACGATCCGAAAGCCGCCGCGCGCGAGGTCAGCGCGGGCAAGCATCTCCCGTACGCGCGGCATGTCGACGACCATACCATCGAAACCCGCGACGGCCTCCTTTGCCAATTCGTGCAGGTCCGCGGACTGTTGTTCGAGACGGCAGACACCGACGAGCTCAATTACCGCAAGCGGCTCCGAGATTCCGTGCTCCAGGCGATCGGCTCATCACGCTTCGCAATCTATCACCATATCATCCGGCGCGAGGCCGAAGCATTCCTCGATGCAGATTATCCCGACGCCTTCTCGCGCCAATTGGACAATGCGTGGCGGGCGAGGCTCGGAACGCGCAAGCTCTACGTCAACGACCTCTTCCTGACACTGGTGCGGCGTCCAATCCAGGGCCGGATTGGAATGCTCGATCGGCTTGGCCGCCGCTTCGGCCGAGTGGTCGGCGAACAGGCTGACTTGATCCGCTACGAACTGCAGCAGCTGGGGCAGGCGCGCGACGCTATGCTCGCGGCGCTGGCGTCCTATGAGCCACGGTTGCTTGGAGTGTATTCGACGCCGCAAGGCCCCTGCTCGGAGCCGCTCGAGTTCCTGTCCTATCTCTACAATGGCGAGATGCGGCCTGTCCTCCTGCCAATGCAGGATCTGGGTGACTATCTTCCTTACCGCCGCGTGAGCTTCGGCCAGGATGCGGTGGAGTTGGGGCCGGCCGGAGCATCGGAGCGTTCGTTTGCCGGCCTCGTGTCAATGAAGGATTATCCTGGGCAAACGGCGCCCGGGATGTTGGACGAGCTGCTTCGCCTGCCGTTCGAAATGACAATCTCCCAATCGTTCGGGTTCGTTGAACGGCAGGCGGCGCTTTCGCGGATGAACCTCGCCCTGCGCCGAATGAAATCGGCTGAAGACGAGGCGGTGAGCCTCCGATCCGAGCTTAGCGAGGCCAAGGACGAAGTCGCCGCCGGCCGTGCCGGATTTGGCGAACATCATCTGACGATCGCAGTGCGCGGCCCGTCGCCCAATCTCGTTGATGATGGCGTTGCCGAAGTGCAGGCGGCGCTGGCTGATCTCGGGATCGTTGCTGTCCGCGAGGATATCGCGCTTGAGCCCGCCTTCTGGGCGCAGTTTCCAACCAACTTCAAATATATCGCCCGCCGGGGTCTCGTCTCGACGAGCAACTTCGCTGGGCTCGCAAGCTGCCACAATTTCGCTCTCGGCCGCCCGAGCGGCAATCATTGGGGCGAGGCGGTGACTCTGCTGGAAACCACCGCGGCCGGACCCTATTTTTTCAATTTTCACCAAAGCGATCTCGGAAACTTCACGGTCATCGGACCCTCGGGCTCGGGCAAGACGGTGGTGCTGAATTTCCTGCTAGCGCAGGCGCGCAAGTTCCGTCCACGCATCGTCTTTTTCGACAAGGATCGGGGAGCGGAGCTGTTCATCCGCGCGATCGGCGGCCGTTACGACGTTTTGCGCCCCGGTGTTCCGTCAGGCCTCAACCCGCTCCAGCTTCCCGATACGCCGCTCAACCGCCAGTTCGCGATCGAGTGGCTGTCGGTTCTCGCCGGTGGAATCGACGAAGAGGAACTGGCGCTCGTCAAGCAGGCGGTCGATGCTAACTTTGATCAGCCGAAGAAGCACCAAAGGCTTCGCTACATCGTCGAACTCTTCCGCGGCGCCCATCGCCCGCACGCCAAGGATTTGTGGGCGCGGCTGAGGCCCTGGTGGGGTGATGGCGAGCGGGCCTGGCTTTTCGACAACGAGCACGACCGAACCGACCTTGCGGCTGAAGCGGTCGGGTTCGACATGACCCAGATCCTGGATGACCCGACGGTCCGTACGCCAGCGATGATGTACCTGTTCCACCGGGTCGAAGAGCGGCTGGACGGAAGCCCTGCGATCCTTGTGGTCGACGAAGGCTGGAAAGCGCTCGACGATGAGGTGTTCGTCACCCGGATCAAGGATTGGGAGAAGACAATCCGCAAGCGGAACGGCATTGTCGGCTTTGCCACGCAGAGCGCCCAGGATGCACTCGAAAGCCGGATCGCCAGTGCGGTGATCGAACAGTCGGCGACCCAGATCTTCATGGCCAACCCAAAGGCTCGGGAAACGGACTATGTCGAGGGCTTCGGCCTCAGCCAGCATGAGCTGGAGCTCGTTCGGATGCTTCCCGACACCAGCCATTGTTTTCTGATCAAGCATGGCAACGACAGTGTCGTCGCAAGGCTCAATCTTTCCGGTGAAAAGGATCTGCTGACTGTCCTTTCCGGGCGTGAGCGGACGGTGCGGCTGCTCGATGAAATCCGGCTAGAGACGGGGGACGACCCGGCCGAATGGCTGCCGCGGCTGCTGGAGGTGGCATGACCAGCCTCTGTGCCGGCGACCCGCAGAGCGCAGGGTTCATCGGCTCGATGACCCGCTTCGTCGACTGCAAAGTAGAGTCGTTCGGGTCGGGGGCCTTTCAGGCGCTTGCGCTGCCCGGATCGACTCTCTCCTTAGTGCTCACCGGCTTCCTGACCATCTTCATCGCAATCATCGGCTATAATCTGCTGCTTGGGCGCGGTTTCACCATTCGCTCGGGGACGATCGCGGCGCTAAAGGTTGGCATCGTCCTCACGCTGGCGACAAGCTGGCCCGCCTATCACATCCTGGTCTATGACCTGGCGGTTGACGGCCCCACGCAAATCGTCGGGGAACTGGGAAGGTCCGGAGGGCTTCCCGGCAGCGACGGAACGCTCATCCAGCGCTTGGACGGAGCCGATGCCGCTCTTGTCCAACTGTCGGTGCTTGGACCCGGAATCCCGACGGTTCTTCAGCAGCAGGACGTGCCCCCGCCGCCGTTTGCGGGTTTCAGCGCGTTCGCGCTCGGCGGGTCGCGCATCCTATTCCTGCTGACTGCCATCCTGGGAATTGCCGGGGTGCGGGTGATCACTGGATTGGTGCTTGGCCTCGGGCCCTTCTTCATCGCCTTTGTGATGTTCGACAATACCCGCAGCCTCTTTGAAGGCTGGGTGCGGGTGCTTGCTGGTGCGGCGCTCGCAGCGATCGGGGTGTCGATCGTGCTGGGTCTTGAGCTTTCGCTGTTGGAGCCGTGGCTCTCGACCATCCTCGCTCGACGGATGTCAGGAGAAGCGCTTCCCTCCGTTCCGACCGAACTGTTCGTGGTGACGGGGAGCTTTGCGATCATCGCGCTAGCGGTGGTGGGAGCCTGTGCACGCCTTGCCGGCGCTTTCCGGCTGGCGCCGTGGATTAGCCACGGAGAGGAAGCACGAGCCGCCGACCTTCAGGGTGCGGCTTCTTCGCCTGCCATGATCTCGTCGAACTTGCAAAGCCGTGACGAGAGGTCCCGAGCCGCGATGGTCGCCGACGTGCTGGTTGCAATGCAAAGGCGCGAGGGCGGCGGCCGAGTATCAGCGGCGGCTAATCAGATCAGCCTGCGCCCTTCAGATTCCTCCGGCTTTCCAGCGCGGCATTATGAACGCGCCGCGGTGCCGATCGGGCGATCGCTAACGCGGCGGGCGCAAAACAGAGCCAGCGCCAGTGCAGGAAGACGGGATTCACGATGAACGAACAAAGCCCCGCAAGCCTGGATGCCTATTACGCCGATAGCGCGAGCTGGAATCACGACCGGGTGAACGCAATCCGCTCCTCACAGAGAATAGCCTGGTGGATTGCAGGCGCGGCCTGCCTCGTGGCCGTTCTTGAAGCTGTCGCTCTCGTTGTGCTGATGCCGTTAAAGCAGGTCGAGCCGTATACGCTCATGGTCGACAAGACGACCGGCTACGTCCAGGCTTTAAAGCCGCTCGATCCCGGCAAAGTGACCCCGGACAGCGCGCTCACCCAGTCCTTCCTCGTCCAATATGTGATTGCCCGCGAAGGCTTTGACTTTGCGACCGTCAACCAGAACTATCGCAAGGTTGCGCTCTTCTCCTCCGGTGCGGCCCGGAGCAGCTACTTGACGCAAATGCAGGCGTCGAACCCGGCAAGCCCGCTCGTCACGCTTCCGCGTGGCGCTGCGATCGATACACGGGTCAAAAGCGTGTCGCCGGTTGGCCAGGATACAGCGCTGGTCCGCTTTGATACGGTCCGCACCGACGCCAATGGCCAGGCGCAGCCGCCGAGCCCGTGGATCGCAACGATTCGCTATCGGTACTCGACGGATCCGATGAACCTTGAGGATCGGTTCGTGAACCCGCTCGGATTCCAGGTCGTGTCCTATCGCAAGGATCCGGAGGCATTACCTGTCGAAGCCGAACCGGCTGCGCCCGCCGTTTCGGCGGGGGTCGCGACAACGCTTCCGCCGCCGCTGCCGAGCGCCTCGCCAGTTGCTGCAGGTGGATTCACCGGAGTCCGGACGGCCCCCGCGATACCTCCAGCAGCAGGCGCGCGCCGGTGAGGCGGCTGGCGCTCCTGCTTGCGTGCGTTGCTGCTTCTGCAACCGCCCAGGTGCGCCCGCAGCCGGGCGCGGGCGATCCGCACTTGCAGAGTGTCGACTACAATGCCGGCCAGATTGTCCAGCTTGATAGCGCACCCGGCTATGAGATGACGATCGAGCTATCGCCCGACGAGCAGGTGCAGAATGTCGCGCTTGGCGATCCCGGCGCGTGGCAGGTGAGTGTCGATCACGGCGGCGATCACCTGTTCCTGAAGCCCGCCGCTGCGAACCTCGCGACCAACATGACAGTGATCACCAGCGTCCGCGTTTATAACTTCGATCTGGTCGCGCTCGCCGAACCCGCCTCGGACATGCCCTACACGGTTCACTTCCGCTATCCGGCGCCTCCGGCCAAGCCTTCTGGCTACGTGGACGTCTCGCAGCTTAGGCGCTCGCTTAGCCGCTACAAGATCAGCGGCGACAAATGGCTTCGCCCAGATTCGGTCAGCGACGATGGCGAGCATACCTATATCAGCTGGTCGCGCGAGAAGCCGATCCCGGCGGTCTACGCAATCGGCGATTCCGGCCAGGAGGTGCTCGCCAACGGGGCGATGCGTGACGACGTCTATGTCGTCGACGGTGTCCCCGGACGGCTGGACTTCCGGATTGATAATCATCTCGCTCGCGCGGTGCGCCTGCCGCCGAAAATGGCTGGCCGATGACGGTTCGTGAACGGGGCGATCCGCGGCTTGAGGAGCTGTTCGGAATCGATAAAGCTAGTGGAGGTGTACGGCCGGTCGTGCGGTTGCCGGGCCAGGGCCCATCCGGCTGGGTGATCGCCATCGCGGCGGGCTTTGCCGCAATCCTGCTGTTTTTCGTGCTTGAGAGCCGGCGCGAAGCCCAGTCGCAGCCGTCTGTCCGCGAGGGTATGCAGACCCAGCCCGTATTTTCGCCCGAGCCGCCCCCGCTCTATATTCCGCCTGGACCTGAGCCCCAGCCGCAGGTGGTCGCACCGGTAGCGGCCCCCGTTGCTGCTCCCGTTCCGGCGCCGCAAGGGAAGGTTGCGCCGGCCCCTGAGCCACAGCACGCCTACCGGCCGGCCTTAAGCCCCTTTCCAGCCGCATCCACGCCGGCGCCGTTGGCAGCACCTCCCAGAACCGCCTCGGGAACGGCTCTGGTCATCGATACCACCGTACCCGCTGCCGCCGGTCCGGGTCGGACGGCGCTCGCGCCTGGCGCGCCGCTCCCCGGTGCATCGCAGTGGGGCGGGCGCGTGCAAGCGAGTGCGCTCGCCAATCGCTCGGACACGGTTACGCAGGGGACTTTGATTCCGGCTGTGCTCGAGACCGCGTTCGATTCCACCAGTCCCGGCCTTGCCCGGGCGATCGTCTCGCGAGACGTTCGCGGCTTTGACGGTACCAGAATTCTCATCCCGCGGGGTAGCCGGCTGATCGGCGAATATGGCGCCGATGTTGCCGCTAGCCAAAAACGGGCGCTGATCACCTGGACCAGACTCATCCGGCCCGACGGAGTGACAATCGCGCTGGATTCCCCGGCCACCGACACGCTTGGACGCGGCGGTGTCGAGGCGCACGTCAACAGCCATTTCCTGGCGCGCTTCCTGAACGCGATCCTCCGGACCACCGTCGATGTCGGCGGTGCGATCGCCACCCGCGCCGTGACCGGGCCGTATGTCGTCGCTCTGCCGGGCGCGGTGCAGAACTCCGGCGGTGCCGTTCAATCCAATGCGCCAACGCCGACGCTGTCGATCCGTGCTGGCAAGAGCATCAGCATCTTTGTCGCCCGCGACCTCGAATTTCCGGCTGAGAAGCAGCAGTGAACGTCGCGACCGCAATCCGCCATTCCGCGGATCCCGAAGCTGGCGTCTACCTTCGCGCCTGTCTCGCTCCGCTCGAAGACGCGCTCGCCCGGCCGGAGGTCACAGACATTTATGTGAACCGTCCGGGAGAGCTTTGGATTGAGAGCCTGGGCGGCGGCATCGAATGCCAGCTGGACCCGGCACTCGATGAGGCAACGTTGATTCGGCTCGCGCGGCAGGTCGCAGCGCTTTCGCACCAGGGTGTGAGCCGGGAGCATCCCTTGTTGTCGGCGATTCTTCCCGATGGTTCGCGCGTGCAAGTGGTGGCTCCGCCGGCAACTCGGGGACCATTGGCCCTGGCCATTCGTAAGCAGGTGGCGCCAAACCTTGCCCTTGCCGATTATGCTGCCGCGGGCGCGTTCGCCAGCGCCGGGACCGGCGCTCTACGAGAGTCCTCCGCACTACCCGCCCACGTTCTTGAACTGGTGCAGAAGGGCGATCTCGCAACCGCGCTTGCAGAGGCCGTGCGCGCTCGGCTGAATATTCTGGTGTCCGGCGGGACGTCGTCAGGCAAAACGACATTCCTGAATGCGCTGTTGCGCGAGGTTCCATCCGACGAGCGGCTGATCCTGATCGAGGACACGCCGGAGCTCCATGTCGAGCACGAGAACAGTATTGGGTTGATCGCGGTGCGCGGAAGCCTCGGTGAAGCGCAGGTCAGTGCCGACGATCTTGTCTCGGCCTCGCTTCGAATGCGGCCGGACCGGATTATTCTCGGCGAGCTTCGGGGGGTGGAAGCACTCGCCTTCCTGCGCGCGATCAACTCCGGCCATCCCGGCTCGATGACGACGATCCACGCCGATTCGCCTGAGGCCGCCGTTGAGCAACTGGTGCTGCTTGCGTTGGAGGCGGGGACCGCGCTCACTCGTGACGACGTTCGCCACTACGTCACGAAAACGATCGACGTCTTTGTCCAGCTTGGCCGCGCCGACGGCCGACGCGGAATTCAGCGGATTGCGGTGCGATCGACCTGAGCCCTGAAGCGCGGGCGGCCCGCGGTTGCCACCGAAAATGGAAAGAGCAAAAGCCAGCGGACGCCCCGAGGTCTTGAGCTGATTTGAGGCGCCACCGAGTCGCTTTCAAAGCGTCTTGGCACATTGGGGCCGCGCAACAAACTCTTTGATCTCTATGGCTGATTTCCATGAACAAATATTCATGTTGACGCCGATCAAGGATGGAATAACCTGCGAGTTCCAGGGGGTTCAGTAAAGCAACGGTCGCTCGGTCCGTTGCGGGCTTTGCCCGCAATGCGATCGCTTGATTTGCGAACTCGCTTTTTGAAGCGAGGTCGAGCATGCGTGCATATCTTGTGCGTAGTGGCCGCCAATTGTGCGGCTCGCCTCCGGGTCAAAATCCCGTTTTCGATGACACGTCCTCGTCTCCGCAGCTCTGGCGGAGCCGCAGGCGACGCGTGCGCAAGAACGGCACCATCTGCGCCGCATCCGGCGCGGGCACCATCCCAGGGACAGTGGGACGAGGAGCCCCGAAAGGGACTGGTCGAGCAGGGCTGAGCGTGAGTTCGAATTGAGGACGGTCGCAATGAAGAAAATCACGAAACGGCTTCTGATGATCGTAGCGTTAGCCGCGGCCACGCTCGCGAGCCCTGCACTTGCGCAGCAACAGAGACCGCCGATCGCCGAAATCAGCGCAGCGGTGGTCAATCTAGTCGACAACAATCACGTCAGCCTTTCCTCGGGCAAGGTAGAGCTGTCTCTTCCGCTTCTGAAGTTTGGCGACGTCGCGTTCACTCCCTACGCCGTGAACGGTTATTTTTGGGAAAGCCACATCGCAGATGACAACTACGGCCGAGTCATCCCTTGCATGCCGCTGCCAAATGTTGCGGGCTCTGATCCGAGCGCCGCCTATATGGTCAGCGGTGAGTGTGCTGCCTCAACGGCTAGTACCACCATCCAGGCGGTGTACGGAGAGCAGCGCGCAAGCTTCTATGTCTCACCCAGTACGGGCGCCTGGGTTCCGGAGAAAGCCGACGGCGAGACATTTACCGATACGAACAACGGCTACTGCACCTGGACTCAAAGGGACGGCACCCAGATCATCTATTACGCCTACCACCAATCGGCTGGCGCGCCTTGCCAGAGTGAGAACATCTACAGAGTCATTTATCCCGACGGGCGTGTCGCGGACTATTACTATTACGGCACCATTTCGAACTCATCCCAGAACCCACTGCTGTCGATCGCGACGAGCGACGGCTACCTGCTGCAATATAACTATTCAGGAACGCCGACCCTCGGCAGCGAGACGAGCGTCACCGGGATTAATAGAGCATTCCAGGCCTGCAGTCCCACAACCTCCTGCAGTACTGCCGGTTGGCCAACCGCCACGCTTTCCTGGGCGAACAAGCCCATATCACCGGCAGAGAATATGCCGTGGATCAACAACTATAATGGCTCACTGCACTATGTCCTGACCGGCGTCAGCTCGAAGCGGGAGCAGCACGTGTTGGAGATGGACAGTGACTTCAGGATTATCTCCTACCAGCCACCAGGCGCGACGCAGCCGAAGTATAATTATACCCTGTGTTCAATGTTTCCGGCATCGAACAACGTCTATCCTCTGCAGAACTGTGGATATTCCAGCTGGAGCCTAATATTACCTAATCAGGTGCAGCAATACTTTGTGGACGAAGTGCATACCGTCAACAAAGAAGGTCTGACTTGGAGTTATGGCACAGAGACGGATTTGAATTTTTCATATCCGCAGTGGACTCGGTATCAACACTCTTCCACCAGTCCCACCGGCACCTCAAAATCTTTGGTTGGTAGCCAGAGCCCTGACATGATCGGCAATCCGTTGACGATGGGGCCGATCGGTAGTTTCACCGACGAGGACGGGACCGCTTACGGTTTTACCAACTCGGTTGCGAACCAGCTCAGCTCTGTTTCAAAGTCCTCCTTCGCCACCAATTATGTGTATGATGCCTGGGGTAACATCACTTCAGAAACGACCGTTCCATATCAGGGGAGCGGCTCAATATCTCGATCCGCAACTTACGATGGAAATTGCACATCGGCGACGCTCGTCACTTGCACAAAGCCGACCTCGGTCACGGATGCAAATAACAATACGACCCACTTCACATACGATCCGACCCACGGTGGAGTGCTAACGGAAACCGATCCATCGGTGAACGGAATCACCCCGGAGAAGCGCTACACCTATGTCCAGCGCTATCCCTGGTACCTGAACAGCGGCGGGACGATGACCCGCGAGACGCGCCCGGTGTGGGTACTCAACACCGAAAGCCATTGTCGCACCAGCGCTCCGGCCGCTGGCGGCACGGGCTGCACCGCCGCAAATGATGAGGTAGTGACAACCTACGATTATGGGCCAGACTCGGGGCCCAACAATCTGCTGGTCCGGGGCCAGACAGTCACCACCGCTGGGGTGACGCGGCGAAGCTGTGTCGGCCATGACAAATACACCAACAAGATTTGGGAACAGGCGGCAAACGCGAACGCGTCCAGCTGCCCGGCTTACTGACATGAGCGGCCGGATGAGCAGATCGACCGGTCGGTCGGGACAGAAGGGGGGGTCATGCGGAAGCTGAAGACCTGGCTGATCGTTGCGAGCGGGCTGGCGGCTGCCGTTTGCCAGACCGCGCCCGCGACCGCGCAATCGGCGGCAATGAACTATACCAAGGCCTATCGCTATGATTCGGGCGGAAGGCTGCTTGGAACGATCAGTCCGCCGCCAGCGGTCGGAACCTCGGCCAATTTCCTCGCCACCCGCAACACCTACGACAGCCAGGGACGGTTATCGAAGGTCGAGAGCGGCGTTCTCTCCTCGTGGCAGAGCGATATGGTCGTACCCGCGAGTTGGGGCGCAGCCTTCACGGTGAAGAAAACAGTCAATTACAGTTACGACCCATATGGCAACAAACGCCAGGAAAGCGTGTCCGGCTCGGATGGCGTCGTCGCAGCCGTTACCCAATATTCCTACGACGGTTACGATCGACCGGTGTGCACTGCGGTCCGGATGGACAGCAGCCAGTGGGGGAACCAGACCGACGCGTGCACACCGCAAACCACGGCGACCGTCGGGCCGGACCGGGTCAGCAAGATCTATTATGACAATCTTGGGCGGACGATCCAGCAATGGGAAGGTGTCGGCACGAGCGTCGCGGCCGCGGTCGCCACCGAGAGCTGGACGGCCGACAGCAAGCTTCAATACATGATCGATGCCAATGGCAACGAAGCGCAGATGGTCTACGACGGCTTCGACCGGCTGCAATGCTGGATCTTCCCGTCGAAGACCGGTCCCAGCTCCTACAATCCGAGCTCGCAATCGACGGCACTGTCGAGTGCCGGGGCGCCGAGCGGCGACTGCGTTAACGGCGGTGATTACGAGCGGTACGGCTACGACAACAATGGCAACCGCACTTCGCTTCGCAAGCGCGACGGCACGACCATCAGCCACGGCTATGACGCGCTAAACCGGATGACGAGCAAGGTCGTACCGACCTCGGCGACTGGCGCGGCGGGATATACGGTCAATTCCACTTACGACCTTCTCGGCCACCAGTTGACCGCAACCTTCGCGGCCAACGGCCAAGGAATCACGAACATTTATAACGGCTTTGGCGAGCTAACCTCGACCACCAGCAGCGCGGGAGGGGCCGCACGCACGATCTCTTATCAATATGATTCCGACAGTGATCGGACACAAGTCACCCATCCCGACGGAGCCACTTTCACCTATGCGTACGACGGGATGGACCGGCTGAGCGGCCTCTACGAAGGAGCCGGCACTGCCACGCCCCTGACAACCATCGCTTATCGGACGGACGGTCTCCTTTCCTCGCGATCAGAAACGGGCGGAAGCTCCGTCTCCTACGGCTGGGACGCAATGAGCCGACTTCAGAGCCAATCAGACGCCTTCTCAGGCGGCTCCGGAAATGTCACCTGGACACTTGGCTACAATCCGGCTTCGCAGATCACGACCGACAGCCGCTCCAATGACAGCTATGCATGGACCGGCGCGGTTGCGGTGAACCGGAACTACACGCCCAACGGTCTCAACCAATATACGTCGGCGGGCTCCACGAACTTCACCTATGACGCCAACGGCGATCTCACCGCGGACGGCACCTGGACCTACACCTATGATGCGGAAAACCGGCTGACCCACGCGACTGGCGCCGGCAAGGATGTGACCTTGAGCTACGATCCACTGGGCCGGCTGTATTTCGTGGGTGGAAGCAATGTCGGCGACGTCACCTTCATCTACGACGGCGATGCGCTGGTTGCCGAATATAATTCCGCCGGCACGATGACCAACCGCTACGTCCACGGCAGCAATGCCGCAGCTGATGATCCTCTGGTCTGGTACATCGGCTCGGCCGTCGGCAGCTCGAACCGCCGCTATCTTCATGCCGATCATAATGGCTCCATCGTCGCCACCAGTGATGGCTCGGGCCTCAATGCCAGCATCAACACCTATGACGAATATGGAATCCCCGCCTCATCCAACACAGGCCGGTTCGGCTATACGGGCCAGGCGACGCTCTATGAGATCGGACTCGATTACTACAAGGCCCGGATCTACTCCCCCACCCTCGGCCGGTTCCTGCAGACCGATCCCATCGGATACGCTGGCGGGGAGAACCTCTACGCCTACGTTGGCGACGATCCGATGAATGAGAGTGATCCGAGTGGGCACGGTGACCCAAACAACGAGCAGAACTGTCCGCAAACAACAATTGATCCGGGCGCAGGTCCCTGTGTTTACGGCAACCAAGACAATGGGCCAGATGTTGGGCCGGACTTTGGACCGCAGGGGCCGCAAGATGACAAGAGCGTCACAGACCAAGGAATTCGAGAGGGATCTGCCGCAATCAAGGCGACAGCCGAGAGATCGTTCAATGAAGACCGCGAACCCGGAGGACTCGTTTACGTAAAGAACGGGCAGGTGGGTCGTACGCCAACTGAGTGGGGCCAGCCATGCCAAACCTCACCGGCACCATGCTCAGTCGACATAGCTAACCAACTTCCTAATGTTCCGGCGG
>Ga0207695_10003019_pt1 | contig 24176 bp, 20 predicted proteins | sample KBSC54metaG_FD_184354 | JGI IMG/M metagenome (GOLD analysis project Ga0207695, IMG submission 184354) | Corn rhizosphere microbial communities from Kellogg Biological Station, Michigan, USA - KBS C5-4 metaG (SPAdes) (version 2) | ecosystem: Host-associated > Plants > Roots > Rhizosphere > Soil...
GCTTGCGAGACTTACCGGAGGGCGGTGAATTATCACTCCAACGTAAGTTGTCTCGTACGAGAAGGCTTTCGGACTCGGTCTCTTAGAGGTACATAGATGTTTTCAGGTTGCATCGGCGAGCAAAGTAGGTGGGCGATACTGGGGGTATTTACCGGGTTCTGAAACGCGCGGTTTCAGTGATGTTCTACAAAGCTCCGAAGACCGGAGAGCGCAAAGGCAGAGCGCGATGCATTGTGATTGTGAGAAGAATCGATCGCGCTCAGGTCAGAGTTGGCCTGCAGAAAGAATTTACTTTAGTGCGAGTAGTTCGGATCAATCGAATGAAATGTACTCTGCTTGCGCGGGACGGGAGCGTACTAGCGCAAGCAGATTGAAATTAGCGCCAGAAATACCCTGATCCTTTGAGGCACTCGACTTCAGTGATCAAAGCAGAGGCCAGAAGAGCAAAGCAAATTGCAAAACAAGTAAGCAGTGGAAACCGCTCGGCGAGGGTCGTTCGCGCGATGTTTGCGAAGAGGCGAGGAGGAGGGACATTTGTCACTATTTCTGAGTCAGGCTCAGACAGGTCTGGGAAATTGAAGTTGATTTTTGTCGAAGAGAGGAAGGGCCTCACTTCTGTCATTTCGGTCGTATGTTCTTGGGTCAGCATCTGTTCTCTCCGTGATCACGAACCGCATCTGAAGGCAACAGTAGTCCTTCAGACAATGGATCAACAATGCTGCAAACTATGCAAATGACGGGGCTTATATCTACAACCGAAGAGAGTAGTCCTCTGCACGAAACAGTAACGAACATTCGTTACTGCGGAAGGGAAAGTAAGTACCGTCGGGTGACTCGGAGCTGATCGTAGAAGGCGAGAAGGTCGTCGCCGATACGCTGGGCCAGGTTCTGACAGCGTAGGATGCGAGGCTCGCGTTATCTACTCGGCTCAAGACGCGGTGTCGCTTATTGCAGACTGGCGACCGGACGTGGCCATCCTGGACGTGATGCTTCGGAAGATGAACGGGATTGAACTCGCTTTGGCGCTCAGAGAGAACTTGTCTGAATACCACGTGCTGCTCTTCTCATGGCAACCGTGTGTGAAGATTGCGTCAGGCCTCTGCGCGGACCAGAAGACATGTGATGTTGTCGTGACCCCCGGCTTTTTTGGCAGCCTCCACAAGTCGCTCAGCCGTTGCGTCGAGAGAGGGATCGTCTGTCAGTAGCGACTCGATTACCTCGTCGGGCAGTTCGCGTGTGAGTCCATCTGAACAAAGCAGGAAGATGTCGCCGGGCTCGGCTTCCAGCTTGAAGATATCGGGCGTGACCTGCGACTGGGTGCCGAGCGCGCGCGTAATGACGTTTTTGAGCGGGGAGTGCAAAGCCTCGCGCGGTGTCATGCGGCCCAACCTGACCTGCTCCTCGACCAGCGAGTGATCCTGGGTAAGCTGCTCGAGCTTGCCTGCGCGCATGCGGTAGCACCGGCTGTCGCCGATGTTGAGAATCCAGACATGCTGCTCCTGCGTGGCCATGACAACCAGCGTGGTACCCATGCCATTGAGGCGCTGATTGCGCTGGGCTCGCGAGAAGATTGCCTCGTTGGCTGCGGTGACGGCGCTCTCTGCCGCAGCTGGGAGTTCGGATTCTTTCTCTTCCTGTTTGCGTTCTTTCAGGAGGCGGAGGACCTCGTCGACGGCCAGGCTGCTGGCGATCTCTCCAGCTGCCGCGCCACCCATGCCGTCGCAGACGACGTACACGCCTGCCTCGACGGAAAACCCGAAGGCATCTTCGTTCGACGGACGTTTACGCCCGCGGTCAGTGACCGCCGCAGCCGTATATCGCACCACAGCCGTGGCCAAAAGAACCTCCGCAGGAAAGTTTACACGCGACTGCTGACGTCTGAATACCCGGCGTCAATGTGCGGGAGCAGGAGCCGAACCGGAGTCGGGCAATTCATAGACGCGGATCGCTCCGGAGTCGAGGACGGCGACGCGACGCGACGATGGAGAGATTGCGACGTTGCCGCCGCCATCGAGTATTGGATTGGCGGGCGCGGTTAACTCTACCTTTCCCGAGGCGGCGTCGTACACCTCTATCCACTGCGCCTTGACATCGTCGAAGCTGAGCGGGGACATGGTGTTGACGTTGTGTGTGGCAACCAGCGTTTCGCGGGCAAAGCGAAGTCCGTTGGGCGCCATGATCAGGCGCGGCCATATCTGGGTTCCTGGTTTGGAGACATTCCACAGTCGCTTACCATCGGTGGAGAGGGCCACGATCCATCGGCTCTCATCGGGATTGCAGGTGGTGACGAGAACTTCGGGATTTGAGACGAACTCGACGGAGGGCACGCACATGGAATCGACCTTGCCGATCATGCGGCTACCGCCGCGGAAGAAATTCAGATTGAAGATCCACTCGTGTCCCTTGCCGCGCAGAGTCTCAACCCAGCCATCTGCATTGATTGGAAGGTGCACGGTCCTGCGGACGCGACTCATCAGCATCACTTGCCCGGTCTGGCGGCGAAGGATCCGAAGCACAACGTCGGGGCTCGTGTTCGTTTCGAGTCCGGGTGCGAGTTCCCTGCCGGTTGCACTCGGCGCGTCGGAGTCTACGCTCATCTGGGCGGAGGAGGTTGGAGGGCTGGCAACGTCTCCGGGTTTTGCCTTGATGTCGGCAGCTTCGCGGGAATCGGCGACGAGGAGGTTCTGCGATGGATCGAGTTCGAGCCAGAGCAGGGAGCCGCGGAAGTGGAAGAGGGGCGACAGATCCAGAGATGAGTCGCCAAGTTTCAGATCGCCACGGTCACGGAAGAGGAAATGGCCGTCGTTCAGCATCCAGAGATACCGATCCCGATCGTGAACCGACCAGAGCGCCTCGGATGTCACTGCACCACCGGGAAGAGTGAGGAGAACGGCGCGAATCTGGCGCTCGTTCGCGGCGGCGGGGTTTCCCTGCCTCCGGATCAGGCCGGGGGCGTGGAACGTGAAGAGCAGGTGATCTTCATCCAGAAAATCGAGGGAGACCAGGCTCTCGCGCTGGCCCTGGTAGATCGCTCCGGGCGCGAAGAAGCCCAGGGGTTCGACTGGGATGCTGAAGGCGGGCGGCTGCGAGGCGGGAAACTCGGGTTTGCGATCCTCCGATGGCTTGTCCTCGGCCTTGGAATGGTGCTTGAACAACTGCGCGCCGGAGATGCAAGGGAGCAAACAAGCCGCGAGTGAAAGGAGCGAAACTGCCCGACGCACAACAGTTTTCGAATCCGGTCCAAACGCGCACTTAGGCATCGTTAGATATTTTCGCCGATTTAAGCGGGAGTTTCCGTGAGCGTTGCCACTTTCTGCACCGAGCGCGGCCAAGTTGTGCGGCTCTGGAACAGTTGTACGGAACAGGGCATGAAACAGCTGTGCGCATCCCGAGAGATGCGCACAGGAATACTGCGAACAACTTTGATGCTATCTGTGGACGGATGCCGGTGCAGATGCCACCGGGGCGCTGACGGGGGCGCTGCTCGATCTTCCCACGCTCGAGCCCACGCTCGAACCCATACTGGAGCCGCCGCCGGTCGATCCGGAGTTCACGTTCCCACGCGACCAGGAACCCATGGAGCCCGACGAGTAAGAGGGTGGCGCGGGAGATCCGCGGTGAATGGAGCCCGCAAGTCCCTGCCCACCTCCGGTTGCCGTGCCAACTCCATAGGCGTGGGTTGGCTGCGGCACAGTTGCGTAGATCTGGGTTTGAGCCATGCCGTGGGTGACTGTCTGATGCGAGAACCTGTCAAGCTTGCCCAAGCCATCGCGCGGCACACCGAGCCCAGCTGAATCCTTTTGGAAGACGAAGGACCGCGAGGCGACCGCAATGCCTGATGAGGCGACGGGCTTGGAGTTCGACGCGATCAATGTCGGGTCTTTGGGACCCGGCGGGTGAGCGGGAGCATGAGGTGCCCGGATCGGACCTCTAGGCGAACCGCCCGTGGTCGCGCCACCCGAGCCACCACCATTGGTTGTAGCCGCGGGATATGTGTTGTTCACGCCATACCAGCTTCCACCGGGGCTCCAGCCCCAACCGGCATTGCCGCAGTTCATCCATGTTCCGGAGTGATACGGAGTCCAGGCCCATGGATAAGGAGATACCCACGAGTATCCTGCTCCTCCATACCACGCCCAGGTGCCGTTGGAATAAGGATTCCACGAAGCACTGGCGAAATAGGGCCGCCACATTGAACCGCAGCCGGGGAGGTCGACGAATGAGCCGTAATAGCTCATGTCGCTGAGCCCATATGAGTAGGGTGAATTGAATCGGCTGAAAGCAGCCATATTGGCGTGATAGGAGGCTGCCTGGTGGTCCCAATCGTCGAAGACATTGAGCGCGATGTCTTTGGCGACGGTCGGCTCGGTGTTATCGAAGATGGAGAATGTTGCCATCTTCTTCTTCGGAACAGCTACGCCGCCGTTCTCGCCGTCAGTACGCACGACGCCATCGAAGACGGCGAGCTTGGCCTCGGAATCGAGTACTTCAAGCCTGAGGTGCGTGGCTGGATCCAGATTCAGGGTGCGAGAGCCGAAGATGACTTCGAATTGGTTGACCGGCGCTTTCTTATCCTGATGCTTCACCAGACTGACATACGCCGTACCCTTGATCAAATGCACGGTGGAGGCGGTTGCGCCGGAGGACTCCCGCTCGAGTTTGGGGAAATCGACGATGGAGTTGGGAGCAATGCGAAGGGAGCTGTTGTCCTCGAACTCCACTTCTGCGAGGCCGACGCCGGTTCGGATCTGGCTCTCCTGGACCACCGGGAGATTCGCAATCGCGTTTTCGAAGCCTCGGCCTATATGACGGTCGATTTGGACGACGCCCTTGACCTGGCTGAGCCGTACGATACGGACTTTTGAAGCGCCTGGCGTTGTGTCGCTTGGATTTGAATCAGCGGATTGAGCGTAAACCGCGGAGACCAGCACAAATGCTGCTGCAAAGGTCAATGCCTTGCGGGCCGTTGCCTTGAAGGTCACTGCCTTGAAGAGGTAATCGCTTTTCATGTCCGCATCCTTCTTGTCGGTTGGGCGAACTCTGTTGAAGGATACGCGCCTTGGAAGCTAGAGCACCTGGCAAGGCGCACCGTGCCACCCATGGTAGCACCAACTTGGACGAGTTGACGATGCTCCAGGTTCGGTGACAAAGGAATGACATTCCCGGTTTTGCAAGCTTCAGTTTCAAACGAGAATCGCCGGGTGCGCCTCGGCTCCGTTACCTTCGGCACTTCCGTAATCGTCCAGTTAGGGCGATGTGTGACTACAATCGGTCAACACCTCGGATTTATTTGCCCCTGGATTATCTGAAATCCCGGCCTGGCTCAAAGACCGGCGCGACCGGCCGCTATCAATCGAAGAGAACTGCGATTGATCCAGCCTTACTTAATGCAGTCCGAAAGCTCCGACCAGACGAAAGGATCAACCCCGATGCCGAACGCCAACGACCCGAACTCTTCCAACGGCGCCAGCGCCAACCAGACCCAGTACACGATGATCGGTAAGTCTATCCGCATCAAGGGCGAGATTTCCGCCTCCGACCCTATCTACATTTATGGATCCGTCGAAGGGACGATTGACGCCTCAGCTCACCGCGTGACGGTTGGCAAAGAAGGAACGGTGAAAGCAGACATCACCGCGCGCGAGGTAGTGATCATGGGCGACGTGTGCGGAAAGCTGCACAGCGATGAGCGCGTGGAGATTCGGAGCGAGGGGTCGCTGCTCGGAAATCTCTCGACCAAGCGTCTCTGCGTTGAAGAGGGAGCGGTTTTGCAGGGGACGATCGACGTCCACATGCCGGCAGAGAAGGCCAAACCTGCGGCAGCGCCGAAGCCTGTACATGCCGAGACCGAACAAGAGCAGAACCTGGCGCTCTCCGAGGCCAGCGCGTAAGCTCGCGATCTGCGAGAAAATGGGGAAGTGAAGCGCTCTGGAACCGCCGATCTCCCCCTTCACGGCGGACGTGTTCCTGCCTGGCTGGCTGAGCGGATGACTCTGCTCGGAACGGCCATCTCCGAGTGCGTCATCCAAGCGCACGGACCGTCGGAGTATCTGACCCGTCTCAGCGATCCGTTCTGGTTTCAGGCCCTTGGCGCTGTTATGGGCATGGACTGGCACTCATCGGGCATAACGACGTCCGTTCTGGGGGCTCTGAAGCGGGGTCTGAATCCGCGATTCCCTGAGCTGGGGTTTACGATCTGCGGAGGACGAGGACGGCATTCTCGGCGGACGCCGGATGAGCTGATCGATTTTGCCTCGCATACGGGACTCGATGGCAACGAACTGGCGCGAACGAGCCGGCTGACAGCGCGGGTCGATAACAATGCCGTGGCGGACGGCTTTCAGCTCTATCTGCACTCATTTGTGATCCACAGGTCTGGCGAGTGGGCCGTCGTTCAGCAGGGCATGAACGAGAACAACCACCTGGCACGCCGCTACCATTGGCACTCCACAGCGGTGCGCGACTTTGTGGTGGCCCCGCACACGGCGATTGTGGGCAAACCTCAGGGTACGATTCTGAATCTGGTCGATGCGCGGGCGGAGAAGGCCCAGCATGCGTTGCTCGAAATCGCTCGCGAGCCGGTTGCGTCGGCGCTCGATGAGGTGCGGAGGCTGGTGATGCCGGCGCACCATGATGTTCGGCCAATCGATGTCGATCTGAAGCGGCTCGGAGCGGTGCTCGCGGTCGCGCATGAGCAGGATCTGCGCGACTTCGCATCGTTCCTGCTGGTGGAGGGCTTGGGACCGCGCACGCTGCAGTCGCTGGCGCTGGTTGCTGAAGTTGTCCATGGTGCGCCAAGCCGGTTTGCTGATCCAGCGCGGTTTTCGTTTGCACACGGCGGCAAGGATGGACATCCCTTCCCTGTTCCGCTCAAGACATACGACGAGTCGCTTGCCGTTCTTCGGCGAGCGCTGGATGCGGCGAAGCTTGGACAGACGGAAAAGCTTGAAGGGTTCCGGCGGCTGGATAAGCTGACGCGAAACGTTGAGGCCAATCTGGATCCGGTGGCGGACTTCAGCGCGGCAATGGGGCATGAGCGAGAAATTTCTCCTTCGCTGGGAGGGCGGACTGTTTTCGACGATCGCGCAGAGAAGAAGCCAAGCTCGCAACGCCAACTGTCGCTGTTCTCCGAATAACCTCCGCGGATAGCGCGAGAGATATCGCGGTAGACTTGTTCGCGATGGACAAACGAGTCAGCGTCATCATTGCACTGTTCGCCGTTCTTTTGTTGTCTACAATCTCCGCGCAGCCGGCTCCAGAGAAGCACGTCCGCCTGGCGATCTGCCAGATACTCGTAATCGACAGCGATCGCGAGGGGAATCTTCGACGGGTCCAATACGCATTGGAGCAGGCTTCCGCGCAGCATGCACAAATCGCTGTGTTTCCGGAGTCCTCGATCCTCGGATGGGAGAATCCTGACGCACACAAGATGGCATCGCCGATCCCGGGAGCCGATAGCGATCGCATCGCGGCCCTGGCGCGAAAGTACGGCATGATGATAGCGATCGGGCTCGATGAGAAAGACGGCGAACACCTCTACGATTCGGCCATTCTTGTTGACAGGTCGGGCAAGCTTTTATGGAAGCACCGGAAGATCAACGTCCTGCCCGAGCTGATGACGCCGCCGTACTCCCAGGGACGGCCCGAGAACATCGGCGTGGTGGAGACCGAGTTCGGGCGCATCGCGGTACTTATCTGCGCCGACACGTTCAGCGATGCTGTCGTCGAACGCATGAAGACACTAAAGCCGGACCTGATGCTTGTACCGTATGGATGGGCTGCCGCCAATGACAAGTGGCCCGATCACTCGAGGGAACTCGAGGCGCTGGTCAGCCGGCGTGCCGCGCAGGTTCGATGCCCGATGGCGGGAGTGGATCTGGTTGGCGAGATGACGCATGGTCCGTGGGCGGGCTGGACGTACGGGGGATCGAGCTTTGTGGCAGATGGAACCGGGCGCATCATTCTAACCGCACGCGATCGTGACACCGATCTTCGCGTCATAGATCTGTCGATCGGCTCATTGACTCGGTGAGATCGTTTGAGCGCAACGCGCATCGAATTTCCCGAGGAGTTTAGCCGCAGCCGTGTCCGCTTCCGCCCCCTTTAGCAACGCCGAAATTGCAGATCGCCTTTCTTCACTCGCGCAGCTTCTCACCGTGAAGGGCGAAAACCCATACAAGATCCGCGCCTACCGTCGCGCAGCTTCCAACATCCGCGGCCTTGGCGAGAGTGTGGACGAGCTGGTGCGGAACGAGGGTGATTTGACGGCGTACGAAGGAATCGGGAAGGCAATCGCCTACGCCGTTCGCGAGATCGTGCTGGAAGGCAAGCTCGGCAGTCTCGAGAAGCTGCGCGCAGAAGTGCCGCCCGAGGTGGTGGCCATCAACCAGCATCCACGGCTGGACCCTACGCGCGTGCTGCGCGTCTACAAGAAGCTTGGTATTTCGTCGATCGAGGAGTTGCGCAAGGCTCTTGAGAGCGGGGAGATCGATGAGGTTTTTGGCGCACGGATGACGCAGCACATCCGGCAAGGCTTGATGGAGTCGAATGCGATTCTTCTCTACCACGCGCACTCGCTGGTAGCGGCCATCCAGCATTTCCTGTTGAAGCAGTGTGGCGCCGTCCGCGCCATTGCGGCTGGAGACTACCGCCGCTGCGTCGAGGTCGTCAGTGACCTGGATTTTGTCGTTGAAACACCTGACTTCAAGGCTACGGCTGAAGGATTTCAGAGATTCGGCGGCCGGACGCCGATGCTTGAGGTGTCTCAAAAACATGCAACCTTTTCGTTGCCGTCGGGGCCGCTGCTTCGCTTGGAGGCGGCGGCTAAACAAAGCTGGGGTATCGCTCTGATCCGCCACACTGGGTCGAAGACGCATCTGGCCCGGCTCACACGCGTGACCGGCAGCCTGCCCGCTTTGGAGCGCGCTGAACCCTTCTCTACAGAAGAGGCATTCTACAAGCACTTCAAGCTACAGTTCATTCCGCCTGAGTTGCGCGAGGGCCTGGATGAGGTGAGGCTGTCGCGCGAGGGTAAGTTGCCGTCGCTGATCACGCAGGATGACCTTCGAGGCGATCTGCATATGCACACGGAGGCCAGCGACGGCGTGGATACTCTGGAGCAGATGGCATCGGCGGCGAAGAGCCGGAAGTACTCGTATGTCGGCATCAGCGACCACTCGCCGAGCCTCAAGATTGCGAATGGCCTTTCGCTCGAGAGACTCAAGAAACAGATCCGTGCGATTGATAAGTTGAATGAGAAGCTCTCAGGGATTCGCGTCCTTAAATCCGCAGAGGTCGACATACTCGCAGATGGCACGCTCGACTATCCGGACGAGATATTTCGCGAACTCGATTACACGGTGTGCTCCATCCACTCGCGATTTGCGATGAACAAGGAACAGCAGACGGAGCGGATTCTGCGGGCGATGGACAATCGTTATTTCAATATTCTTGGACATGCCACCGGACGTCTGCTGCTTAAGCGGCCGGGGTACGAGATTGACATCGAGCGCGTCATCGCTCATGCGAAACAGAACGGCTGCTTCTTCGAACTGAATTCCAGCCCCGACAGGCTGGACGTTTCGGCTGATAATGCACGCCTGATTCGCGATGCGGGGGTGCTGATCGCGATCTCAACCGATTCGCACAGCACTGGCGAGTTGGCGACCATGCGATTTGGGCTGGAGCAGGCACGGCGCGCCGGGCTGGACAAAGCCGCTGTGCTGAATTCGCGTTCGCTGGCTGAGCTGTTGAAGCTGTTCGCGCGCTGAGCGGCTGACAACGCAATGTTCAGGTCTTGTCTTGCTGCGCTGAGGCCCACTTGTACCGGCGCGTCTGGCCTCTGTGGGGCATGAGGCGCAGCTTACGGCATGTCGGGCATTCCCACGGATAGAGGCCGAAATGGGGTAGGATCTTCTGCTGCAAGAAGCCCTCGCGGGGAAGGCGACGCATGGGGTGCGTCTTGCACTTAGGGCAGAGGGGATGCGGATTGACTCTGCGCTCGTTCGGAAATTCATCAGGAGACATCAGCTGCAACTCTCAACAAGTAGAACCGGGCCCAATCGAGATGATTCAGCGTGAATGTCCCGGCATGTGCCGGATGAGTGACTCAAGTCAGGCGAGCGGTGGATTCGTCCTGTTGTAATCGACGGAGGCCAAGAATTGCAAGCCGGGCAACGGAGCGCGCCAGAGTAAGCGAAGCATTCAGGCTCTCGGGGCGCTCGAGGCGGATGCCGAGCGTTCGGGCGACTTCCTTGAAAGCGATGTCGACGTCATAGAGGATCTCGACGTGATCGCAAAGGAAGCCGATGGGCTGGAGGAGCAGGATCTTGACGCCCTCGCTGGCGATTGAGTTGAGCGTGTCCTCGACGGTGGGTCCGATCCATGGACCGCCGCTGGCTCCCTGGCTCTGGAAGGCGAACCACCATTTCGGAATCTCTGGAACGCGCTCGGCGACCAGTTCAGCCGTGTGCTTCGCTTCCTGGGCGTAGGGATCGGCGCCCTCTCCGGGCCAGTGTCTCGGCTGTCCCTCATTTGCAGCGGGTGTCTGAATTGTCCTGCATGGAACGCTATGCGCGGTGAAGAGCACCGGGACCGGGGCGCCAACTTCTGATGCGAGCTTTTGCTCGGCGCCACGCAACCGCTCTGCGAAGGCATCCGCGAGCAGCGGGTCGTCGGCCCAACCTTCTGTGAAGTCGATCTTGAGCGAACCCGCCTCGGCCTGCACGGCTCGCTTGTACAAGCCAACACTGGTGCGGGAGTTCTGCGGGGCAAGACAGAGGACAGCAGCCTCTTCCACTCCGTCGGCGCGCATTTTGCGCACGACATCGGGAATGTAAGGCTTCCAGTTGCGCATGCCGACGTAGACCTCGGCGTCCACTCCTTCCATGGCGAGCTCAGCCTCGACCAGCTTGCCTTGCTCGAGGGTGATGTCGGTGAGCGGGCTGCGGCCGATGAGCGAGTAGCGATGCTTGATTTCCTCGATGACGTGCTCGGGGAGCGGTCGCCCGCTCACGACATTGCGCAGGTACTCGGGGATGTCGTCAATCGTTTCGGGTGTGCCGTGCGCCAAGAGAAGAACAGCCTGTTTAGGCATGCTGGTTCTCCAGCCGGAATTCCCGCACCATTCGCACAACAGCCTGAACGTTTTCTACGGGTGTGTTAGGGACGATGCCGTGTCCGAGGTTGAAGATGTGACCTGGCCTTCCGGCGGCAGCGCGAAGAATCTCCTTTACACGCGTCTCGATGACTTCGATGGGTGCGAAGAGTGTGATGGGGTCGAGATTGCCCTGCACAGCATGGCTGTGGCCAACTTCGCGCCAGCCGATATCGAGCGGCTGCCGCCAGTCGAGGCCGATTACGTCGGCTCCGGTTGAGGCCATCTGAGCGAGCAGACCAGCCGTTTCCACACCGAAGTAGATGACCGGAACGCCCATTTCCTGAACGGCGCGGACGAGGCGCTTCGAGGCTTCGAACGCGTAGTCGCGATAATCGCTGAGGCCCAGAGAACCAACCCAGCTGTCGAAGATCTGAATGACGTCGGCGCCCGCCTGGACCTGGAGGCGGCAATACTCTGTGAGGACAACAACCAGTTTGTCGAGCAGACTGCGCCAGGTTGCGCTGTCGCCGTACATCATCTGCTTGGTGAAGACGTAATTGCGCGAACCGCCGCCTTCGATCATGTAGCTGGCCAGCGTGTACGGTGCGCCGCAGAATCCTATGATCCCGAGGCGGTCGCCGAAGTGCGTGGCGACTTTTTCGATAGCACGCGCTACGTAGGCAAGATCCAACGTCCGATCTGTCCGAAGAGCTTTCACGTCCTCCGCGGTTCGAACAGGATGGTGCACGACAGGGCCCTCGCCAGCCTGGAATTCAAAGGGCAAGCCCATCGGTTCGAGAGGCAGAAGGAGGTCGGCGAAGATGATGGCGGCGTCGACGCCCAGCTTTTCGGCGGCGGTGATTGTGACCTCTGCGGCGATCTCCGGCTGCTTGCAGATCTCAACCAGCGTGTGATGCTTGCGGACGTCTCGGTACTCCTGCATGTAGCGTCCGGCCTGGCGAAGGAACCAAACGGGCGTGCGATCGACCGGCTTTCGCAGGCAGGCGCGAACGAAACGAGTGCCTTCAAAGACAGAATCCTGGCCTGTCACCGACGCGGTGGCGTTCTTACCGACAATATCCATACAGGCTGATTCTAATGGGCGTAAGAAGTGCCGCAAGGTACTTTGTCACACTAGGTTTACGCGATCAAATTGCCGGACCTGGTGCTCGCGGGTTGTTTTTTGCAGGGCCGGATGGAGACAATCGGTAGGCGATGACTTCCCTGCGAGATTCGCTTCGGTTTGAAGGCGTACATTGCAGCATCACGCTCGAGCACCCAGCTGACTCAGTAATCCTGCTCCAGATCAGCGGGACCGATACCGGCGAACTCGGCGAGGCACCGATGCGGACACTGCACGAGTGGCTCGCTTCTTCAGAGACGGTGAAGCTGTTTATCGATGCGCGAGCGGTTCGCGGCGCATCGATTGACGTGAGCAGTGAATGGGCTGCCTGGCTGAGCGAACATCGAACTCAATTCCAGTCGATAACTATGCTGACCGGGTCGAAGTTGATTCAGATCACGGCGGAGTTTGTAAGGCGTTTTGCTGATTTGAACGGGATCATGTGGGTATGCACGGAGCCTGCAGTATTCGATCTGGCGGTGGAGCAGGCGCGACGGTCTTAGCTCGACTCAGCGATCACAACTGGATGGTTGCCCATTGGCCGCCGACTCGTTGGAGTTCAAACATGCGGCCATGTACCTCGAGCTTGTAGGTTCCGTCGGGAGGGGTCTCCGCTGCAGCGGTGATCCGGAGACTAGTCCACACGGCGACGGTTGGCCTCTCGTGATTCAGTTTGGTACTGAGGGCTACGGTGCAATCGCTCTGGAAGGAATCACCTCGGATGATGCCATGCAGGTGATCCGTGGTGTGTTGTTCCGTCTTCCGCTTTTCCATTCTTGCCCTCGATCCGGATTCAGTTGGCCGCCCCGGAGACCGTGGGGGGAGATTACCGGATTCAGCCATCCTCCTGCAACGCAGTGCCAGTTGATGTCCCCGGTTCGATCTGTCATTTGGTTTCGCCGGTCCGTGCACGGGGGAATACCCCTCCCCCCGGGCCTCACGCTTTTTCAACAGCTTACAGAGGGGAACGGCGGCAAGCTGATGAAAGTGCGAGAGTTAGAATCCAAATTATAGAAATAGAAGGATTTAAGACAAAGTCCCCTGATTTTGTCCCATATGGGAAAAACAGGCCTCAAACAATCTAGGCGTGTAAACCTCTGAGGTGCGCCCGTCGGTGCTAGAAGGAGCCAAATGTCAGGACAGCCTCACTGCAACTGGGCGCAATAGAAATTTTTTGATGGTCTGTGTGGCTAAAGATTCTGTTCTGAGCTACTTACAACAGTGGTGGGCTGTAAAGTTATCTTTGCGTTAGGTTTAGGCACACAGATATGACAGCAAAGGAGTTAGTCCAGTTCGTAGTTCATAGTTCGAAGTTCCCGCAGGGAGTCAGCGTGCGCCGTTATGGACTCGGTTCCCATCTCGCAAACCATGTCTATTATGCGCCGTGGCGAGTTAATAGGATGCAAAGTTGCCCGGCAACCTCCGCTTCGCCAGCCGATTGCCACCTTCGGTCGAAACAAGACAATCCAACCCAATATCGCTGAGGGCGCACTCCTTCAGAACGTTACGGAACTGATCTTCCTGATCGACGCAACGTGCGTGGAAGTCTGTCCAGGCAAGATGGCAGCCCAAACTACCGTTTTTTGAAGAATTGAAAGCAACTTACGCAAAAGTATATCTTCATCAAAAACCTACGGGTGCCCTCCGTCCCCAAGTTACTGATTCGATAGAAGAAAGTTAAATTTCCTGGCAATGGCTACGGAATTGCAAAGTGTAGTGCAATTCTCCCCTGGACCGTGCGTCACGATCAGTCGGCGTGATGCTTCCCCGACCTGCCAAGGCTCTCTCGCTCAAGCAAACGTGTTTCAGGTACGGCAGGTCTAGCTCAACCGAAGTGAAGGACCAGAAAACATATGAAAAAGATCACTTTTGCCGCGATCTACCTGTTCCTGTTTGCTCTGGTGGCGCCCCATGTGGTTTTCGGGCAGGCCACGGCAAGCGGAACAATCTCCGGCACGATCTCGGATCCCTCGCAGGCCGTCATCAATGGGGCCGAAGTCACGATCACAAGCGTTTCGACCGGGGCCTCGAGAACCATGGTTACCAACAATGTTGGGAGCTATCGGTTCGACCTTCTGCCTGCCGGTGCGTACAAGCTGACGGTGAAGGCCAACGGATTTACAACCGCCCTGCAGAGCATTGAGCTTCTGGTAGGTGCGACCGCGACCTCCAACGTGACCCTGACTCCGGGTGCGGCATCGCAGACCGTCGAAGTGGAAGCTTCCAATCCGCTCGTGGATGTGATGAAGACCAGCGTGAGCACGGAGATTACGCCGTCAGAAGTACAGAACTTGCCCATGATCGGGCAAGACGTCGCCGATCTGGCCTATTTGGCCCCGGGCGTGAAGCAGACTGACTCGTACGATCCGACGAAAAACCGCTATGCCATTCTCTCGGTGAACGGCGACGGTGGACGCAACGTAAACGTGACCGTTAACGGCGTGGACAACAAGGACAACACTGTCGGCGGACCGGTGATGCAGCTTCCGGCGGAAGCCATCGAGGAGTTTCACATCAGCACACAGCGCTTCTCGGCTGAGAACGGCCGGTCGGAAGGCGCGGCAATCAACATCATCACCAAGCGCGGAACGAACGATTTCCACGGATCGGCGATCGGCCTGTTCCGCGACACGAGCCTGAACGCGGACGAGAAGGATCCGGACGGAACCGGCGGATCGAGTCCGTCTCACCCGGATTACACACGCCAGCAGTTTGGTGGTTCAATCGGTGGTCCAGTAAAGAAGGACAAGGGATTCCTCTTCTTCGCGATCAACCGTGAGCGTGAGCATTCATCCTTGCAGGAAGACAGCACCTCATTCGCGGAACTCTCTGCCGCCCAGTCGTTCTTCGGCAAGCTTGACACGCCTTCGGCAACCATCCCGAGGCCATTCTTTGAGACAAGGTACAGCGGTCGCGCCGACTGGACGTTCAGCAAGCGTGAGAGCGCATACCTCAGCTATAACTCGCAGGCGAACAACAGCCTTAACGATCAGTCTGACGGCACCGGCGATCTGAACAACGGCAACTTCACGGTCAATCACCTGCAATTAGCCAATCTGACATTCAATTCGATACTCTCCGACACTACCGTCAACCAGGCAACGGTCGGGTTCCAGTACTGGAATAACCTCATCGCCAGCAGCATCAGTTCACCTTTGGTTACGTTCCCCAACGCCTCGTTCGGCACAAACACCAACGTTCCGCAGCAGTCGTTCCAGCGCAAATGGCAGTTCAAGGACGACTTCTCGAAGGCTATGGGCAAGCACACCTTCAAGGGCGGCTTTGACTATATCTGGAACCCGGTAGAAGGCGGCTTCTTCGAATTCAGCTCCACTCTGGAAATCGACTTCGGAGCCAATCCGAGCGACATTCTTGCCAACAAGGGCGGCAAGTATGCGCAGGGATTTGCTACACCAGGCGCTGTTACCGGAATGACGCAGGCAGTCGGCGATCCCACCTTCCTCGTGGCGACCAAGCAGCTCGGTTTCTATGCTCAGGATGATTGGAAGGCTTCTCGCCGTCTTACGCTCAGCCTAGGTCTCCGCTGGGACAAGGACTTCAACATGATCGGCGGTTCGGATATCAAGGACAGCCGCACGTACAAGGAACTTGTCGCGCTCAACAATCCGGTGTCAAACCCCTATGTGTCCAAGATTCCGCAGGATGACAACCTAGACTTCAGCCCGCGTGTTGGATTTGCTTACGATGTGAGCGGCAGGGGCAATCACGTATTGCGCGGCGGGTACGGGCTCTACTACGGGAACGTGTTCCAAAACATTCCTCTGTTCATGGAGCAGATGTCTAACCCCACCGTCTTTGGATCCGTCTTGAGCCTTTCGGCACCCGGAGACGCAGTACCTGGAACGAGCAAGACTCTTGGAACCTGGGCATATGGGGTCGATCCATTGCCAACCATTCCTGGTCCCTCGACCGAACTTGCTCCGGGCAGTGTAGGACGGCTGATGGATCCTCACTATCGGAACCCCGTTACCGAGGAGTTCAACGTTGGATATACCTGGGCTGTAAATCAGAACACCGCAATCGAAGCTGAATACACTCACGTGCTCGGTCTTCACGGCAACAAGACGATGAATATCGATCAGAAGATTCCGATCAACGGTACAATCGTTCGCCCGTTGGATGCGGCGTTTGCAGCGAATCCGACCATTCCTGAGTTGGCCAGCGTCCGCAATGAAGAATCAATTGGCCGCGAACACTACGACGGACTCAACTTCAGCTTCCGCGAGCGGATGACCAAGCGGTTTCAACTCACCACAAACTACACTCTCTCGTGGGCATACGGTTATGGCAGCGGCGGCGGTTCGTTCCGCAACTACCCCAAACTTTCAACAGCTCCGTTTGCAAAGTGGGAATGGGGTCCGTCGCCTAACGACGAACGGCATCACATCACCGTTGCCGGCGTAGTTACATTGCCCAAGGGCTTCGAAATCGCACCGATCATGCAGTATGGTTCGGCTCGTCCGTTCGACCTGACCAACTCGAGCAATACTCTCAACACCGGTGGTGGAACGGGCGTTGGCGTGGTTGTGCCAACCGCTGACCCGAAGAACTACTTTGCGTTCGCCGGCGACAACGCAGGCGCGCAGAACTGCTTCTATGGCCTGAACAACGTTTCGGCGGCATGCACGATCGTGCCTTACGATCCACTGCGCGGCGATCCATTCTTCCAACTCGATACCCGTCTCGCGAAAAACATCAAGATTCACGACCGGGCCAACATCCAGCTGATCGCGCAGGCGTTCAACCTGACCAACCGGGCGAACTATGGCAACAACTTCGGCCATAGCATTGGCTCTGCAAAGACCTTCGATCACCCGGTGGGCTTCATCTCTCCGAGCTCCACGATCATCCCGCGTTCGACGTGGGGCGAGCTTGGATTCCGGTTCAGCTTCTAACAAGAAACGAAGTACAACTTGAAAGGGCTGGCGTTCGCGCCGGCCCTTTTGTTTTGCCCGTTACCGAAGAGACGTGAGACCTGATTCTCGAGTGGCATTCATCACTTCAGAAATCAAAAGTGCCGATATACTGAGGACACTCAAGCCCTTTCAATCTCTTGTTTTGGTGGTACACGTCTTTGCGTCTTTTGAAGAGAAGCTGGAAGTTTGCTGATGTGGCGGTGCTGTGCGCGCTGGCAGCTTTGCTGGCTGTAAACAGTGGATTCGCCGTACGTTGCGGTGTTGAACAGCACCAAATGAACCGCCTGATCCAGCAGGCGCAGCAGCGCCAACAAGCCTGTCTTGCTTTGGGTCTGCAGTGGGAAGCGAACGACCAGGAACGGCAATATAAGCCAGGCACAAGCGCCGGAACGAACGCCACGGTGGGGCCTATCTCCGGGTTCGTGATGGACGTGACCGAGAATGAGTTCGGACATGCCGAGGGGCGCTGCCACGCTCTCAGCGCCAGCTACAAGGAACTGATCGCGGAGTATTGATTGTCGTTCAGCGCGGGTCGACGCGAGCGCAGTGGATTGAGGTTTTGGCGCGCTTTACCTGCGCTCAGCATTGAGCCGCTGACCGATGCTCGTCCCTCAGTGCTGGGATAAGAATAGCCATCAATATAAGCGCCACGGGAACCGTCAGCATGCCGGTGCGGATGCTTGCGGTGTGAGCGGAGACGAATCCAGCGACCCAGGGAAGTACCGAGCCGCCGAAGCCGGCAGTGAAGAGAATCCAGCGAGAGTCGGCGGAGTGCCGCGTGCGGGCAAAGAACCCGGAGAGCACGAGCGGATACGTTGGAGCCAGCGAAGCGCCTAGGACGAACATTGCCACATTGCGGAGCGCCAATGTGGGTGCAAACACCAGCAGAAAAGCGGCGAGCAGGCCCGAGACGATCACGATCTGGAAGATTCGAATAGGCGAGGTGCGCAGGAGCAGAAGCGAGCAAACGCCGCGCGATAAGAGGAAGCCCATCCAATAAAACGAAGATGAGGCCGCGGCCAGGACGAGCCCGCTGTTTTCAGTCCGCAGCGCATAGGTTGGAAGCCAGGTGGCGACGGTGTTCTCGATTCCGACCTGGAGAAATGCAGCGAAAGCAAACAGGAGCACGATGCGCAAGGCAGTGGTCTGTCCGCGGCTAAGGGACGGATCGATGTGTTCGTGACGATCACGAAGGACCAAGGCGCAAGCTATGGCCGCGCAGATTGCAGTGCCCGCAAACAGGCTATAGGCGGTTCGGTAATCGTGATGAAGGAGAATGCGCGCGGCTATGAGTGGTGCGGCGAGAGCACCTGCACTCCAGGAGAAGTTGAGAAGCGTGAGAATCGATGCGCAGCGATCGCGGAAGTTTTGTCCAACGAAGAGCGTCACAGCGGACATGGGGACACCCACGCTGATACCGAGGAGAAAGAACACCGGATTGAGAAGCGCGCGCGGGCTGGCCGACACGGCGAGGCATGCGCCCGCCATCGCGACGAAGCCGATTGTCATGGTCCGAGCGTAGTTTCGCCTGCAGAGCAAAGCGCCTATCGAAGTACCTGCAAAATAGAGCAGGAAGAGAAGACCGGAGTCCGCATCGCTGAGGTGATAGCGGCTAGAGATAGAAGGCAAAAGTGCGCCGCCGACGATGTGCAGCACCGCAGTCAGAGCGAACACGGGGTGCAGGAGGAGTAGAGCGCGGGTGGAGGGTGGGCTGGCTGCTGCGGCCATCTGGTTAACTTCGGCGGGCTCGAGTTCGCTTTGGATTTGGAGGGCAGGTTGATTCGCGGATGACGAGTTCAGGATGTATGGGAACGAAATCGGTGAAGACGGCCTGGCCCCGGATCCGCTGCAGGAGGATCTTTGCGGCAGTAGTGCCCATCTGGTGCAAGGGCTGGCGAATTGTAGTGAGGCTGGGATTGTGAAACGCAGCGCTCTCAATGTCGTCAAATCCGACGATGGAGACGTCGGTGGGCGCGTGCAGTCCGTGGTTCATGAGGGCGCGAATGGCTCCTATGGCTGCGATGTCGTTGTAACAGATGAGTGCTGTGAAATCGCCGCCGCGTTGGATCAGCTCGTTGGTTGGCTCAAAACCTAGTTCCGGCGTTGAGACACGAAGCTTGAGCTGCACGACGAGTTCGGGCGGGACCTGGAGCTTGAGGTCGCGCGCAACGTTCATCAGGCACTCCCAGCGGTCGTCGGCGTCGGAGCTGTGGCTGCCTCCGCGCATGAAGGCGATTTTGCGATGACCGAGCTGGTATAGATGGCGTAGAGCGAGTTCCGCAGCTCGCTTTTGATCGAGGACGACGTTTGTAACGCCTTCGATCTTTTGATGGCCGGCGACTGCAACGGCAGGTAGAGCTCCGATGCTCTTCTCAAGCGATGTGTCGATGAAGACGAAACCTTCAACGGAGCGGTCCATCAGCAGCCGAGGGTACTCCTCGATCAGATCCGGCTTTCGGCGGTGGCTGGCAGTGAGATAAAAGTAGCCCTCTTCGATGAGGTGTTCTTCTACACCGCTGAGCACCTGCGATGCGTAGCTGTCGCTGAGTTCGGGCACGAGGACGCCGACGGTGAAGGTCTGGCGCTTGCGGAGCGAGCGGGCGAAGAAGCTGGGGCGGTAATCGAATTTCGCGGCAGCCTCGACAACCCGGTCGCGGGTCTCCTGAGGGATGGAGCGCACGCCGGGAGCGTTGTTGAGGACAAGCGAGATGGTGGCAGGCGAGAGGTTGAGATACTCGCCGAGGGTTCGCAGACTGATAGGTTGACCCGGTTGAGGAGCCGCTCCTGGTTTATTTCGCTTGGGCATGCACTCAATGTTGTAACACCACGAGCTTGGGTTCGCGCTATCGTTTCAGCACTACCGAGACGAGCAAAAGTGTGCGTACAACACGCACACAGTGCTTAAGGCCTATCCTTTGGGTGGGAGTGCTGCGGGCTGATTGGCTCCTTGGAAGGCGAATTGATCCTAATTATCCAAGACCATCTATCATGATTGAGAGGGCCGCCTTTTCTCGTAGAATAAGGGTACGGAGAGTTGGGAGAGTGGTTTAATCCGGCGGTCTTGAAAACCGTTGTGCCTGAAAGGGTACCGGGGGTTCGAATCCCTCACTCTCCGCCATTTACGCCTGAGGTCCTTCGCCAGCTCAGGATTTCGCCTGCGCGCTTCTATGCCGAACAGGGTCGCGACCCTGTTCAGACATTCAGGGACTTCAGGTACGGCACACTCTGCGGCATCAACGCTGGATCCTCTTCAAGCTCCACGAAGTAGTTCTTCACGCCGCCGGTCTTGGCGGCTGCAAATACTGACTTCCAATCGACGACTCCCTTGCCCAGCGGGACCTGGCGAAAACCAGACTTCGTCGAGGAGTCTTTCACCCAGTCCTGGCAATGCATGGAAAGGAAGCGACCGGGGTACTTCTCAAAGTACGTCACCGCATCGTAACCCTGCTGCTTGGTAGAGACCTGAAACTGCAGCTTGGTGGTGGCGGGATTCAGCTCCGCGATCATCATGTCGTAGACCGGTTTGCCGTCGATGTATTCGGAGACAAAGCCTTCGTTGTGCAGCAAGGCAACGATGCCTGCGGCGTGTGCTTTCTCAGCGAAGACATTGAAGGGCTCTACATATCGCTTGACGTCGTCGGCCGTCTCCGTGGTTCTCGGGCTCCATGGGCCCAGCGCTGCAATGGCCATCTGCGTCATGCCGAATTCCTTGGCATACCCGATGCTTGCGTCGGCCTTCTGGAACAGTTCCTCGGCCGACCAGTGCGCAGAGATGCAGCCCAGTCCCCAATCGGCCAGCATGCGCCGCAATTCCTGCGGCTTGTACTTCTGAAGGCTGGAAAACTCTTCGTACCCGTATGGCGAGCACAACTCTATCTGAGTGAACCCGGCCGCCCGCAATCCGTTCATCGTGCCGGCGAAGTCCGTACCAATCGACTTGCGCACAGGATAGGTCTGGCAGCCAATGGGCAGGCCGAGAGGATCGGCGGATAGAAATCGACAACCGGAGAGAAGCGCCGAAGCAGCAATCCCTCCCATTAAAAAATTCCTGCGATTCATTTTGTGTGCTCCACCTTTGCAACGTCGCAAGAACTATACCATTGCAGCGAAAGTGGCTGAAATGCGTGAAGTATCCTTTTGCTAGCTGAGCGCGGCGCGATCTGAGCGGCCGAAAGGCGGGAGTATGAGCGGGGGTATTTGGGTTTTCGGCGATGTGAACATGGCCAGAAATTCAGTTACCGTGCGGAAGCTTAGGAACGCTCTCGCTGTGCGATTCTTCACGACAACTATGAGCTCGTTTCTGTGCGGGTCAGTGCTGGCGGTGGCGATCGGCTTCGGGGCGTATGCGCAGACCGGGCCGGGACAGGATCCAGGACAGGTTGCATTCTCTTTGGAGCGTGAAGGCAGACTGGCTGAGGCGGAACAGGCCTGGGCGAAACTCGCCCGGAAGAATCCGACCAAGGCAGAACCGCTCGCGCACCTGGGACTGATTGAGGCGAAGCAGGGGCGCTACGCCGAGGCGATCAGCAGATATCGGAAAGCTCTGACTCTGGATCCACGCATGCCGGGGCTGCGCCTGAACCTCGGGTTGGCCGAGTTCAAAGCGGGCGAGTATCAGCAGGCAATCGCAGACCTTGATCCTCTTTTGAAAAGCCAGCCTGGTGATCAGCAGCTCACGATTCTCGTGGGGATGTCGCACTACGGGCTTGGGCAGTACGCAGAGGCATCGCGATCGCTAAAGCAGGCCGTTAGTCAGGATCCGCAGAATTTGACGCTGCTGTCGACTTTGGCGCATAGCTGCCTCTGGTCGAAGGATTACCCGTGCGTGCAGGATGCATTTCATCGGATGGTGGCGCTGAATGCTGATTCTGCTGAAGCCGAGATGCTGATGGGCGAGGCGCTGGACGAGATGAAGGATCACGAGGGCGCCGTGCGGCAATTTCGCGCGGCGGCCAAGGTGAATCCGAAGGAGCCCAACGTGCACTTCGGGCTGGGGTATCTGCTGTGGACCAAAGGGCAGTATCCGGAGGCAGCAAGCGAGTTCCAAGCCGAACTGGCGAATGATCCTCAACATCTTCAGGCGATGCTCTATCTCGGCGACGCGAAGTTGCAAATGAATCAGCTCGATGAGAGCCGGCCTCTGCTGGAGAGCGCGGTGAAGTCGGAACCTGCAAACGGCATGGCGCATCGCGACCTCGGAATTGTTCTGGCTGAGCAGGGGCGGAGCGATGAGGCTCTGAAAGAATTCCAGACAGCGATTCAAATCAATCCCAAAGACGTGAATGCGCACTATCGACTGGCGAGGCTGTATCGTGCGATGGGTAAGACGGCAGAAGCGAAAACTGAATTCGCAAAGGCGAGCAGCTTGAACAAAGCGGAAGACGAGAGATTGTTGAAGGTGATGTCGACCATTCCTTCGGGCGCTGCGAAGTCGAGCACAGCGCCGAAGCAGTAGCTCAAGCAGGTCAGTTGTGATCCGCTGATCTCAATCCATCGATCCGAATCTTTTCTGCTAGATCCCTTGCCTTTCAAGAGCCGGTGGCGAGAGTAAGTGCAGTTAAGCCCACTTCCTATTAACAGGCACTTTCGGTACGACGTAAAGTCGTGCCCTGACGCTTTGGCTTTCCTGTTGTCCCACTCATCGCACGGTGAGGCTGTGCGATGAATGGGCACAGGACCTTTTTTTACTCCACCCGGCCACCGTGCCCTGACGCTTCTCATCCTTGTTTCTTCGCAAAGGTGCGGAATGGCTCCCGCCTACACCAAGGCTCCGACGTGACGAGCCCGCCTACGCCAAGGCTTCGGCGTGACAAGTTGGGCACCCAAGTTCTGGCTACTGCATTCGGCACCATTAAAGTCGTGCACTGACGCTTTGGCTCTATGAGCAAAAAAGAAGGCCGGAGCAGAAGCTCCGGCCGATTTCAGGAGAATCGAGACGCCCTAGAAGATGAACTTGGCGCCGAGCTGGATACGACGCGGTGAGTGGCCGCTTGTGACCTGGCCGAAGCCCGAGCCGCCGTAGAGTTTTGTGTCACTGAGCGAACTGTCGACACCCGAAAAGCTCTCGTGGTTAAATGCGTTGAAGAATTCGCCGCGAAGCTGGAGGGAGACCCGTTCAGCAATCTTCGTATTCTTGATTGCCGCCAGGTCCCAGTTCTCGTATCCCGGACCGAGCAGGTTGCCCGACCGTTCCGTGCCCCAGTGGTTCTCAGCGGGGGCAAAGGAGTCTGTTGTGAACCAAGCCCCAACACTCTTCGTCAGGTGAACTGGTCCGATCTGATCAGGACGCGTTCCGGTTCTCCCTGTACCGACATGATTTCCATTCGGGTCCCACGGATCGAATGGCTGGCTGATCGAAAAGTTCTGGCCAGAGAAGAACTGGGTGATGCCGGAGACTTCCCAACCGCCAGCGACTCTGCCGATGAGACCGGCCTGATTCGTGTGGAAGGGCAGGTCGTAGACGTAGTTCGCGGTGAAGGTGTGCGGCTGGTTGTAGGTCGCTGGACCGTAATCCAGTTTGAAGTCGTACTGATAAGTGGAGTAGGTGTCGCGGTCAGCAGATTGCGTGGTCAGATCCTTTGACCAGGTGTAGGCCACGCCTGCCTGAAGACCGTGGGAGTGGTGATTGAGGCTGACCTGCAGCGAGTTGTAGTTGTTGGTGTAGAACGGGCCGCGATCGCGAATGGTGGCGTATCCGGCATAGGGACGGAGCGCATTTGTCTGCGTTGCAGGAGCAGCTTGCACAGACGCGATTGTCGGCTGATTCATGTCAAACTGGCCGAGCAGATGACGCGCGAGCGCGCCAACGTATGCGGTTTCGAGCACGGTGCTGGGCCGAAGCTCGCGCTGGATGCTCAGGTTGAAGTTGGAGTACCTGGGCACGTAGAACGCTGGATTGCCGGTGGCTACGAGCAGGTTCGGACCGTAGCTAACGGATACCGTGCCGGCATTGATGTTGTCGAACTTCGTGGTATTGATGGTTCTGCCCTGTGCGAGCGGCGGGTTTGTGAACGCATTC